>Ga0082335_1002198_pt1 | contig 37414 bp, 36 predicted proteins | sample Subgrocontami58m_FD_72375 | JGI IMG/M metagenome (GOLD analysis project Ga0082335, IMG submission 72375) | Subsurface groundwater microbial communities from S. Glens Falls, New York, USA - GMW37 contaminated, 5.8 m (SPADES assembly) (version 2) ...
CCCCCCGCGTCCCCGGGCGCGCTCGGCCCACGGCGGCTCGGGCTCGAGCGGGCGAACGTCGAAGCGCCGCCCGTCCAGCTCGACCGGCACATGCCGCTCGCGTGTTCGAGCCGCCGCGGCCGAGCCGGCCCCGTCGGCGGTGACGAGGGCGCCGACCCGCGTGAACGCAGCAGCCTGCTCGGCCAGCTCGGGTGACTCCGTGACCCCGTGGCACGTCTCGCCTGCGATGAAGCAGGGGTGCGAGAGGAGCGCCTGGTGGAAGCCGACGAGGGTCGGCGGGCCCTCGATCGCGAACTCGCCGAGCGCGCGCAGCATCCTCCGCCGCGCGTGCTCGCGGTCGGACCCGTGCACGATCAGCTTGGCGATCATCGGGTCGTAGAGGCCTGAGATCTCGGAGCCGGCGACGACGCCTGAGTCAACGCGCACGCCCGGTCCGGCCGGCTCGCGGTACGCCGTGATCACGCCCGGCGCCGGGAGGAAGCCCTGCCCGACGTCCTCGGCGTTGATCCGGCATTCGATCGCGTGCCCGTGCAGCCGAACGTCCTCCTGCCGGAGCGAGAGCGGCTCGCCGGCGGCGATGAAGATCTGCTCACGCACGAGGTCGAGGCCGGTCACGAGCTCTGTGACCGTGTGCTCGACCTGGATGCGCGTGTTCATCTCCATGAAGAAGTAGTCGCCCTCCGGGGTGAGCAGCCCCTCGATGGTGCCCGCCGACCGGTAGCCGGCCGCGCGCGCCGCGTCGACGGCGATCGCGCCGATCCGCTCGCGCAGTGCGTCGTCGACGGCAGGTGAGGGCGTCTCCTCGATCAGCTTCTGGTGGCGGCGCTGGATCGTGCAGTCGCGCTCGCCGAGGTGGATGACGTTGCCGTGCGCGTCGGCAAGCACCTGCACCTCGACATGGCGGGGATCGTCGAGGTAGCGCTCGACGTAGACGGATGCATCGGCGAAGTACTTCTCCCCTTCGCGGCGGGCGGACTCGAAGGCACGCTCCGCCTCGGCCGCGTCGTAGACGAGCTTCATCCCCTTGCCGCCGCCGCCCGCAGCGGCCTTGATGATCAGGGGATAGCCGATCTCCGCGCCCAGGCGCGCGACCTCCTCGGCCGACACGACCGGCTCGGTCGTGCCCGGGATGATGGGCACCCCGGCGGCGGCCATCGCCGTCCGGGCCGCGGTCTTGTGCCCCATCAGCTCGATCGCCGCCGGCGGCGGACCGATCCAGACGAGCCCCGAGGCCTCGACGAGCCCGGCGAACGCCGCGTTCTCGGCGAGGAAGCCGTACCCCGGGTGGATCGCTTCCGCCCCCGCGCGCTGCGCGGTCTCGACGAGCCGCTCGGCGGCGAGGTAGCTCGCGGCGGCCGGGCCGGGCCCGATGAGAAACGCCTCGTCGGCCATCCGCACGTGCAGCGCGCTCCGGTCGGGCTCGGAGTAAACGGCCACCGAGCCGATTCCCAGCTCCCGCAGCGTTCTGAAGATCCGGACGGCGATCTCGCCGCGGTTCGCGACCAGGACTTTCGAGAAGGGGGCCATCCGGAGCGTATTCTCTCCCAGCGGTGACTCTTCCGGATCAGTTGACCGTCGGACGCGCGGCGTCTGTGCCGCTCGTCGTGCTCCTCTTCGTGTGGGACTTCCCGCACAACGAGTGGTGGGCGACGAGCCTGTTCGCCGTCGCGATGGCGACCGACCAGCTCGACGGCTGGCTGGCGCGCCGGCGCAACCTCACCTCCGCGCTCGGCTCGCTGCTCGATCCGATCGCCGACAAGGTGCTCGTGCTGGCGGTGCTCGTCGTGCTCGTCGAGAAGGGCGTCGCCCCGGCCTGGATGGTGGCGGCGATCGTCGCGCGGGAGATCGCGATCTCGGGCCTGCGCCTGGCGGCGCTGGAACGCGGCGTCGTGATCGCCGCGCGCGACCTCGGCAAGCTGAAGACCTGGGCCCAGGCGGTCGCAGCGGGGCTCGGCGGCTACGCCGCGGCCGGCGCCTGGTCGTACGACGTCGGCTGGTGGGCCCTCCTCGTCGCGACCGTCCTGACGTGGGTTTCGGGCCTCGACTATGCCCGCGGGGCGCCGGGCGTGCTGCGCGGTCGAGTCGCGGGCTGAGCCGGCTCGCCGTTCTCGCCGGCGGCGGTCGCCTCGTCCAGGCCCACATCGCGCCAGGCGCTCACGTGGACGGAACCCGCGGTGGTGCGCTCGATCGCGGTCAGGATCGCCTTGCGCTCCAGCTCGTCTGCCCCGGGCGAGATCTCGGCGTCCACGTGGGCGAAGCCTACCCCGTTCCCCGTTCGAGGGATTCCGAAACGGGGTACGCGAAATCCCTCAATGGGGTGATGAAGGCCGGCCGGTGGCGCGCAAGAATCCCCCCCTGAGTCTGGCGTCCGGCAGGGAGGATCAGATGCTTCAGTGGAAAAGCCCCAGGTTTCTCGCGCTTCTCACGACGCTCGCGCTGCTTGCTGCGTGGGTCGGTGCGGGCGGCGCGAGGCAGTGGGGCTGGTAGCTGCCGAGTAGCGTGAGCGCGGGGGCGACAGTGCCCCCGCGGCTCGCGGCCGTCGTCGCGCCCGTTTGCGTCGCGGGTTTCGCCGTGGCGGTCGCGGCCGCGGCCACGGTCTCGACGACACCGCGGAGCGCAGTCACTCTCGCGGGCGTTGCCGCGCTCTTCGCGGCCTCCGCACTCGCCGAGCGCTACCCGGTGCCGATCGAGGGGATCGACACCGGGGGCGTCTCGCTCTCCTTCGTCTTCTGCGTCGCGAGCATCGTCCTCTTCGGCTGGGCGCCCGGCGTCCTCGTCAGCTTCCTCGCGCCGACGATCATGCAGCTCGTCGAGCACCGGCCTCCGGTTCGCGTCGCGTACAACGCAGCGGTCTTCGCACTCTCGGCCGGCGTCGCGGGCGCCGTCGCGTCCGTGATCGGGGAGGGGACGGCGGGCCATGTGCTCGCACTCGTCACGCTCGTCGCGTTCGCGCACTACGCCGTCAACATGGTCCTGATCAGCCTGGTGGTCGGCGTCAGCTCGCGCAAGCCGGTGCTCGGGATGATCCGCTCGAGCCTGACCGTCACGTTCGTTCCCTTCGCGCTGATGGCGTCGGCGGCGCTCATGCTCGTCGTGCTCTGGGAGCGGTCGCCGATGTTCTCGGCCGCGCTCGTCGGGCCGCTGCTCGCGATTGCGCTCTACCAGCGCTCGACGTACCGCGAGCTGCGAGCGATGCGTCTCGCGCTCACCGACCCGCTCACCGGGCTCGGCAACCACCGCCATTTCCATGACCGCCTCGAGCGAGACCTCGTGGACGCGGCCGGCCAGGGCTTTCCGCTCATCCTCTGTCTCGTCGACATCGACGACTTCAAGCGCGTCAATGACCGCTTCGGGCATCCGGCGGGCGACAAGGTGCTTGCCCAGCTCGCCACGAAGATGCGCCAGAGCGGCGAGGCGTTCCGGCTCGGCGGCGACGAGTTCGCCATCCTCCTGCCGGGGCGGGACGAGGAGAGCGCGACCCTCGTGGCCGAGGCGATCCGCGAGCGGATCGACATGCTCGAGCTCGACCACGCAGGATCGGTGACCATCAGCGCCGGAATCGCCACGCTGCCCTCGGAGGGCATCGCGCGCGACGAGCTCGTCCGCCGCGCCGACAGCGCCCTCTACTGGGCCAAGGAGTACGGCAAGAACCAGGTCCGGGCGTACCGGCCCGAGGTCGTCGAGATCGCCGAGCTCAAGCGGCTCGCGGCCGGCCCCGATCGCGCGGCCCGCTACCGGGCGGCCGCCAGCCTCGCCAAGGCCGTCGATGCGCGCGACGCGTACACGGGCAGCCACTCCGAGCGCGTCGCCGACCTGGCGGCTCGAATCGCCACGCGGATGGCGGTGGACGCCGAGCTGATCGAGCTGACCCGGCTCGCCGGCAGCCTGCACGACCTCGGCAAGCTCGCAGTGCCCGAGGAGATCCTGCGCAAGCCGGCCGCGCTCTCCGAGCCCGAGCGGCTCGTGATCGAGCGCCACCCCCAGATCGGCTTCCGGATGCTCGAGAGCCTCGGCGTCGACCCGGTCGGCCAGTGGGTGCTCCACCACCACGAGCGCTGGGACGGCGACGGCTACCCGGACGGGCTCGGCGGCGAGGAGATCCCGCTCGGCGCGCGCATCCTCTTCGTTGCCGACGCGTTCGACGCGATGACGACCGAGCGGGTGTATCGCCTGCGACCGCTGTCCGAGGCGGAGGCGATCGAAGAGCTCGAGCGCTGCGCCGGCTCCCAGTTCGACCCGCTCGTCGTCGGCGCGCTGATCGAGGAGCTCGGGGTCGTTCAGAGGGCGCCGGCGATCATGCACCTCGTGCCGGACGCGGCAGCCGAGATCGCGTCCTAGTTCTCAGTCGAGAGGTACCAAGCGTGTTCCCGTTGCCTTGAACGAGGCGACGACGATCTCCCCTTCGACGAGCCCGAGACGCTCTGCGGAGGCGGCGGTGATCTCAGCGGTGACGGGGCCGACCCGGACGCGGACGCGGGAGCCGAGCGAGACGAGCGACGCGATCGGCGCGCGCACGTGGTTGAGCATCGAATCGGAAGGCGCCTCCCGTGCGAGCGCGATTTCGGTGCACGGCACGACGGCGCCGACCCGCCCGCCGGCGGCGTCGGTGGAGTAGACGACGCTGCCGTCGTCGAGCAGCACCTCGGTCAGGCCGCCCGCGCTCGCGCGCGCGAGACCCGGCACGAGGTTGCCTCCCGTGAAGGCGGCGACAAAGGGGTCCGCGGGGGCGGCAACCAGCTCAGCCGGAGCGCCCAGCTGGACGAGCCGACCCGCCACGAGTGCGCCGACGCGGTCGGCGAGCGCGGCAGCGTCCTCGAAGTCGTGCGTGACGAGCAGCACCGGCAGCCCCAGATCGCGTAGAAGCCCGCGCAGCTCTCCCCGGATGTCGGCTCGGGTATGGGCGTCGAGCGCGGCGGTCGGCTCGTCGAGCAGCAGCACGTCGGGCTTGCGGGCGAGGGCGCGCGCGACTGCGACGCGCTGCCTCTCGCCCCCCGAGAGCTCGCCGGGCCGCGCCCCCGCGAGGTGGGCGATCCCAAAGCGCTCCAGCAGGTCGCCGACCGCTCCCGGCGCGGCGAAGCTCACGTTTCGCTCGACGGTCATGTGCGGGAACAGCGCGTAGTCCTGGAACACGAAACCGACCGATCGCCGCTCGGGGGGGACGTCGACCCGGCGCCCAGTGTCGAGCCACGTGTGCGCGCCCAGAGCGATCCGGCCACGGGCACGGCGCTCGAGCCCCGCCACCGCACGCAGCAGCGTCGTCTTGCCCGCGCCGGAGGGCCCCGCGAGTGCGAGGGTCTCGGCACCGACCTCGAGCGCTAGCTCGAGCGCGAACGAGCGAAGAGGAACGGTGAGTTCGAGTTTGAGCGTGTCCATGACGGAATCAGCTTGCTGGCGATCAGAATCGCGGCGCTGACGACGACGAGCAGCGCGCCGAGCGCGAGCGCGACATCGAAGCTCTGGTCGAGCTGGTCGTAGATGGCGAGGGGCGCCGTCTGGGTACGGCCGGGGAAGCTGCCGGCGAACATGATCGTCGCGCCGAACTCACCGAGCCCGCGCGCGAAGGCCAGCGTCGAGCCGGCGCCGAGGCCGCCGGCCGCGAGCGGCAGGGCGACGCGCGCGAAGGTGCGGGCCGGGCCGGAGCCGAGCGTGCGCGAGGCGTCGAGCAGCCGCGGGTCAACCGCCTCGAAGGACGCGATCGCCTGCCGCAGGTAGAACGGACTGGCGACGAAGATCACGGCGAGAATCACGGCCGCCTGCGTGAACGGCAGCGAGATCCCGGCGGCGTGCAGCTCCTCACCGAGCAGGCCGCGGCGGCCGAAGGCTGCGAGCAGCGCGATCCCCGCCACCGCCGGAGGGAGCACGAGGGGTAGCTCGAGCAGCGTGACGAGTACCGTCCGGCCCCGGAAGCGCCGCGTCGCGAGCAGGTACGCGGCGGGTGTGCCGATGGTGAGGATGACCGCGTGCGCGATCAGGCTCGTCTTCAGGCTGACGAGCAGCGCATCCGCCGCCGCCCGGCTCCCGAGCTGCGCGAAGAGGTCGGCCGGGGAGACGCGCAGAAAGAGCGCGAGCAGCGGCAGTACGAGGAAGGCCAGCGCGAGCGCGAGCGCAGCGGCGAGAGCAGCGGTGAAGAGAGCTCTCACGCCGGCGGCAGGAAACCGGCACGCCGGAGGGCCGCCCGGCCACTCGGCCCCGCGAGCCGCTCGAGGTATGACCGTGCCTGCTCGTGCCGGGCCGTGCCGGTGACGATCGCCGCGAAGTAGCGGATCTGCGGCTGGACGCGCTGCGGCACGTGGAGCGCAACGACGTCAGCGTCCGCGGCGGTCGCGTCGGTCGCGTAGACGATGCCGGCATCCGCCTCGCCGAGCGCGACCTTCGCGAGGACGCCTTTCGCGTCGTCCTCCAGGCTGACGACGTTGTCGAGCGCGTCGCGCAATCCGGCCCGGGCGAGCGCGTCGCGCGCGTAGTCGCCGATGGGAACGCCCTCGGCACCGAGAACGAGCTTCACGCCGGGCCGCGCGAGATCGGTGAGCGAGCGGATGCCCGCCGGGTTTGTCCGGGGCAGGACGACGACGAGCCGGTTCGAAGCGATCGCGAGCGGCGCCTCGACGAGACCGTCGTCGTAGAGCGCCTGCATCACGTCCGGGCTCGCCGACGCGAAGAGATCGGCCTGCGCGCCGTCCCGGATCTGTGCCGCGAGCCGGTCCGAGCCGCCGAAGTGGTATTCGGGCGCCGGGTCAAGCGCCGGCAGAGCTTCTCGCAGCGAGGACGCGGCGAAGATGGCGAGGGGGCCGTCACCGCCGGCGCCGCCACAGCCGGCCGAGCCGAGACCGACGGACAGGAGCACCAGCAGCGCGGCCGCCGCCCTCACCGCTCGACCATCACCGAGGTCGCCTTGACAACCCCGGCGGCGCTCATCCCCGGCTTCAGCCCGAGCCGCTCCGCCGAGTCGCGTGTGATGAGCGCGACCACGCGGGCCGGCTCGGTGACGTCGATCTCGACCTGCGCGAGCAGCCCGTCGAACCGCACCTCGCGCACGACGCCGCGGAAGCGGTTGCGGGCCGAGATCGTCTCGTCGCCGGAGGCTCCGCGCAGCCGCTCGACCTCGGCGGCCGGCACGACCCGCCGGTTGGCCCCGTCGCGCTCGACGCGGATCTTCCCGGCGCGATCCCAGCGCCGGAGCGTGTCGAGCGAGATCCCGAGCGCGCGCGACGCCTCGGCGGCCGTGTAGTGCTGCATAGGCATTACCTAGACAGCCTAGACTGTGGCGGTGCAGGTTGTCCAGCTCTTCGACCCGGCCGACTTCCTCGCGCGCGCCGAGCCGTTGCTGCTCGCCGACGAGGCACGGCACAACCTGATCCTCGGGCTCGCGGGGACGCTCAGGGACCACCCGCACGTCTATCGGGAGTCAGCACTGTGGCTTGTCGAGCGGGCCGGCACGGTCGTCGGCGCAGCGCTCCGCACGCCGCCGCACAACCTCGTCGTCGCGCGCGGATCCGACGATGCCGTCGACGCGCTGGCACGCGCAATCGAAGGACCGCTGCCGGGCGTCGTCGGAGCCGTGCCCGAGGTGGATCGCTTCGTCGCCGCGTGGGGCGCGCGGGCGGAGCCGCGCGCGCACCAGGGAATCTACGAGCTGTCCGCCGTCGTCCCGCCGTCGCGACCGGCTCCTGGGCGCCCACGCGCCGCGACGCACGCGGACCGGCCGCTCTTGCTCGAGTGGTGGCGAGCGTTCGCGGTCGAGGCGCTCGACGAGCCGGCACCCGACGAGGGCGCGATCGCGCGGAACGTCGACCACAGGCTCGCCGAGCCGATGGGCGGGATCGCGCTCTGGGAGGACGGGGGCCGGCCGGTCTCGGCGGTCGGCTTCGGCAGCCCAACTCCAACCGGCGTCCGCATCGGGCCCGTCTACACATCCCCCGAAGCCCGCGGCCGCGGGTATGCAAGCGCACTCACAGCCCACGTCTCTGCGCGGCAACTCGCCGCCGGGCGCCGCTTCTGCTTCCTCTACACCAACCTCGCCAACCCGACCTCGAACAAGATCTACGTCGACATCGGCTACGAGCGGGTCTGCGACTCGGTCGAATACCTGTTCGTCTAGAACGGGATGTTGCCGTGCTTGCGCGCGGCAGGCAGTTAGAGTCACGCGAATGCCGCGCGCGCTCCTCCGCCTCGAAGGCACCGCCGTGCTCGCAGCGGCGCTCGCGCTCTACTTCGACCGGGGCTACGGCTGGCTCGCGCTCGTCCTGCTCGTGCTCACGCCTGACGTGTCCATGCTCGGGTACCTGGCCGGGCCGAAGGCGGGCGCCTGGGTCTACGACCTCGTTCACTTCGAGGCATGGCCGGTGGCGCTCGGGGTCGCCGGCGTTCTCGCCGATTCAAGGCTCGCCGTCCAGCTCGCACTGATCTGGCTCGCGCACGTCGGCGTCGACCGCGCCCTTGGCTACGGACTCAAGTACGAGACGGGCTTCAAGGACACGCACCTCCAGCGCGTGTAGCCGCCAAGTAACACGGTGTTACTTGGCGGCGGCGGCACCCCGAGAGGTGCCCTGAGTCGCTCGGCGTCAGGGCGGCGGAGCCGGGCTCTGCCCGGCGGGAGCCGCCCGGCCGAGCGGCTCAGAGCGGGATGTTGCCATGCTTTCTTTTCGGTTTCGGCTCGCGCTTGTCGAGAGCCGTCTCGAGCGCGGAGATCAGCACCGGGCGCGTGCGGCGCGGCTCGATCACCTCGTCCACGTAGCCGCGCTCGGCGGCGGTGTAGGGGTTCGCGAAGCGCTCCTTGTAGTCGGCGATCAGCTCCGCGCGCTTTGCGTCCGGATCGGCCGCCTGCGCGAGCTCGTCGCGGAAGATGATGTTGACGGCGCCCTCGGGCCCCATCACGGCGACCTCGGCGGTCGGCCAGGCGACGTTGAAGTCGGCGCGGATGTGCTTTGAGCTCATGACGTCGTACGCCCCGCCGTAGGCCTTGCGTGTGATCACCGTCAGCTTCGGCACCGTCGCCTCCGCGTAGGCGTAGAGCAGCTTCGCGCCGTGGCGGATGATCCCGCCCCACTCCTGCGCCGTCCCCGGCAGGAAGCCCGGCACGTCCACGAACGTGACGAGCGGGACGTTGAAGGCGTCGCAGGTGCGGACGAAACGCGCCGCCTTGACCGAGGCGTCGATGTCGAGCACACCTGCGAGCGCGTGCGGCTGGTTGCCGACGACGCCGACCGCGTGGCCGCCGAGGCGGGCGAAGCCGCAGACGATGTTCTCGGCGTGGCGCTCGGCCACCTCGAGGAACTCGCCGTCGTCCATGACCGCCCGGATCACCTGGTGCATGTCGTACGGCTTGTTCGGGGCGTCGGGAACGAGGGTGTCGAGCGAGGCGTCCTCGCGCTCCGCGGGGTCGCTCGGCGCCGCGTACGGCGGCGACTCGAGGTTGTTCTGCGGCAGGAACGAGAGCAGGTAGCGCGCGTCTTCGAGGCACGTCTCCTCGTCCGGCGAGGTGAAGTGGGCGACGCCCGACTTCGTCGCATGGGCGGCCGCGCCGCCGAGGTCCTCGAAGCTCACATCCTCCCCGGTCACCGCCTTCACGACGTCGGGACCGGTGATGAACATGTACGACGAGCCCTCGACCATCAGCACGAAGTCGGTGATCGCCGGCGAGTAGACCGCGCCGCCCGCGCATGGGCCCATCACGAGCGAGATCTGTGGGACGACGCCCGAGGTCTGGACGTTGCGCCAGAAGATCTCCGCGTAGCCTGCGAGCGAGACGACACCCTCCTGGATCCGCGCGCCGCCGGAGTCGTTGATCCCGATCACGGGGCAGCCGTACTTGACGGCCATGTCCATCACCTTGCAGATCTTCTCGGCGAAGACCTCCGAGAGGCTCCCGCCGAAGATCGTGAAGTCCTGGGAGAAGACGAACACCTTGCGCCCGAAGACCGTCCCGTAGCCTGTGACGACGGCGTCCCCCCAGGGCCGGTGCTCCCGCATCTCGAACTCGGCCTCGCGGTGGCGGACATAGCGGTCGAGCTCCACGAACGAGCCGGGGTCGAGCAGCTTCTCGACCCGCTCGCGCGCGAGCAGCTTGCCCCGCTCCCGCTGCCGCGCGACCGACTTCTCGCTCGCCTGCTGGAGGGATTCCTCGCGCAGGGCCAGGAGCCGCTCGAGCTTCCCCTGCGTCGTGTCCGCCATCGGGGCGGAGCCTATACAGTCACCGGGCGTGAAGCCGGAGACCCGGGCCGCCCATTCAGCGTCCGCCCTCGAGCGGGCGACCGCGTTCCCATACGAGCAGGGCGAGCTCGGAGCGTTCAGCTACCAGCGCGCCGGCTATCCCGGAGGCATCGAGGCCGAGCGCGTGCTCGGCTCGCTGGACGGAGGGCACTCGCTCCTCTTCCCCTCCGGCTCGGGGGCGACGACGGCCGTCGTGCTGGCGCTGCTGCAGCCCGGCGACACCGTCGCGCTGCCGAGGGGCGCCTACTACGGCACCGGCGTCACGCTGCGGATGCTCGAGCGCTGGGGCGTGCGAGCAGTCGAGTTCGACCAGACCGGCCCCGCGCCGGGCGGCGTCGCGCTCGTCTGGCTCGAGGCACCCGCCAACCCCTTCCTGACCTTCCCGGACCTCGCCGCCCACGCCGAGGCGGCCCACGCTGCCGGCGTGCGCCTGCTCGTGGATGCAACCGCCTCGACGCCGGTGCTGCTGCGGCCGCTGGAGCACGGCGCCGACCTCGTCCTGCACAGCGCGACGAAGTACCTCGCCGGCCACTCCGACGCCCTGCTCGGAGCCGTGACCTGCCGCGACGAGGCCGACCGCGACCGCCTGCTCGCCTTCCGCTCGGCGAGCGGGATCGTCGCCGCCCCGGACCCCGCCTGGCTCCTCCTGCGCGGGCTGAAGACCCTCCACCTGCGCGTCCGCCGCCAGTCGGAGACCGCGCTCGAGCTCGCACGCCGCCTCCAGGCCCACCCCGCCGTCTCGACCGTCCGCTACCCGGGCCTCGGCGACCCGGTCGCCGCGCGCTACCTCGAGAGCGGCTTCGGGGGATTGCTCTCGTTCGACGTCGCCGACGGTGACGCCGCGCGCACGGTCGAGACGTCTCTGCGCCTGATCGTGAACCAGACCTCGCTCGGCGGCGTGGAGTCGAGCCTCGAGTCGCGCCACCGCTGGGAGGGCGACCGCGTACCGGCCGGCCTGCTCCGCCTCTCCGTCGGCGTCGAGGACGTCGATGACCTCTGGGCCGACCTTTTGGGAGCGCTCGCGCGCGCGTGACTAGTGCCCGGCGGTGACGCCGCCGCTCGACTCGTTCGAGAGCCGCTGCGCGAGGTAGACCGGGATCATCGAGAGCAGGATGATGAAGACGGCGACGACGTTCACGATCGGCAGCTGGTTCGGGCGCGAGAGGTTGTTGAGGATCCAGATCGGCAGCGTCTGGTCCGGGCCGGCGGTGAACGTCGTCACGATCACCTCGTCGAAGGAGAGCGCGAAGGCGAGCAGCGCGCCCGCGAGCACGGCCGTGCGGAGCTGCGGGAAGGTGACGTAGCGGAACGTCTGCCACGTGTCGGCGCCGAGGTCGGCGGAGGCCTCGTCGAGTGAGCGCGCCGTACGGCGCAGCCGCGCGATCACGTTGTTGTAGACGACCACGATGCAGAAGGTGGCATGGCCGACGACGATCGTGAACAGGCCGAACCCGACGCCGAACGGCTCGAGCACGGTGCGGAAGGTGGCGTTCAGCGCCATGCCGGTGACGATCCCGGGCAGCGCGATCGGCAGGATGACGAGGAACGAGATCGTCTCCCGCCCGAAGAAGCGGTAGCGGGCGACCGCGAGCGAGGCGAGCGTGCCGAGGATGAGCGCGATCACGGTCGCACCGAGCCCCGCCTTGAGCGAGACGGTGAGCGCGTCGCGCGCCCCCTCGTTGTGGATCGCCTTGCCGAACCATTTCAGGGTCAGACCCTTGATGGGCCACGACTGGATCCGGCTCGAGTTGAAGGCGTAGAGGCCGATCACGAGCAGCGGCAGGTAGATGAAGGCGAGCGTCAGGGCGGACGCCCCCCGCAGCAGCCACTTGGCGAGCCGGGACTCGACCATCACAGGCTCTCGAAGGCGCCGGCGCGTCGGGCGCCGAGCAGGTAGAGGATCATCACGGCGACCGGCACGGTCGCGAACGCGGCTGCGAGCGGCAGGTTGTTCGCCACGCCGACGTTCGTGTAGACGACGTTGCCGATGAACTGCGTGCTCGAGACGAGTTGCGGTGTGATGTAGTCGCCGAGCGTCAGCGAGAACGTGAAGATGGAGCCGGCGACGACCGCCGGAAAGGCGATCGGCAGCACGACGCGGAGGAAGGTGCGCGGGGCCCTGCCGCCGAGGTCCGCCGACGCTTCGAGCAGCGAGCCCGGGATCCGCTCCAGCCCCGCGTAGACCGGCAGGATCATGTACGGCAGCCACAGGTACGAGAAGACGAGCCACGTGGCGACGTTGCCGAAGCCCGGCCCGTCGAGCCCGAACGGGTTGAGCAGCCAGTTCAGCGGCCCCGACTCCTGCAGGATGATCCGCCAGGCGTAGACCTTGACGAGGTAGCTCGCCCACAGCGGCATCAGCACGGCGATCAGGAGGACGGCGCGTGTCCGCGACGAGGCGACCTTCGCCATGTAGAACGCGATCGGGAAGGCGAGCAGCGCGTCGGTGACCGTGACGGCGGCGGCGATGCCGACCGTGCGCTGCGTGATCGCGCGGTAGACGTCGTTCTCCCAGAGCGTCCGGAAGTTCGCGAACGAGTAGTCGTGGATGATCTCGGCCGTGAACGGGTCGAGCCGCCAGAACGCGGCCGTAAACAGCACGGCCAGCGAGCCGAGGTACGCGAGCACCAGCCAGCCGAGCGGCCCGGCGAGCAGCAGCGAGAGCTGCAGCTTCGGGCGGCGGTGCAGGAAAGACGCAAGACGCCGCCCCGGGCCAACCCGGGGCGGCGTCTGCGCTGCGTCAGGAACCGAGCTCAACTACCCCTTGATCTCGGTCCAGGCCTGGACCCACTCGGAGTAGTCCTTGCAGACCTCACCCCGGTCGTCACCGCAGTCCGCCTGCGGCGTCGTCCAGTAGTGGACCTTCGCAAAGTACTCCTCGTCCGCTGCGTGGAACGTGTCGCAGTGGGTCTTGTCGGCGGTGAAGTCGCACGCCTTCGCATTCGAGGGCGCCTCGCCGAACCACTCGGACACCGCGGCGTTCGCCTCGGGCGAGATGATGTGGTCCATCCACATGTACATGCAGTTCGGGTGGGCGGCCTTGGAGGAGATCATCCACGTGTCTGACCACCCCGTGGAGCCCTCCTTCGGCAGCGTCGTCTCGACCGCCACCTTCTCACCCTTGAGCAGGTTGGCGATGATCTGCCAGGTCGTACCGACCACGCTGTTGCCCGACGTGAAGGCGGCCATCGACTTCGTGTAGTCGGACCAGTACTCGCCGATGATCGAGCGCTGCTTCTTCAGCAGGTCGACGGCGGCGGTGAACTGCGCGTCGTCCAGCTCGTACGGGTTCGTGATCCCGAGATCGGGCTGGGTCGCCATCAGGTACACGGCCGCGTCCGCGATGTAGATCGGGCTGTCGTACGCAGTCACGCTGCCCTTGTACGGCGAGTTCTCGTCCCAGACGACGCTCCAACTGTCGGGGGCCGGATCGACCTTGTCGGTCCGCCACATCAGCAGGTTCGCGCCGCGGCCGTGAGGCACGCCGTACATGACGCCGTCCACCGAGTTGTGCGGCTGGTTCTTCAGCCCCTCGTAGACGTCGGCGTAGTTCGGGATGAGATCCGTGTTCACCGGCGCGACGTCGCCGGCGGCGATCAGGCGCAGAGTCGCATCGCCCGACGCCGAGACGCCGTCATAGTCGCCGGTGCGCATCAGCGTCACCATCTCGTCCGAGGTGTTGCCGGTCTTGACGTTCACTTTGCAGCCGGTCTTCTCCTCGAACGACGTCACCCAGTCCACCTTCGGGTCGGTCGAGCCGTCCTCGACGTAGCCGGCCCAGGCGATCAGGTTGACCGCGCCCTCGCCCGCGCCGAGCTCGGTCAGCGCGCCCTCGGGCACGCCGGACGCCTCGGTCGTCGTCGCCGTTGTCGCCGCCTCGTTGCTCCCGCCGCAGCCCGCTGCGAGGAACGAGAGAGCTCCCACGAGCAGCGTGAGCGCCGCCCAGAAGCGGAACCGCTTGGTGCGTCCCGTCATTCGGTGTTCCTCCCCATCTCGATTGTGAACGTGTGCTCCGACCGCCACTGCAGCCGCACACGCCGTCCCTGTTGCGCCAGTGCCTCGGTGGACGTGACCTCGAGGTTCTGGCCCACCACCATCAGCTCGCCGCCCCCGTCGAGCGCGACGTGGTAGCGAGTGATCATGCCGACGTACACGACGCTCGCGATCCGCCCGTCCTCGACGTGCGCGTGCGGGTCGGGACCCTCGCCGTCGGCGAGCATCTGCACCTTCTCCGGACGCACGGTGAACCGCCGGCCGGCCCGCTCGAGCACGTTCGACACGCCGACGAAGCCGGCGATGAACTCGCTCGCCGGATGCTCGTACACCTCGGCCGGGCTGCCGACCTGCTCGATGCGGCCACGGTTGAAGACCGCGAGGCGGTCGCTCATCGTGAGCGCCTCCTCCTGGTCGTGCGTCACGTAGACGAACGTGATGCCGACCTCCCGCTGGATCCGCTTCAGCTCGAGCTGCATCTCCTGGCGGAGCTTGAGATCGAGCGCACCGAGCGGCTCGTCGAGCAGAAGCACCTGCGGCCGATTGACGATCGCACGCGCGAGGGCGACGCGCTGCCGCTGGCCGCCCGAGAGCTGCGACGGCTTCCGTCCGGCGTAGTCGGCGAGCCGGACCATCTCGAGTGCCTTCCGCCCGCGGTCGCGTCGCTCCTCCCTGGCCACCTTCCTCACGCGCAGGCCGTACTCGACGTTCTCCTGCACGGTCATGTGCGGGAAGAGCGCATAGTCCTGAAAGACCGTGTTCACGTCGCGCTCGTAGGGCGGGAGCGCCGAGACGTCCCGGCCGGCGAGCTCGATCGTGCCCCCGTCGGGGCGCTCGAAGCCCGCGATCAGGCGCAGCGTCGTCGTCTTCCCGGAGCCCGACGGGCCGAGCATCGTGAAGAACTCGCCACGGGGGATCTCGAGATCCACGCCGTCCACGGCGGGAACGTCGCCGAAGTACTTGCGCAGCCCCGTGACGCGGATGTCGGGCGGCGCCGCGGACGCCTCGGGCGCGGACGCGGCGCTAGGTTGCGACAGCGTCTGCAAGCGCCTCCTCCACGATCGCGAACCCCTGCTCGAGCTCCTGCTCGGTGACGGTCAGCGGGCACAGCAGCCTGATCACGTTGCCGTAGAGCCCGCACGAGAGGAGCAGCAGTCCGCGGTCGAACGCCGCCGCGACGACCCGGCCCGCAAGATCGGGGCTCTGCTCGCGGAGCTCGAACGCGAGCATCGGGCCGAGCCCGCGCACGTCGCCGATCTCGGGCCGGCGCGCGGAGAGCGCGTCGAGACGCGCCCGCATCGTCTCCCCCAGCTCGTGCGAGGCTGCCCGAAACTGCGGGTCGGCGACGGTGTCGAGCACGACGGCGGCCGCGGCGCACGAGACAGGGTTGCCTCCGAACGTGCCCCCGAGGCCGCCCGGGCCGGGGGCGTCCATCAGCTCGGCCCGCCCGGTCACGGCGGCGAGCGGCAGGCCGCCGCCGAGGGACTTGCCCGAGACGAGCAGATCGGGCGCGACACCGTCGTAGTGCTCGATCGCCCACACGGGGCCGGTGCGCCCGACGCCGGACTGCACCTCGTCGTCGACGTAGAGGATCCCGTGCTGGGCACAGAGCTCGGACAGGCGCGCGAGGAAGTCCGGCGGCATCACGACGAAGCCGCCCTCGCCCTGCACCGGCTCGAGCACCACGCAGGCGACCGACTCGGGGTCCACATCGCCCTTGAAGAGGCGCTGCAGGGACTCGAGCGCGTCGTCCGACGAGATCCCGCGGTACGGGTAGGGCGCGGGCGTCCGGTAGACCTCCGGCGCGAACGGGCCGAACCCGTGCTTGTAGGGCCGCACCTTGCTCGTCATCGTCATCGTCAGCAGCGTGCGGCCGTGGAAGGCGTTGTCGAAGACCACGACGGCCGGCCGGCCGGTGGCGACGCGCGCGATCTTGACCGCGTTCTCCACCGCCTCGGCGCCGGAGTTGACGAGAATGCTCTTCTGGTCTCGCCCCGCGCACGGCGAGAGCTCGGCGAGCCGGCGGCAGACCTCGACGTAGGGCTCGTACGTGCCGACCATGAAGCACTGGTGCAGGTAGCGGTCCACCTGCTCGTGGACGGCGGCGACGACCGGGCCGAAGCCGTGGCCCGTGTTCTGGCAGCCGATCCCGCCGGCGAAGTCGAGGTAGCTCCGGCCGTCCACGTCCTCGATGCGGGCGCCGCTCGCGCGCGCCACGACGAGCCTGGGAGTCGAGACTCCTCGGGCGACATAGCGCTCGCGTGCCGCGACCACCCGGTCCACGGCCCTCTGTTCCCGCACGGGCACGCAGCGATTATGGAGCCCCGCGGGCCTCGGGTGCAATGGACGGCGGGTCGTTCGCGCGCCCCCGCGCTTCGACACCCTGTCGGTAACGACCCGCCGCCGCCCGGACAGGAATCCCGCCGGTGCTCGCTTTCGGCGGCAGCGCAGAAGACGACCGTTGGCCCGAGCGTCGAAACACGGCGGCGCACAGCCGCTCCTCCGAGGCGGTCCCCACGGGCACCGGCCTCGGAGGAGCGGGTGTGTCGCGCGTTCGCCTAGCCCTGCGGCTTCGAGCCCCGGAGCTCGGACGTCGAGAGGATGTGATCCCAGAGCACGCGCTGGCGGATGTGACCCACCTGATCGTGACCCTGGCGCGCGAGCTCGTGGATCTCCTCCAGAAGCTCGGGGTCGAGGGTCTCGAAGACCGCGTGGTTCAGAAGGCGCGATGCCTTCAGCGGGTGGCCCTCGGCAAGCGCCGTGCGGGCCTCCCTGATGTCCTCGGCGACGTTCATCTCGAACCTCCTCGAATCGTCGTCACCAGACCTCATGCACATGGTCGCACCGACCGCCCGAACGCACATCCGCGTACTCCCGTAGACACCATGAGGGAAGGAAAAGGGGCAGCGCGCGTCGCGGGCCTGATCCAGGTGCGCCTTGCCGCCGCCCGGCCCTACCGAGACAATCGCGCGAGCCGGGAGGGGGACAGTGCACGGAGAGATGCAACCACCGGGCGGGAGCCCGCCCGTAGCCGTCGAGGCGACGCTCGTTCGCGCGATCCGCTGGACCGACGCGTTCTGGATCGCTTCGGGCGTGCCCGCGCTGCTCGTCTTCTCGATCGGCTTCATCGCGCTGCGCGTCGGACCGGTCTCGGCGCTCGTCTGGATCCTGTCGGTGCTGATCGGCCTCGGCCTGGCGTTCACGTACGCCGAGCTCGCGGGCATGTTCCCCGAGAAGTCAGGCGGGCCGCCGGTCTTCGGCGCGCAGGCCTGGAAGCGGTACTTCCCGGCGATCGCGCCGCTCAACATCTGGGCGTACTGGTTCGGCTGGTCCGCGGTGCAGGCGACCGGCGTGCTGCTGATGGGCCAGTACATCCAGCGCCGGTGGGCGCCGGGACAGACCTGGTCGCTCGACTGGTCGCCGACCGCGGACATGGGCATCCACCTCAACTTCGCCTATGTGGTCGGCGCCGCGATCCTCGTCGGCCTGTTCTGGCTCAACCGCTTCGGGATCCGGGAGAGCGCCTGGACGCAACGCGTGCTGGCGGTCGCCTCGCTCGTCCCGCTCGCACTGCTCTTCGTCGTCCCGATCTTCCAGGGCAAGGTGGATCTCTCGCTCCTCGACCCGTTCGGCGTCCCGGGTCATGTGTGGTGGAGCTGGGCCACCTTCAAGCTCGTGTGCGCCGGCCTCTTCATGGCCGGCTGGAGCGCCTACGGCTTCGAGACGGCGGTCGCCTACACGGCAGAGTTCCGCAACCCGCAGAGGGACGCGCCGCGAGCGATCTTCGCCGCCGGTGGCCTCTGTCTCTTCTTCTACGGGCTCGGGCCGTTCATCCTCTACGCGGTCGTCGGCGGCGAGCAGATCCGGGAGGATCCCGCGACCGCCCTCGTGCCCCTCTCAGCCGACGTCTTCGGCCCGGCGGGCGGGCTGCTGATCGGGCTGCTGCTCGTCGCCCTGCTGCTGAGCGTGAACACGGCGGTGCTCGGCTGCGCCCGAACGCTGTATCAGGCGTCGAAGGACGGCTGGACGTTCCACTTCCTCCACGGGGTGAGCAGGCGGGGCGTGCCCGCGCAGGCGATGGCCTTCGCCGTCGGCTTCAACCTGATCCTGATGCTGCTCGGCAACGTCAACTCGATCATCGCCGCCGCCGCGATCGGCTACATGACCTTTCACACCCTGAACCCTGTCACCGGCTACCTGCTGCGGAAGGACGCGCCGGGCGCGGAGCGGCCCTACCGTGCTCCGGTGGCGATGATCCGGCTCGGCGTCGCGCTCGCGTCGGTCAACCTCGTGCTCGTCTTCGTCGGCGCACCCTCCTGGGGCTGGAGCTCCGTCGCGCTCGGCTGGCTGATCGTGCTCGCAGGGATCCCGATCTACTCCTACCGGCAGTGGCAGGACGGCCGGCTCCCGGGACGGCGCACGGCCGAGGTCGACCCGCTCGGGGCCGACGGGCGCTGGGCGCAGTTCGAGCCGATGATCGTCTACGTGGTCGTCGTCGGCGGCGTGCTCACCCTCGCCGTCTGGAAGGACTGGGCCTGGGCCTACATCGCCGGCCTGATCCTCGCCGCCGGCTGGGCGCTCGGCTTTCTCGTCTCCCGCAACCGGCGAGCGCGCTGGCTGCGCTGGTAGCCGGCGCCGGGAATGGCAGCGAACGGGGAGTCCATGCATGATCTGCAGCCCATGGCATACACGGCGATCCTCGGCGCGTCCGGCTACTCCGGCCAGGAGACGCTCGACCGCGTCCTCTCCCATCCGGCGCTCGACGTGCTCCACCTCGGCTCCGACACGCTCGCCGGCCGGCCCGCGAGCGCTCTCGACCCGCGCCTCGGCCGGACCGGCGGCAAGCCCGTGCCCGACTTCGTCACGAACGCCGAGGCCCTGGCGGGCGGCGCCGACCTCATCTTCCTCTGCTTCGGACACGAGGACGCGGCCTCCTTCGTCCCGCCCGACTCCGGTGTCGTCGTCGACCTCTCGGGCGCTCACCGGCTGAAGGACTCGGCGGGCTACGAGCAGTGGTACGGCTTCGCTCACCCGCGTCCCGCGGAGCTCGGCGATTGGTGCTACGCGATCCCCGAGCTCGTGCCGCCCTCCGGCCGCCTGATCGCCAACCCCGGCTGCTACGCGACCGCGGCTCTGCTCGCCCTCCTCCCGATCGCCGACGCCATCGAGCGGACGGGTGTCGTCGTCGACGCCAAGTCGGGCGTTTCCGGGGCCGGACGGGCGCTGAAGCCCAGCTCGCATGCCGGCGCCGTCCTCGAGAACGTCACCCCGTACCGGATCGGAAGCCACCAGCATGCCCCCGAGATCGCGCTGGCCCTCGGCTTTCCCGTCTGCTTCGTCCCGCACCTCGTCCCCCTCCGCCGCGGCCTCGTCGCCACCTGCTACGTCGTGCCGACCGAGGACACGCTGCGCGAGCGGCTGGAGGCCCGCTACGCGGGCTCGCCGGCCGTGACCGTCCTGCCGGAGGGCGCCGTCCCCGACATCACGCGCGTGCACGGAACCGACGCGGCCGAGATCGGCCTCTACGAGGACCGGGCGACGGGCCGCGCGGTCGTCGTCTGCGCCATCGACAACCTCGGCAAGGGCGCCGCCGGCCAGGCGCTCCAGAACGCGAACCTCGCCCTCGGCCACCCGGAGACGGCGGGACTGCGCCTGGCGGGAATCCTCGTGTGAGCAGGCTCGTGCTCAAGGTCGGGGGCGCCGTCGCCGGGGGCGCGGCCGACCATGTCCTCGCCCTGCACCGCGAGGGGCACGAGGTCTGCGTCGTTCACGGCGCGGGGCCGCAGATCTCCGGCGAGATGGAGCGGCGGGGCCTCGAGGTCACCTTCGTCGAGGGGCGGCGGGTCACCCACGCCGCCGCGCTCGAGGTCGTGCGCGCGTCTCTCGCCGACGTCAATGCCACGCTCTGCGCCGCCATCGGGCCCCTCGCCGTCGGGCTGATGGGCGACGAGATCGGGATCGAGGCCGTCCAGGTCCCGGAGCTCGGCCTGGTCGGAGATCCGCTGCCGAGCCGCCCCGCGCCTGTTCTCGCCGCGCTCGACGAGGGCCGCATCCCGGTGGTCGCTCCCCTGGCGGCAGGGCCGCTCAACGTCAACGCCGACGAAACGGCGGTCGCCCTGGCCGCCGGCCTCGCGGCCGACCGGATCCTCTTCGTGACCGACGTGCCGGGGCTCCTGCTCGACGGCAGCGTCGTCTCGTCGATCAGCGCCGACGAGGTCGAGCGCCTCCTCGGCGCCGGAGCGTTCGACGGCGGGATCGTGCCCAAGCTGCGGGCGGCGGTCCATGCCGCCCGCCTCGGCATGCGGGCCGAGATCGGCGAAACCGTGGTGGCGCTGTGACCGTCCGCCCCGCGTCCGCGGCCCCCGTCCTGCCCGTCTACGCGCGCGCCGGGGTCACCTTCGAGCGCGGCGAGGGCACCTGGCTCGTGGCCGACGACGGGCGGCGGTACCTCGACTTCGCCGCCGGCATCGCTGTGGTCGCCCTCGGGCACTGCCACCCCGCCGTGACCGCGGCCGCGCACGCCCAGCTCGATCGCCTCTGGCACACCTCCAACCTCTACTGGACGGCCCCGATGGCCGAGCTGGCCGACCGCCTCTCGGCCCGCTTCGGCGGCGCCGAGGCCTTCTTCTGCAACTCCGGCACCGAGGCGATCGAGGCGCTGCTCAAGTACGCCCGCAAGGCAACCGGGCGGGCGGGCATCGTCGCCCTCGAGGGCTCGTTCCACGGGCGGACGTTCGGTGCCCTCTCCGTCACCGGCCAGCCGGCCAAGCGAGCCGCTTTCGAGCCGCTCGTCCCCGGCGTCTCCTTCGCGCGCCTGAACGACGTGGACTCACTGCGGGCCGCCTGCGCAGCGGAGCCACCGGCGTGCATCCTCGTCGAGCCGGTGCAGGGGGAGGGCGGCATCCACGCGGCCACCGCCGAGTTCCTGGCTGCAGCCGCCGAGCTCGCGGCCGAGACGGGCGCGCTCCTCGCCCTCGACGAGATCCAGACCGGTGTCGGGCGCACGGGCAGCTTCTTTGCCTTCGAGCAGCTCGGCGTCCGCCCGTCGCTCGTCGCCCTCGCCAAGGGCCTCGCCAACGGCCTTCCCATCGGCTGTCTGCTCGTCGCCGACGGAGCCGCCGGAGCCTTTGTGCCCGGCGACCACGCCTCCACCTTCGGCGGCAACCCGGTCACCTGCGCAGCCGCCTGCGCCGTCCTGGACGCCGTCACGGACGACCTCCTGGCCGCTGTGCGCGCCCACGGCGCCCGGCTGGCCGAGGGGCTCGCCGGCCTGCCCGCCGTGCTCGAGACGCGCGGGCGCGGCCTGCTCGTCGGTGCCGAGCTCGACCGTCCGGCCGCCGACGCCGTCGCCGCGTGCCTCGAACGAGGCCTGCTCGTCACCTCCGCCGGCGAACGTGTCCTCCGGCTCACACCGCCGCTCACGGTCGGCGCAGGCGAGGTGGAGCAGGCGCTGACGATTCTGGCCGAGGCGCTGGCCTGAGCGTAGCCCCCGGCCCGGCAGCTACGTCAGGTAGCCGCTGTTCAGCTTGACGTAGTTCACGCCGAGATCGTTCGTCCAGCCCGTGAACGTGCCGCTGCCCGGGCCGAGCCCGATGGTCAGGAGCACGCGCGGCTGCTCGAGGAGCGACTCCGCCTCCTCGTAGGCCTCGGGCACCCCGACGCCCTTGCGGACGATCTCGACGTCGCCGATGGCGATCGAGAGCAGGTCGGGATCGATCTCGGCGCCGCTCCGCCCCGCGGCCGCCGCGATGCGACCCCAGTTGAGCTCGGCGCCGTGGAACGCCGTCTTGACCAGCACCGACGCCATCACGGTCCTGCCGACCACACGCGCTTCGGAGTCCGAATGCGCGCCTTGCACGACGACCTCGATCACCCGCTCCGTGCCCTCGCCGTCCTCGACGATCATGCGGGCCAGGCGGCCGGCCACGTCGGTGAGGCCCGCCAGGAAGGCGTCGTAGCGCTTCCCCGGCCCGGCGATCGGCGGAAGTCCCGAGGCGCCGTTGGCGAGGAGGAACACGCTGTCGCTCGTGCTCGTGTCGCCGTCCACGCTGATGCAGTTGAACGTGACGTCGACGGCGGCGCGCAGCGCCTGCTTCAGCACGCCGGGCTCGACGTCGGCGTCGCTCGTGATGACCGCGATCATCGTCGCCATGTCCGGATGGATCATCCCGGCGCCCTTCGCGATCCCGGTAATCGCGATCCGTCCGTCGCCGAGATCGACGTCCACCGCCGCCGTCTTGGGGAAGGCGTCGGTGGTCCGGATCGCCTGGGCCGCAGCCATGCCGTCGGGGCCGAGCGCTGCGACGAGTGCGGGCACCCCCCCGATGATGCGGTCGATCGGCAGCGGCCGGCCGATCACCCCGGTGCTCGTCGCCAGCACCAGCTCCTCGTCGATGCCGAGCGCGAGGGCGGCGGCGGCGGCCATCGCGTGCGCATCGACGAAGCCCTGCGCGCCCGTGCAGGCGTTCGCGTTGCCGCTGTTGATGATCACGGCCTGCGCCTGCCCGGATGCGAGCTTCTGCTCGTTGATGATCACGGGGGCGGCGCGAACGGCGATCTGCGTGAACATCCCGGCCGCCGACGCGGGGGTCTCGGAGACCACGAGTGCCAGGTCGGTCCTCCGGGCCTTGAGCCCGCAGTGAACCCCCGCCGCCCGAAAGCCGCGCGGGAGTGTCAGCTCCTGGTCGTCGGCACCCACCTTCACCTCCACGTCACGAGGATATCGAGCCGGGCCTGGAGCGGACGCGCCGGGTGACCCGACCCAAGAAAAGAGCCCGGCCGGTGAGAACGAATCCCACCGGCCAGGCTGCGTACGGCAGTGCTACGAGGTCGAGACTAGAAGCCCGGGATCTGCTTCGGGAAGTAGTCCACGCACTCGCTCTCGCGGTAGACGTCCAGCGTCGTGCAGTGCAGGGCGCCACCGAACGGGATGACCTTCTCGTACGGGATCGGGACGACGTCGAACCCGAGCTTGTCGAGCTGCTCGGCATACGCCGTCTCGCCGGCCTCGACGTACACGGTCTTCTCGTCCTGCGAGAAGGTGTTCATCGAGATCCAGCTCTTCCCCTCGTAGAGACCGGTCAGGTACACCTTGTTCTTGTGCACCCGCGTCGGGCGCGCGGCCTCGATCAGCTCCCAGTCGTTGAGCTTGAAGAGCTCGAACACGCGCTGGTCGGTCGGCTTCCAGTCCGGGTTGTACATGCACAGACCCGGGCGGAGCGGCACGAAGTTCACGTCGATGTGCCACGGATGGAAGTTGTCCGGCTTACCCGAGCTCGACGGCGGGCTGTCGAAGTACATCGCGTGATAGCGGATCCCGAGTGCCGCGAACATCCGCTTCAGCCAGTCGAAGCCGCGCGGCGTGCTGACGCACGAGACCTGATGGAACACGTCCTTGCCGAAGCGCATCGCGTCGGCGGCGTCGAACAGGGGCTCGACGTCGGTGAGCTGGAACTCACCCTTGTGCAGCTTCTCGAGCTTCTCCTCGTCCGACCACGTGTGCTCGAAGTCGTAGTAGTAGTTCCGCACATACGACTCGTCGGTCAGCATCGGGAACGGAGCCGAGAAGTGAATCGCCTCCGGATCCTTCTTGGTGTAGTCGTTGAAGATCGGCCGGAGGTTGAAGCGCTCGAACACGCGCGAACGGCGGACCGTCGTGCAGTCGAGGATGTAGTTGCCGTGGATGATGGTGACGTCACGGACGTTGTTGACGCCGTGCGCGTTCTGCTGCACCCAACCCAGCGGGGACGGCAGCGGCTTGTTCAGCATGAACGGCTGGATGTCGATCCGATCGACGATCGCGCCACGCTTCTCGATCTGACCGACGAAATAGTCCATCTGCTCGTTCGCAGCGGCAACCATCTCCTCCGGGAACGGGCCCCACTGACCCAGCGGGAAACCACCCTCCGGCAGGTCATACCACCAGGCCGGCTCAGGAGCCGGAACGTTCGTGCCCTCAGGACGACCGACGATCACACGCTTCAGCGGCGACCACTCGTCCCAGGACTTCACAATCTTCGGCATGTGCCACTCCTTTATGTGGTCGACGGTTGCCTCGACCCGCGCAACACGTGCCTCTTCGCGAAGTCGTCCAGGACCGTCCCGGAAAGGATCCCGGGATGCGGCCACCAGTGCATCGGGAGTTTCTCCGGACCGGCTTGCCGAAATACCGCAAATGGCCGGATCCGAATGCCGGCGCCGGACGGGCGCCCCTAGCCCTTCAGGACGAAGTACTCCCTGCCGACGACGATCCCCACCCACTCGAGCTTGCCCGACTGAAAGACCAGCGCGAGCTGCGACCGGATGGCTGTCCCGTCGAGGTCGGTCTCCTGATCGAGGCGAAAGCGGAGCGCCGCGGCTTCCGGGGATAGCCCCTTGCCTTCGACGACGTGACACGTCCGGCAGAGCGTCACATAGCCGGCGGGGTCGTGGTCGCCGCTTCCGTCAGCGAGCCGGTGGACGTGGAGGTCCTTCTGCGCGCCGCAGCGCTGACAGGTGCGGTCGTCCCGGTTGAAGACCTTTTGCCGTGTCCAGACCCACTTCTTCGTGCCGCGCCGGCCGAGACGCGCCGCGGTGCGCCGCCGCGCGTCGATTGTCCGCTCCTCGTCGCAGTGGCAGGCGCCCGGCCCCGAGAGCGCGAGCAGGATGTCGTCGGGCTGGAGGAAGAGCGGCATCTTGACCGCCGGGAGGCCCTGCTGCTCGCGCCGGAAGTTGAGCATCTCGACGACGATCTCGAGCTCGTGCTTGACGTGCGGAAGGACGATGTTCTCCGAGAAGGGGACGGCGCGCGCCGAGGTCTCGACCCGCGCCAGCCGAAAGACGGACGGCAATTCCCTCCACTGCGGGAGAAAGACGGAGAAGGAGGACAGGAGCGCCTCGACCTCGCCTCGAACGCGCACGACGTCGTCCGGGCCTCCGCCCTTCTGCTTGTCGACGATCCTCGCCACCTCGCGCTTGACGGCGTCGATGTCCCTGAGCGGCCTGCGCACGGTCAGGAGCCCCGGCCCGGTCGCGTCGGCGCGCCGGCCCGGCCGGCGCGCGCCTCGCGAAAGCCGCGGGCCTCCTCGACGAGCGCCTCGAACAGGCGCTTGTCCTCGCCCTCCTCCGGGTGCCAGAGCACGCCGACGGCGAACTTCCGCCGCGGGTCCTCGATCGCCTCGACCGTCCCGTCCTCGGCCCAGCCGACGGCGTCGAGCCCCTTCCCGACCCGCTCGGGCGCCTGGTGGTGGGAGGACTTCACGACGGCCCGCTGCCCGATCGTCGCGGCCGTCCTCGAGCCCTCGAGCAGCGTGACCTCGTGCTCGGAGAACGTTCCACGGGCCTCGCGATGCCCGTCGTGGCCGACGAGCTCCGGCAGGTGCTGGTGGAGCGTCCCGCGGTAGAGGACATTCAGCATCTGCATCCCGCGGCAGATGGCGAGCACGGGCAGCTCGCGCGCAAGAGCCGCCTCGAGGAGCGCCAGCTCGGCGTGGTCGCGATGGGCCTGTGCACTCGTCGCGGGATGCGGATCCTCGCCGTAGTGAACGGGGTCGATGTCGGCCCCGCCGGAGAGCACGAGCCCGTCGAGGGCGTCGAGCGTCTCCTCCACCGCGTCGTCCACGGGCGGGACGACGAGCGGGCGGCCTCCGGCCAGCTCCACCGAGCTCACATACGAGAGGGGGACGAGCGCCGCCTGTTGCTTCCAGGCGCCCCACGCCGCCTCCTGGGCATACGACGTTATCCCGATCACGGGCTTCATCGCACGAACTCTACGTCTCCGAACCGTGTCACCGCGTCACGCGCCCGCATCGTTTCCCCCATCGCGCCGCAGGGCCCCGGGGGAATTCCCCGAGGCCCTGCGAGCCCATGTCAGAGGTCAGGCCGGTCAGGCCCGAGCTGCCGCGGGCGGAGCCGCCGGCGGCGTGTAGCCCCTGAGGTCCACACCGTTCACGACGTCGTCCTCCGGTGGGACGTAGTCCACGACGCCGTGCAGCAGGTAGCCCGGGAACTTCTTCTGCGTTGCCAGGGCAACCGTCACGAACAGGATGAGCGAGATGACCGGCGGGATCATCGTCTCGATCCCGGCGTAGGAGAGAGCATTCTCCGACGGCGAGAAGAAGATCGAGTTGGCCCAGAAGTAGCCGATCAGCCGCAGCCCCGAGCCCACGAACAGCGACGTCAGGGCCGCCGGCGTGTTCGCCTTGCTCCAGAACAGCCCGAGCACGAGCGGAACGAGGGCGCCGGCGAACACGATGTCGAAGGCCAGTGTCAAGTACTTGCCCGGCTGCGGGCTCTGCCAGGCGAGCACGAGAGCGCCTCCCACGACCGGGATGAGGATCAGGCGCGTCGCCAGGAGCAGCGCCGAGTTCCCCATGCCCTTGCGGTTCAGGAGCCGCGTCATGATGTCTCGCTGGATGAGGTTCCTCGAGATGACGGCCGAGATCGCCAGGATCCCGCCGTTCGCGGTCGACATCGACGCGCCGAGCACTCCAGCGAGCATGAGAACGCCGAGCCAGGTCGGCACGTGGTGGATCGCGATCTCGGGATAGGCGAGGAACGAGTTGCTGATATCCGGGACGAGCGTGACCGCGAAGATGCCGAGGAAGGCCACGGGAAGGACGGTCAGGAGGGTCACGGTGGCGCCCCAGTACGCACCGCGCGCGGCCGTCTTGCCGTCCCTGGCCGAGAACACGCGCTCCATGAAGTCGAGCGCCACCAGGTCCCCGAGGCCCAGGGCGAGAATAGTCGCCCAGTTGATCAGCGCCCCGTTGTCCTTGTCATAGAGGCCCGAGAAGTCGAGGTAGTTCCCCGGAACCGCGTCCGTGAAGTCGCTCCAGGACGGGCCTGCCTGGCCGGTTGCGAAGTAGATGAAGGCGGCCCAGAACGCGAACACCGCGATGTAGATCTGGAAGATGTCGGTGTACGCGCAGGAGAAGAGGCCGCCGAAGGCCGTGTACGTGAGGACGATCGCCGCCGCTACCATCATCGCCGGGACGAAGCCGATCCCGAACACCCTCTCCAGAATGAAGCCTGACGCGGCGAAGTTGCCGGCCACGAGCACGACGAAGCTGATCATCATCAGGATGCCCGACGTGCCCTCGACCGCGTTGCCGTAGCGACGGTAGTAGAAGTCCGGCAGCGTGAGCAGCGACATCTTGTTCAGCCGCCTGCCGAAGACGAGTCCCGTGAGGAGGAGGCAGACGACGAGGCCGAGCGGGACGGTGGCCCCGGCCCAGAAGCCGTAGTCGTAGATCAGCCCCACGGCGCCAAGCGACGAGTTGCCGTCGATTGCCTGCGCCGAGAGCATCGTCCCGACGAAGAAGAGCGGCAGGCTCTTCCCGGCGACGATGTACCTCCGGCTGCTCCCCTGCACGAATTTCACCGTGCCGATTCCGATGGCGAGCGTGATGCACAGGAAGCCGACGACGCCGACAATGATCCCTGTACTCGCCGCAGCCACACCTACTAGTCCAGTCATGTCCGCGCCCCTTCCTCTCTCCTAGTCGATTTCACATTGATGCCAGCATCGAGACGCCCGTCGGGAGTATGACTCCGTGACCGGCGGCCCACCCCTGGCGCAGGGTCCGAAATTGCCTCAACGAGCGCCAGGAAATTCCTCGAAATTCGAATGGCCGGTACCTCCTCCTATTCGAGTGCGACGCCGGGGTTCGGGAATGCGAGCGAGGCGTCTCCGGCCGGCGCGGTCTCGGGCGGAGCCGCGGCTGCCTCGGAAGGCGAAGCGTCTGTCTCGAGCAGACGAAGGCGGCGGGCGAGCCAGGGCTTCGTCGTCGACTGGATCGCCAGCGTCATCACGATCGCGATCGCCACCGACGTCACGACGAGCGAGGCATGGGGCACGCCCATCGCGACGACGACCCCTGCGAGCGCCGCCGGCATGACGCCGGTCTCGCGCGTCCAGGCGAGGAAGACGAGCTCCTCGCGCGTCCAGCGACCGCGCCGGTCGGGAAGCAGGCACGCGGCGACGGCGAGCGGCCGCGCGACGAAGAGCAGCGTCGCAACCACGGCGAGGGCGGGGAGGAGATGGTCGCGCATGTCGCTCCAGGGAAGGTTGGCCCCGAGGGAGATGAAGAGGAGCATCACGACCACGTCGGACCCGATCCCGACGAAAGTCCGGAGGTCGCGCTCGTTCTCCGGATCCATCCCGAGGCGGAAGAGGTCCATGTTCCCCACGATCATCCCCGCGATGAAGGCGCCGAGGTAGCCGCTGCCGCCCGCGAAGTCGATGGAGAAATAGCCGCCGACACCGACGGCCATGACCACGATCGATACCGGCTCACCCCAGATCCCGGCCCAGCGCCTCGAGACGGCGACCGAGGTGAGGAGCCCGAAGACGATCCCGAGCCCGGTCGAGATCCCGAGGTCCTCGACGAAGCTCCACAGCGTCTCCGTCACCGAGACGTGACCGCTGAGCACGACCGCCGCGACCGCGAGCGTGAGCACGGCGCCGGTCGGGTCGTTGAGCGCCGACTCCGCAACGACCGTCTGCGTGATCTTCGGCCTGATGCGCATCCGCTCGAAGAGCGGGATCAGGATCGCCGGATCGGTCGGCGCGAGCACGGCCCCGACCAGCAGGCCGGACCAGAACGGCAGGCCGAACGCGGCGGACGCCACGAGCCCGGTGACGAGCGCGGTTAGGACCACGCCCGGGAGGACAAGAAGGAGGAGGCCGACGGCGACGGGCTCGAGCACGCGGGCGGAGAGCTGCAGCCCGCCGTGGAAGAGGACGATGGAGACGCCGAGCGTGAGCAGGACCTGAACGCCCGTAGAGTCGAGTGGCACGTCGATGCGACCGAGGACAGCCGGCCCGAGCAGCGCACCCCCGGCGAGCAGGAGCAGCATCTTCGGCATCCGCAGCAGCCCGGCCGCAAGCTCCGCGAGGAGGCCCGCGCCGAGCATGAGGAAGAGCGTGAGGATGACGTCCTTGGTAGACATGTCAGCGAGTCCCGGACTCGGTCAGCGGCCGCCCGAGGGTGTCACGAGGCCGGCAACGCCGGTCGCCTGAGCGGCCGGGGCGGGAGACGGCCGCTTCGCCAGGCGGTCGCCATCGTGCGCCTCCAGCGTCGACTCGGGTCGTTCCGCAGGATGGGCAAGGCTCGAGCCTCCTTCACCGAGGTAGCCCATTCGGCGCAGCATCGCACATGTGGACTCGACGGATGCGTCGAGCGCGGCGAGCGTCCGCGCTGCCTGCGCGTAGAGCTCCTCGCTGCTCCTGATCGCCTCGTGCAGCGTGCGCGTCGCGCCGAGCTCCCGGCGCCTCGCGCGCTCGATCCTGTCCTGGGGCCCGGCGTCGGCTTCACGAGCGACGGGGGTTCCGTCGGCTCGTACCTCCGCGACAGCCGGAAGGCCACTCACGGAAACCGCAGGCAAAGGCGTCGTGTCGCGCAGCTCACGCGCACCATGATGGGCGGCCGCCGCCGACCTGGCATGCGGATTTTCCCGAAAACCGGTCGCGGGCTTCTCCGGGTCCGGCCTCCTACCCGCCGGGCCTGTGTCGTCGCTCGGAATCCCCGAGAGAGCCGGGTCGATCCTGTCCTCGGATCCGGCAGCTCCCCGACGGCGACCTGGGTGAGACCCCGCTGGTTGCGCTCCACCGCCGGGACGGAGTAGCGTCCCGGCCCGGCCGTCCAAAGGACGGCGAGGGAACGATGCTGACCGTCCGCGACATCGCAGAGCTGCAGGGGCTCCAGCTCGGCGTCGCCGCCGGCGCGGAGGGGCTCGACAACGACGTGCGCTGGGTCCACGTCTCGGAGCTCGCAGATCCGACTCCGTGGCTCGAGGGCGGCGAGCTGCTGATCACGACCGGCCTCGGGGTCGGCGAGCTGTCGCGCAACCAACGCGACTACGTGCGCCGGCTCGCCGGGCACGGCCTGGCGGGCCTTGCATTCGGCGTCGGCTTCGGCCACCCCGAGGTGCCCGCGGCGCTCGTGGACGAGGCGGACCGGCTCGGCTTTCCCGTTCTGATCGTGCCCTACGAGGTGCCGTTCATCGCGATCACGAAGGCGGCCGCGACCCACCTCGCGAACGAGGAGCTCGCGCGGATCACCAGCGCGCTCACAGTGCACGAGCGCCTCGCGGCAGCCGTGCTCGCGGGACGCGGCGTGCACGCCCTGCTCGGAATCCTGGCCGACCACCTCGGCTGCTCGCTCGCGCTCGTGGACGAGAGCGGCCGCGTCGTCGGAGAGCAGACCGGCCCCCGCCGCGTCTCGCTCGAGGGGGGTCTCGAGCTGCCGGTGGGCACCGGGCGCGAGACGGCGACGTTGACGGCGGCCCGGCCCGGCGACGAGTTCGGGGAGTACGACCTGCTCGTGCTCCACCACGGCCAGACGGCGCTCTCCTTCGAGCTGTCGCGCCGGCGGGCCGTGTCGGCGGCCGAGCTTCGGCTCGCGGGCGACCTCCTCGAGGACCTCGAGCACGACCGCCTCGACGAGCGGGAGGTGGCCCGGCGAGTCGCCGCGTTCGGGCTCGAGCCGCAGCGCACCTACGCGGCCCTGCTCGCCGTCGGTCCCGACGAGGGCTCCGCCGAAGGCACCCGGCTCATCGTCGCCGGCGTGCTGGACACGCGCGGAGCGCCCTATGTCTCGACGGCGCGGCGCGACCGCGCCGCCTTCCTCGTCGCCACCGACACCGAGGAGGACGCGCTCGCGGCCGCACGGGCCGTCGTGGACGCGGCGCCGGGGACGCGGGTGGGCGTCGGCCGCCCCTCGACGGGCCGGGGCCTCGGCCGCAGCCTCCTCGAGGCGCGCGCCGCGCTGGACGCGGTCGCAGGGCCGGTCGCCTCCTACCAGGACCTCGGCTCGCTCGAGCTGCTCCTCTCGCTCCCGGGCGCGACGCTCGAGGCGTTCGTGGATCGCGTGCTCGGGCCGGCGGCTCAGAGCCCGTGGCTGCTCGAGTCGCTCTCCGCCCTGCTCGACACGGGCTGCCGCTGGAGCGAGGCGGCCGACCAGCTCGGCATCCACCGCCACACGCTGCGCTACCGGATGGAGGCGCTGCGCAAGCAGTCGGGCCGTCATCCCGACGATCCCCAGCAGCGGATGGAGCTGTGGCTCGCGGTGAAGGCGCGGCAGGCGCTGGCGGCCCGGGACGGGTCGGAAGAGCGCGCGCGGCTAGAAGGCCGAAGCCGGAGGCGGGACTCGAACCCACGACCCTTCGCTTACAAGGCGAATGCTCTACCAGCTGAGCTACTCCGGCGCTCAGCGCATGGTAGGCGAGCCGGCCGAGGTCAGCTCAGGACTTCGCGCGACTTCTGGTGCGTGACGATCTTGCGCTTCACGCGCTGGAGCGCGTTGTCGATCGTCTTCGTGTCGCAGCCGAGCTCCTCCGCCATCTGCTCGTACGAGAGGCCCTCGAGGTAGCAGCGCAGGGCGTCGGACTCGAGCGAGGAGAGGCCGGTGCCGAGCGTGAAGACGAGGCTCTGCAGCTCCTCGGTGGAGATCACGCAGACGGCGGGGTCGTTGACTCCCGGGCCCGGGAGGGCGTCGCCGAGCGTGCACTCGCCGTCGGAGTCCTGGCCGGCGGGGGTGTGGCTGAACGAGACGTAGGTGTTGAGCGGGGAGTGCTTGTAGCGCGTGGCGGTCTTGATCGCCGTGATGATCTGCCGCGTCACGCAGAGCTCGGCAAAGCTGCGAAACGACGTCTCCTTGTCGGTGCGGAAATCGCGCACCGCCTTGTAGAGCCCGATCATCCCTTCCTGGATCAGGTCGTCGGACTCCCCGCCGGCGAGGAAGTACGAGCTCGCCTTCAGCCGGACGAAGCCGGCGTAGCGGCGCATGAGCGCGTCGAGCGCGACCCCGCTGCCGTTCCGGGCCTTGAGCACGAGCTGCATGTCCTCGAGCTCTCGCTGCTGCTTCTGGACCTGCTTGGCTTCCAGCTGCTCTGCGGTGGCTGTGCGAACGGTCATGTTGGCGGGCTCCCCGTGTCTCGTGGGCAATTCGGGGCGGCCGCTTCGTTCGACCGCTCAAGTCTCACCCTTAAGTTGAGGGAGAAGATAGCAGTGTCGTCCGCTAGTTACAAGTCCCTTGCAGGAAAGTCATTGTGCTAAGAACGTATGTTCGCCCTACTCGCCGCGGCGCAGCCGCTCGAGCCGCGCGAGGGTCTCGGGATCGAGGCGGTCGCGGAGCTGTGAGCGCGTCTCTTCGCTGTGCTGGACGGCCCCGAGCTCGTCGCGCACGAAGTTCGGCGACGAGATCTTCTGCACCTCGATCCCGGAGGTGCCGCGCACGGCGGTGTCGGAGGAGACGAGGCAGACGCGCTCGCGTGCGCGGTGCTCGGCCGCGAGCCGTTCGAGGAGCGTGTCGGCGTCCGGTGCATACCTCACGGAGAGCCCGCCGAGCTCGCGCTCGTCGCCGGCCCCGTCGAAGACGACGACGCCGCGCGCCCCACGCGTCGCGACGAAGCTCGCGAGCGTGTCGGTCAGCTCGCGCACGTCCGCGAAGCCGCCCGCGTGCAGGAGGTTGTAGCCGTCGAAGAGGTAGAGGGTCGGGTCGGCCATCGCCTACCCTCGCTGCCGCCTGGCCTCGTACAGGAGCAACGCGGCTGCCACGCTGACGTTGAGCGACTCGACGCGCCCCGCGAGTGGGATCGAGACGGCACCGTCGCACATGCGCCGCACGAGCGGCCGCACGCCCTTTCCCTCGGCCCCGAAGACGAGTGCGAGCCCGCCGGAGAGGTCGGCCTGCCACATCGTCTGTGGCGCGTCGGCGGCCGTCGCGTACACCCAGAGGTCGGCGCCCTTGATCTCCTGCAGGAAGCGGGCGAGGTTCGGGACGACCGCGACCGGCAGGCGCTCGACCGCGCCGGCGGAGGCGCGGCAGACGGCGGCGGTCACGCGCGCGGAACCGTGCGCAGGCACGATCACGCCCGTCGCGCCGGCGCCCTCGGCGCTGCGGCAGACGGCGCCGAGGTTGTGCGGGTCGGTCACCTGGTCGAGGCAGACGAGCAGCGGCCGCTCGGCTGCGGCGAGCTCCCACGCATCCGCATACGGGTACGGCTCGCACCACGCGAGCACTCCCTGATGGTCACGCGTCTCCGCCGCCTCGCCGATCTCGCGTTCAGGCTTGACTTGAGGTCGAGGCTTCAGATCGCGCAGCCACGGCTCGCCCTCGAGCGCCCGCTGGCTCGCCCAGAGCTCGAGCACCGCGCGCCGGCCGCGCAGCGCCTCGCGCACCGACCGCCGCCCGTAGACCTGCTCGCGGGTCATCGCTTCGGCACGAGCCGGTAGCCGCCGGGCTCGTCCCGCACATCCCACCCGGCAGCCTCGATCTCGGCCCTCAGGCGGTCGGCCCCGGCGTAGTCGCCGGCTGCGCGCGCCTCCAGCCGGCGGCGGGCGAGCTGCTCGAGCACCGCCGGAGCTTCGTCGGCCGCGATCGCGAGCCCGAAGAGCTGCAGTGCGTCCCCGAGCAGGTCGAGATTCCGAGCTCGCCGCCACTCGTGCATCAACGCGAGCGCCTCGGGCGTGTTGAAGTCGTCGTCGAGCACCGCCACGAACTCGTCCCAGGTCGGGCCGTCGTGGGTTCGCCCGGCGGCGTGGACGTTCGCGTTCAGGAACGTCGTCCACTGCGCCCTGGCCTGCGCCATCGTCTCCGTCGAGAAGTCGAGCGGCTTGCGCCAGTGGCCGGTGAGGAAGAAGAGGAGCAGCGTCTCCCGCCCCCACTCCTCGACCGCGGCGCGCAGGGTGACGACGTTGCCGACCGACTTGGACATCTTCTCGCCGGTGAACTCGAGCATTCCGTTGTGCATCCAGATGTGGGCGAACTCGCGCCCGACGGCGCGCGACTGCGCGATCTCGTTCTCGTGGTGCGGGAAGACGAGGTCGAGCCCGCCCATGTGGATGTCGAAGCTCGGCCCGAGGTACTTCTCGGCCATGGCCGAGCACTCGATGTGCCAGCCCGGGCGGCCGCGGCCCCACGGCGACTCCCACGACGTGTCCTCGCCCGGCTTGTTGGCCTTCCAGAGCGCGAAGTCGCGCGGATCCTCCTTGCGCGGGTTCGGCTCCTCGTCCCGCATCTGGTCTGGCTTCTGGCGGGAGAGCCCGCCGTAGGCCGGGAAGCGGGCAACGCGGAAGTAGACGTCCCCGTCGACCGCGTAGGCGTGTCCGCTCGCGATGAGCTCCGCGATCAGCGCGACGATCTCGGGGATCGTCTCGGTCGCCTTCGGCTCGACGTCGGGGCGGCCGAGCCCGAGCAGATCGGTGTCCTCGACGTACCAGTCGCTCGCCTGCGCGGCGAGGCGCGCCGAGTCGCCCGGCGCGGCGTCGTAGATCTTGTCGTTGACGTCGGTGATGTTCTCGACGAGCACGACCTCGTAGCCGCGCCGCTCGAGCCAGCGCTTCAGCCACAGCGAGAGGACGAACGGGCGCGCGTTGCCGACGTGGATGCGCTGGTAGACGGTCGGGCCGCAGGCGTAGATGCCGACGCGGTGGGGCGGCGGCGGCAGCTCGACGAGCTTCCGGTGCCAGGTGCTAGAGAGCCGCACGGGCCCTCCGCAGCGCCTCTTCGCGGGGAAGCGCGGCGACCACCGTCCACAGCTCCGGCCCCCGGTCGGCGCCGGTGAGCGCGAGCCGCAGCGCCTTCAGGTCGCCGCCGACGGCCTTCAGCTCGCGCACGACCTCCCGGGCGCGCGGCTCGTCGAGGCTGCCGTTCGCGCGCTCGCGCAGCTCGGCGAAGCGCTCGAGCGTCGGCCGCGCCTCCTCGGGCAGGCGCACGGCCTCGGGCTCGAGAACCGAGCGGGCGATCGCGGCAGCCTCGTTCAGGTCGCGGGCGCCCCGCAGCGCGCGGGCGAGCTCGGCGGGGGCCCCCGCCCGCTCGGCCAGCTCGGCGTCGGGCAGGGCGGCGATCGCCTCGATCGCGAGCCGGCGCACCCGGCCGAGATCGAGGTGGACGTCGTGCTGCGGCACTCCCAGCTCCTCGAGGTAGGCGCGCACCGCCTCGGCGGGGATCCCCTGCTCGCGCAGGTCACCGACAGAGGCGGCACCGTGCCGCTTCGAGAGCTTCTTGCCGTCCGGCCCGAGAATCAGCCCGTGATGGACGTACTCGGGCGCCCGCGTCCCGAGCGCCTCGTGCAGCCGCCGGTGCAGCGCCTCGTTCGGCCTGTGGTCGGAGCCGCGGACGACGAGCGTGATGCCGAAGTCGGCGTCGTCCACCACGCTCGCGAGGTGGTACGTCGGCGTGCCGTCCTCGCGGACGAGCGTCACGCCGTCGAAGCGCTCGCCGAGTCGCTCGGCGGCCTCGCGATGGCGCCCGGCGCGCTCGCTCTGGCGCACAGGCCCCTCCTCCCAGCCGATACCGAGCCACGCGAGGTCGGAGACGATCGCCTCCTCCCCGCCCGGGATGTTGCGCGCGGAGTCGGTGTCGTCGATCCGCAGCAGCAGCCAGGCGCCGGCGCGGCGGTTCGCCACCGCCGAGAGGGCGCTGCCGAGGTGGAGCGAGCCGGTCGGGCTCGGCGCGAAGCGGACGCGGACGGTCACACTCGCAGTCTAGGCCAGCGGTCCAGACCGCCTCCGTCTCGGCTAGGGTCGGCCTCGTGACGGCGTTCCCCTTCGCCCACCACGAGCGCGTCCGCTTCCGCGACTGCGACGCGATGGGCCACGTCAACAACGCCGTGTACTCGACGTTCCTCGAGGAGGCTCGGATCGGCGTCCTCGGCGGGCTCGCGCCGTTCATCCTCGCGCGCGTGGAGATCGACTTCCGCTCCGAGCTGCGCCTGGGCGAGGAGGTCACGATCCTCTCGCGTTGTGCACGGATCGGAGAGAAGAGCTTCGACCTGGAGCACGAGATCCGCGCGGGCGGGCGCCTCGTCGCCGAGGCGAAGAGCGTCCTCGTCGGCTACGACTACGACCTGGGCATAAGCGTCCCGCTCTCCGACGCGACCAGGAAGCGGCTCCGCGGCGCCTGAGGTGGATCCTCACCTTCCATCTCTTTCTGCCGATAAGAGAGAGGAGGGGGAAATGGTGCCCGTGCGTTCCTGTGCCTCGTTCTCCCTTCCCTCGGCATGAGACTCCTCTCTCTCCTCACCGCTCTGCTCGCCCTGGCGCTGCTCGGCGCCTGCCGTGCTGCGGCGAGTGAGATCGTGGATCGCGACGCCATCGGCCCCACGCTCAAGGTCAACACCAAGGGCGAGGCCCTGGTCAGCTACAGGGCCGCGGGCAAGCCCAAGCACGTCCTGGTCTGGGGCGCCGTGAACGCGCTCGCCCCGACGAGTGCGCGTGCGCAGGTGAAGTTCAAGGTCGACTACGCCGGCGGCTGGGGCAAGTACCGCAAGGTCGGCTACGCGACGACGTTCAAGAACGCCTGCCGCCCCTACGACGGGCCAAAGCTCGCCTGGGCCGTCACCGCCTGCAAGGCTCCGGACGGCTCCTACTGGGCGCTCCAGCGCTGGCAGCGGGCGCTGCCGAACCTCGGCCTCACGCCCTGGACGCCCGCCCAGGGCGTCTGGGAGCTGCACCTCTCGCACTGGACGGGGCCGCTTCCCGTGATCGAGGCCTACACCGACTGGATCTACTCCAAGCACTTCCATCACCTCTTCGGCCGCCTCAGCTACCTGGGCGAGCCCGTGCACGGTTTCAAGTCGACGTCCACGGGCGCGCCGCTGGACAGCTTCGGGCGCAACGTCTACCTGGACACGTTCAACTCGGCCTACGGTGCCGGCTGGAAGCGCGAGAACTCGTTTCTAGCCCAGAACCCATCGGGTGCCTTCTGCTACGGCTTCTACACACACCAGCCCTACGCCGGCTATCCCGCTGGCGAACGCCCGATGGGCCACGGTGAGCGCTACCGGATCACGGCGATCGGACCGGGCGTGACGCCGCTGGTGGACTGGAAAGGGGCCGGCGTGCCGGACTTCGACAAGGACAACCCGGAGCACGTGGCGCGCGAGCTCGATCTGAACGCACTTCAGCGTGAGCTTGCCGGCCCCGGCGGCCAGTGCGTGCTCAACTAGGCTCGTTCCGCCGGCACCCCGTCTGTCTGCGCCCGCCTCTCCACCGGTCAGCGGTACTCGGGGTTCGCGAGGTCGAAGCGGCAGCCGGCGTCCCAGAGCGAACGCTGGTTCCCATGCGCGACCGGGCCTCCTTCGAGGCTGTCGGGGCCTGCCAAGGCTCGCGCGCGAGCGAGCCGGCGCGATCGTGTGCCGGCGTGGACCCCGGCGGCCGCCGGCACACGATCCAAGAGGGTCTCAGCAGGGAATCGGGGCTGGACCGGGCCACCCCGCCCCCCCCGCC
>Ga0082335_1002199_pt1 | contig 37406 bp, 35 predicted proteins | sample Subgrocontami58m_FD_72375 | JGI IMG/M metagenome (GOLD analysis project Ga0082335, IMG submission 72375) | Subsurface groundwater microbial communities from S. Glens Falls, New York, USA - GMW37 contaminated, 5.8 m (SPADES assembly) (version 2) ...
CGGATCCGGCTGTGGAACATGGACGGCATGGTCACCAAGGTCGACAGTTCGACCAATACCATCTTCGTCATCAATGCTTCGGGCGGCGAGCCCGACAAGCCGGCGCCCGACAGCGGCGAGGTCATCCAGTTGCCGCAGGTCGTCACGGTGAAGGGCAAAGAGGCCCTGCGGTCGATCCAGCCGGGCGATGTGGTCACCACCGTGTGGAGCCAGCAGACCGCGATCAAGGCCACGGTCATCCGCTAGCCCATCCGCCGACTTCGGCACGCCATCGAGACGGCTCCGGGACCCGCGTGGTCCCGGAGTTCGTTCGGGCCCGCCGGCCGTGTGTTAGCCTCCGGTCATCCGATCGGAGAAGGATGCCGGCATGTGCGAACTCTTCTGCCTCTCCAGCCGCCTGCCGGCCGAGGCGACTTTCTCGCTCCACCACTTCGCGGCCCACGGCGCCCCGGGCGGCCGCAACGTCGACGGCTGGGGCGTGGCCTTCCACGACGGCCACGACGTCCGCCTCTACAAGGAGCCCGAGCCCGCGGGCGACAGTCCCTGGCTCGCCTTCATCGAGCAGCGCCCGCTGCCGACGCGCCTGCTGTTCTCGCACATCCGCCACGCCACCCGCGGCGCCAACAGCCACGCCAACACCCAGCCGTTCGTGCGCGCGCTGGGCGGGCGCATGCATCTGTTCGCCCACAACGGCAGCTTCGATGCCATCGACGGCCGCTATGCCGCCTCGGGCCGCCGCTTCCGTCCCGTCGGCGAGACCGATTCGGAAATCGCCTTCTGCCTGCTGCTGGAGCGCCTCGCCCCCCTGTGGGAGGGCGCCGCCGCGCCGTCGCTCGCCGCGCGCTGCGAAGCCTTCGCCGCCTTCGCCGCCGACATGCGGCCGCTCGGTATCGCCAACTTCCTCTACGGTGACGGCGATTTCGTCTTCGCCCACGGCCATCGGCGCACCCAGGCCGACGGTCTCGTGGCGCCGCCCGGCCTGTGGTGCCGCCACCGCCACCACGCCGGCACCCCGGCGCGGCCCGGCGTCGCCATCGCCGCCGGCGATGCCGGCCAGGAGATCACCCTGCTCGCCAGTGTCCCCGTGACCGGTGGCGACTGGCGACCGCTCGACGAGGGCGAGATCGTGGTCGTGGCCGCGGGCGAGCGGGTGACTTCCGGGAGTATCGCCCCGTAGCTCCTCTCCGCTGCCGGAGCGGGACGGCGAGCCCGAGGCCACAAAGAGAACACAGGCCCACGCCGGCCGTTGCCGTCTACCCTGTGGCAAACGGAGGGAAGCCGCGCATGACGGCGATCTTCGGCAACGCGACCCGGGGCACGCGCGCCGCCAGCCTCGGGCCGGCGAAGCCGGGTCCTATTTCTTCAGGACGAGGCCCGCACCGATCAGGACGACGCCAACGAGCAGGACTCCGCCGGCGAGCAACGGCGGAATGATGTGCGATGTCGTTTCCGTCGCCTGGAGCTTGAGCTCGCCGATCCTGGCCAGCTCCGTGGTTTCCTGGGTCGTGAAGATCGGGATCGCCAAGCCGATCAATCCGAGGACGACCAGGACGGCGCCGGCCGCGACCAATGGGAAACGGCTCATGGGACTCTCCGATTCACAGGCGGCCCATATGGACTCCGCCCAGGGCGCCCACGAGCCAGAGGACGAGCAGGATCACCAGGACGAGGCCCAGCACGCCGCCAAGCCCGCGACCGCCATAGCGACTGTAGCCGTAGTAACCGCCACCGCCGCCCAGCAGCAGGATCAGCACGATGATGATGAGGATGGTGTTCATGGTGTCTCCCCTTCGCTTGCCGCACGATGGACGACGGGAACGCTACCCGACCCGGGTCGAGCAACATTGATTCCCGTCGCCCCGCCGGCCGGATTTCTAGAGGTCGGCCGCCTTCTTGAGGGCTGCCTTGGCGTCGCCCACGGCCTCCTGCACCTTGCCCTTGGCTTCCTGCAGCTGGCCTTCACCCTTGAGCTTGGGATTGTCGGTGGCCTCGCCCAGGCCCCTCTTGATCTTGCCGACGGCCTGGTTGGCGGTGCCCTTGATCTTGTCGGTGGTGCTGCTCATGCCGTGCTCCTGTGTGTGGAACAGGTCTAACGTGGCAGGCCCACCGGGGTTCCCGGCGGAAGGGCCTGCTCCGGCCGAACCCCCGAAGGAACACAATCCGGCGGCAAGCGTTGCCGTCTGTCCTGCTGCAAAGGAAGGAAGGCCGCGCATGAAGCCTGCTTCATTGGCTGCTGCACTGATCCTGGGAGGGGGCCTGGCCGTCGCCGGCTGCGCCGAGCTCGGGCTGCCGGGCTTTCCCATTTCCACGTCGAGCGCCCTCTCGACGCCCATTACCCCCGCCGAGGTCGAGTGGTCGCGCCGGAGCGGCGCCAACACCGTGAGTGGCACCGCGGCCCTGAAGTCCGGCGACGCCGGCCACACCTGTGCCGGACAGTCGGCGAACCTGGTCCCCGACAGCGCCTATGCGCGGGCGCGGATGACGGCGATCTTCGGCAACGCGACCCGGGGCACGCGCGCCGCCAGCCTCGGGCCGGTGAAGTTCGACACGGACGATCCGCTCTACGTCTCGACGCTGCGCACGACGCGCTGCGACGGCGCCGGCAGCTTCACCTTCCCGCGCGTGCCCGACGGCGTCTGGTACGCCACGACCAGCGTCAAGTGGCAGGGACCTTCGCGGATCGAGGGCGGCTCGATGATGCAGCGCGTCGACGTGCGCGGCGGAAAGCTGGTGAAGGTCACGCTGCCCTGAATGGATCGGCCCGACTGCCCCTCACGGCAATACCGCGTCCGCCTCGATCTCGACCTTGGCGTTCGGATCGATCAGCGCCGAGACCTGGACCAGGGTCATCGCCGGGAAGTGCTTGCCGAGCGTCGCCCCCCAGGCCGCACCTATGGCGGGGCCGGCGGCGTTGAACTCGGCGATGTCGGTGACGTAGGCGCGCAGCGCCACCAGGTGCCCGGGCTCGCCGCCCGCCGCCTTCAGCACCGCCACGACATTGGAGAGCGCCACGCGCCACTGCGCGCCGGCATCGGTGCCGGCGGCGATGTGCGCCTCGCCGGGCGCGCGGCCGATCTGGCCCGCGATGCGCACGCTCTTCGTGCCGGTGGCGACGACGGCATGGGAGAAGCCGCGCGGCCGGGGCCAGCCTTCGGGCAGGATCGGTGTGTAGGCGATGTCGGATGCGGGCATGGCGTCAAGTCTCCTCTGAGGCCAAGCTCCGCTTGGCCAGTTGGCGTCAGGACATTGCGAAGCAATGTCCGGGAGCGCCGATCGGTGTCCGCCCCGACCGTAGTCCGCTCCGCGAGCCCGTGCCACCGCCGCCGCTTGCTGCAATCTCGCGCCCTGACCTAGAGTCTCCCCCGAAGACGAAGGCCAGCAAGGCCTCGCGAATCCTGAGGGAGGCACTCATGAATCCAACCCGGCGCCGCATCATCGCGGCCGGCGCGGGCGTCCTGGCGACGCCGGCCCTCTTCACCGCCGCATCGGCGCAAACCACCTTCCCGTCCAAGCCGATCCGCATCGTCGTGCCCTATCCGGCCGGCGGCCAGACCGACGGCATCGCGCGCTCCTACGGCGACTTCCTCTCGCGCAAGCTCGGCCAGTCGGTGGTGGTCGATAACAAGGGCGGCGCCGGCGGCACCATCGGCTGCGTCGAGGTGAAGCGCGCGGCGCCCGACGGCCACACCATCCTCTGCACCATCTCCTCGTCGCTGATCCAGAACCGCGTCACGGTGAAGGATCTGCCCTACGATCCGGAGAAGGACTTCACCTACCTCGCCATGACGACCAGCACCGGCGGCCCGGTGGTGGCGGCAGAGAAGACCGGCGCCAAGAACCTCGCCGAGTTCGTCGCCTACGCCAGGAAGGTCGACAAGGTGAACTGGGGCGCCTACGGCCCCGGCTCGACCCCGCACGTGCTGATCGAGACCATGGCCAGGCAATACGGCTTCAAGGCCGAGGTGGTGCAGTATCGCGGCGAGGCGGCGATGTGGGCCGACGTGACGGCGCAGCAGCTCGACGGCGCCTCGGGCAGCCCCGCCGCCTCGGCGCCGGTGATCGCCTCCGGCAAGGGCCGCGCGATCGCCATCATTGGCGACCGCCTGCCGTCCCTGCCGGGCGTGGCGACGATGGGGGAGCAGGGGGCGAAGGGCGGCTTCTACGACACGCGCGCGTTCGCCGCCTTCGCCGTGCCGTCCGCGACGCCCCCGGACGTCACGAAGAAGCTCGCCGACGCGCTGTTCGAGGCCGGCACCGACCCGAAGGTGAAGCAGCTCATGGCCAACTACCTGATCGTGGGCCCGCTCAATTTCGCCGACACCAACGCCCGCTTCAAGCGCGACACCGAGGTGATGCTGGCCGTGCTGAAGGAGATCGGGTTAAAGCCGGAGTGACGGCTGAGCGAAGCTCAGCCGGTTAGCGTCAGGCCGCGGCTTGTTTACAAGCCGCTAAGCGCAGCAATGTCCGGGAGCGTCGCGAGGTGTTGCCGCACACGGAGCGTCGAAAGATCTCTCAATCCACCTCGGGCCCCGGAGGAGCAGACCATGGAATTCGACGTCATGACGCGGGCCACCACCTGGGACCAGGCGGCCGCACTCGCCCGGCGCGCCGAGGCGGCGGGCTTTTCCGGCATGCTGTTCACCGAAGGCCACCAGGTGCCGTGGATGAACATCGCCGCCGCGTCGATGGCGGCACCCGCGCTCCATTTCTCGACCGGCATCGCCATCGCCTTTGCCCGCAGCCCCATGGTGAGCGCCGAGATCGCCTGGGAACTGGCGCACAACACCAGGGGCAAATTCCGGCTCGGCCTCGGCAGCCAGGTGAAGGCCCACATCCAAAGGCGCTACGCCGGCACCTTCGACAAGCCCGCGCCGCAGATGAAGGACTACGTGCTGGCGGTGAAAGCCTGCCTGAAGGCGTTCCGCCGCGAGGCCCCGCTGCAGCACGACGGCCCTTATTACAAGCTGAGCCTGCTCACCGAGCAGTGGACGCCGGCGCGGCACGATTGGGAGGACGTAAAAGTCGACATCTCCGCCGTCGGCCCGATCATGGTGCGCGTCGCGGGCGAGGTCGCCGACGGCGTGCATGTGCACCCCATGCATTCCATGCACTACATCAGGAACCGCCTGCTGCCGGGCCTGGCCGAGGGCGCGGCGCGGGCCGGCCGCGATCCCGCGACGATCGACAAGATCATCCCGGTCATCGTGGCGGCGGGCGACACGCCCGAGGAGCGCGCCCAGCCGATCCGCGAGGCCAAGACCACGCTCGCCTTCTATGGCGCCACGCCGAACTATGCCTTCCAGTTCGACGACCTCGGCCACACGGGCCTGCGCGACAAGTTGCGCGACGGCCTGCGCTCGGGCGACGAGGCGGCGAGCCAGGCGCTGATCACCGAGGAGATCCTCGACCAGTTCGCCATCGTCGCGCGCTGGGACGACGTCGCCCAGCGCATGATCGACCGCTACCAGGGCATCGCCCAGCGCCTCGTCATCTACCTCGCCTCGCACTGGCGCGACGTCGACCCGAAGATGCTCGACCGCTGGGGCGAAGTGGCGAGAGCGGTGCGAGGCGGAGCTTCGCTCCGCCCGTGAGCGTCAGGACATTGCGCAGCAATGTCCGGGAGCGTCGAAGGTTCTTGCCCCAGTCATCGTCACCCCCTCACCCAACCTCTCCCCCAAGGGGGAGAGGAGTATGAGAATGACAGGAGCATGACTCAGAAGTCCTCTCCGCCACGAAGTGGGGGAGAGGAGGGGGACCCATGCGCAGCATGGGGGAGGTGAGGTGGTGGTGCCGCCGTACCGGAAGCGCCGATTTTCACTGCGCCGATCGAAGCAGGGGACGCGACCTGAAGCGTCTCGCCTCGATCACGATGTAGCGGCCGAGGACCCTGTCGCCGAATTCGGCGATGGCCGCTTCCAGCCGCAGCCATTTGGCCAGCCCGTTCTCCAGATCGAGCCGCAGGAGCACCACGCCGGGGGCGGCCATTCTCGACCGGAAGACGAGGTCGCCGAAATCCTTGTCCTCCGTCAGCAGCACCCTGTCCTCGGCCTGAGCCAGCTTGAGAACGGCGGCGTCGGTCGTGCCGGGGCCCGCTTCCGCCATGTAGGTGACGTCGTGGCCGGCGTCGCGCAGCCGCTGGACCAGCGGCGCGGACACGCATTCGTCGGCAAGCCAGCGCATGGCGTGGCCCTCAGCGGTAGACCAGCTCCTCGTCGGCCAGATAGTCGGCCGTGAAGGCCTGCGCGGCCCGGATATCGTCGAGCGTGAGCCGCGGATGGTCGGCCAGGATCGCCTCCGGCGTCATGCCGGCGCCGAGCTTGCGCAGCACGAATTCCACCGGAATGCGCGTTCCGCGCACCACCGGCTTGCCGCCCATGATCTCAGGGTTCATTTCAATCCGTGCGTGAGTGTTGGCAGTGGTCATGACGCTCTACCCCAATGGCCAAGGTCATAGACTAGCACGACTAGTGGCGGAGCGAAGCTCCGCCCGTGAGCGTCAGGTGAAGCGAAGCTTCACCGGGAGCGTCGAAGGGAGGCGGAGCGGAGCTCCGCCCATGAGCGGCAGGACATTGCACAGCAATGTCCGGGAGCGTCGAAGGCTCTCCCGCCCGTCCTTGTTCCCCCATCCTCCAGGGTAGAGAATTCCCCAGGACCCAGGAGACCCCCCATGAGCGCACAACAAACCGTCCTGGTCACCGGCGGCTCCGGCTACATCGGCAGCTGGTGCGTGATCGGCCTCCTGCAGCAGGGCTACACCGTGCGCACGACCGTGCGCAGCCTCGCGCGCGAAGCAGCCGTCCGCGCCGCGATCGGCACGGTGGTGGACCCGCAGGACCGCCTCAGCTTCCACGCCGCCGACCTCACGTCGGACGCCGGCTGGGACGCGGCCGCGGCCGGCTGCGCCTTTCTTCTCCATGTCGCCTCGCCGATTTCCATCTCCCCGCCCAGGAACCCCGACGAGCTCATCGTTCCCGCCCGCGACGGCACACGGCGCGCCGTGGGCGCGGCACTCCGGGCCGGCGTGAAGCGCGTGGTGCTCACCTCGTCCGTGGCGGCGGCCAGCCCGCGCACCCTCAACAGCGCCCGCGAGAGCGCGACCGACGAGACGACGTGGACCGATCTCGACGACCCTGAAGTGAATGCCTACGCCCGCTCCAAGACCCTGGCCGAGCGCGCCGCCTGGGAGCTGATCGAGGCCGCCGCATCAGGCGCCACGACCGCCACCACGACCCCCACCACGACCCCCAGCACGACGATGGCCACCGTCAATCCCTCCGTGGTGCTGGGCCCCGTCCTCGGCCGCGACTTTTCCGATTCGGTCCAGGTCGTGCAGCGCCTGCTGTCCGGCCGGATGCCCGGCCTGCCGCGCCTGGGCTTCAGCTTCGTCGACGTGCGCGACGTGGCCGACCTGCATATCCGCGCCATGACCGCGCCGGAGGCGGCGGGCCAGCGCTTCATCGCCGCCGGCGACTTCGCCTGGATGGAAGAGGTGGCGGCCCTCCTGAAGGCCCATCTCGGCGACGCGGCGCGCAAGGTGCCGACGCGCCGGGTCCCGGACCTGGTCCTGAGACTGGTGGCGCTGTTCGACAGGAGCGTGGCGGGCGTGGTGCCGCGCCTCGGGGAGAGGCGCACGTTCATCTCGGCGAAGGCGCAGAAGCTGCTCGGCTGGCGGCCGCGTCCGTTGGAGGAGACCGTGCTGGATTGTGCGAGGAGCTTGATCGCTTCAGGCGCCGTATAGCGTCAGGACGTGGCCGAGCGAAGCTCGGCCAGTGAGCGTCAGGACATTGCGCAGCAATGTCCGGGAGCGTCGAAGGACGTCCCCCCAGTTGCACCTGTCCGCCTCTACGTGCAGGGGTTCGTCACCGGCGGACGCGGCACTGACAGCAGCTTGTCGATGCCGGCGCGCCATTCCGCGGGTGTGAGCTTCTCGAAGCCCATGAGGAGTGTCGAGAGATGGCATTGCGGCGTGCCGACGAGCCGGCTCGGCGTGTGGGAGAAATTCTCCCGTCTGCGCTTGGCGATATAGTCCTCGAGGTCCGCCTTCTTCACCGGGTCCAGGCTATTTGCCACGATGAAGTCGTTCATCGCGTTGACCGCGTAGGCCAGATGCGCCTTGAGTTCGGCACGGCTGTCGGGAAAGCAGGCGTCCGCGGACAGCATGAAGTCCACATAGAAGGACCAGCTGCACATGACCGCGCCGAGGCCCGTCTGGTCGATCGAGACGACGTGATCTGGCCACTTCTCGAAGACGACGCCGGCCTTGGTGTACGAGGTGACCTTCTTGTCGCCGATCATCCTAGTCGTCACCTCGACGCCCGGTTGCTTGGCGAACTCGTCGAGGTCGAGCGCCTGTGTGCCCGGGCAAGTCACGGCGGTCGCCGATAGCAGCGACAGGGCGAGGGCAAGGAGGCGCTTCCGCATGCTCTGGAGCCTAGGCCGGCTTTGCACAGGATTCACGCGGCAAGGATGCACATCTCACTCGCGGCCCTCCCGGCACGCCAGCTCAGCGCCATCATGGGCGAGAACCATCTTACCAAGACAATGCTGGCAAAGCGCATGCAGACCAGCCGCGCCCAGCTCGACCGGCTGCTCGATCCCGACAACGAGTCGGTGACGCTGGGCACGCTCGCGCGTGCCGCGCATGCGGTTGGGCGGACCCTGAAGATGGAATTGGTCTGAACTGTCGATGCCCCTCGGGACTGGATTGCATCCGCCTCGCTCTCGACCTGGCTGATGGGAGGGATCGGGAAATTGAGACGAAATCCTTTGACCGACCCTTTAGTCCTTCATTAAGGCGTCGCCGCAACATGTTTAGCCAATGTGCCTAACAGAAAGACATTCAGATCAGTGCTCAGCGCGTTTACTGCCAAGAGATGTTCTTTGAGATCCGAAATCTTCAATGGAGTCGCGCTGTACGACTTTCCACGCGCAAGTTCATTTGGACCTGGATAGAGCTCAAACCAAGAATCACCAATCTCTCCTGGCTCATTGAACGCGACTGTATTGAAAGCAGCACTATTAAGTACCGCACTTCGGTTTGGCGGTTTGAAGCGAGGCCGTACGGGGTGATGCGCAATCTTGTTGCGCACCTCTAGGAGCTTCCTAATTCGCTGGAAGAGATCGGTCCAAGCAACCAGATCTACATGATCATGGCCGCCGGAAGCACGGGCTCGCTTTGGCAAGACCGTTCTAACAAGTTCGTCGGCAAGAGTACGTCGAGCTTCTATTGTTGGAGTCTTGTAATAGACAATTGCTCCGCGCTCCTTCGTGCAACCCAAACAGAGGGTGCAGATAAAGAATAGTCTATCCTCGACCGAGGACCATTCGACAATACAGCTGCCGATCATGTGGAAGAATTCATCCACGTCCTGCTGGAGCTGTGTCTTTGGCTTTCTGTCAACCATGGCCTTCCTCAATGAGACCAAATTGCATTGGTAACAACTATGATCGTGACACCTAAAAAACGTGGAACAATCTCAGAATTATCAAGATTAAAACCACGGTCTCCACAGAAAGGCTCAATGAGAAATTGAACAACACGGCATCGACTCCTTGTTAGTTCTGATTCCCCCTTGATCGTCTAACGTGAAGAAGGCAAGGCCCAAAATGCTTTGGATCTCTCACGATCATTCAATTCGCATGCAAGTGGACCACACGTGTGTAAGCCGGTGTAAGCTGGCGGAAGACAGTTGACTTGACTCTAGTCCGATCAGCTTCCTGGGAATAAATTTGTTACGCCGCCAAGAGAACGCCGAGCCCGCTGAATTCTTCAAGTGCATGATCACATGAGGACTACAGAATTCGCGTAGTCTCGGACCATGCATGTGCAAGCCCGTGTAAGCTGGAAGCAAGTAGTAGTCTCAACATTGGTCGGAGCCGCTCTTCCTGGGGATAAATTTGTTGCGCGCCTAAAGGGTGCGCCTATGCAATCCCCCAGTTCATCTGCCGGTCGGCGCTAAGGGTGATCTAACGCGCATTCCACCGGCGTTTGAGTGATATGAGGCGTTCATCAGTTCGAAGGTGATCGTGCTGTTCCAGGCGCTCAAAAGTCTTGTCGATTCCATGGGGCCACGAGTTAGCATTCTCCGGCAGCACCGCATCCAAAAGTGCAAGAGTACGCTCTGGGAACCGGTCTACTACGCTGTCTGTCGACTTTCGTAGATTAGGCAGCGATATGTGATCTCTCTCGATCTTAGTAAGCAGAGGCAGAACAATATCGACAATCTGCGGGAAGCGATCGCTGCTTGAAAGGGCGAGATTGCAAAGTTGTGTGGAAACCACCGACGACTTCGCTGCGATCTGTCGAGGCCAAACATCTTGTAGAAGTTCCACGAGAAGATCGCGCCACCGGTTGGGTTGGGACTCAGTCGCTTGAGCGCTTGCCCACCGCTCTACTAACCAAAGAATTCTCGACCGAAAGTCGTCATCAGCCCGCAATAGGAGCGTGCGCATCTCGTCGTTCGAGATTTCTCTTGCTTGAGTCTCTTTGTCGATATTGCCCCAACCGACCAAGACGAAAGCTGCGACTACCTCGCTGTAGTTTCGCCTTGATGGAAGCGGCTCGACAGCGAGGGCCATTAGCGCGGACTTCAGTCGCGCAAGGAGCTTGGCGCGCGGGGCTCGTCCTCCCCAGAGAAAGCCTGCCCATGCTGCATCCTTATCGTGCTCGCTATTGAAGGCGGTCAATAGTGTCTTCTCGGTCCAAAGAGGGTCGATTGTGTAGAACCAGTTCAAATTAAAAGTGAGAATTACAATTGCATGGCGTCGCATGTCACCCGGAAGGCCGAGCATGTCTTCCAAATGGACAACCCACGACGGTGGGAATCCCTTACCGATGGTCAGATTGTCCTTTCGTGGATCATTGAAAAGCGCTTGAGCAATGTGACCGGCCGGAGCGTTGAGAGCTTCCGTCGCCCAATCAGGCTCATTGCGGCCCCGGATGACGCCAGAGCTTCCTAGATCGGGTTGTTGACGAAGCGCAGCGATAAGCTTTTGCGCGAGTTTGTCGAACGCGCTAGGCGCCTTGCGCGCAAGAGCCCCACTGACATGGTGAAACCAATCTGATGTGGGTCGCACTAGCAAGGCTAGGTTTGCCTCTGAAAATCTACATAACCTTTCAGCGACAAAACCGATAAGCCTTGGCTTGTCGTCCTTACGTTTTGGCGAACTAAGGAATGTCTGCCAGGCCCACTCAGGGAATTCGCCGGACTTTGCCGCGTACATCAGTGCAGAGAAAGCATGAACGGGGCGATCTGAAGCTAAGCCGGCGTAAGGATCGTGTTGAACGGAGAAATCATCGCTGCGCCCGCTAAGGGTCTTAGCGCGAGAAAGGGTCGATGCAAGTGGCTCGTTCGCTAGAGAAGCATGATCAGTCTTGGTGATAACTGATCCTGACCGCCCTTCCAGGGATTTCGCCGCTGAGTCACCATACTCTGGCTTCCAATCTGGCACTTTTGATCGGAGGATCTGACGGACACTTTCCAAATCAAATGACAGGTTGCAGCCCTGCGCCGAGAGCCATTGGATTCGGCTCAAAATGCTCCACGCTTTGCGTTCTTCGAATTTTTCATCGTGCTCGTCATCCCACCGATCTGGTCCCGCAAGCAACTTCTCCTGGATCGCATTGCGGATATCATCATGGAGTGTCGACCACCTACTGGCGAGCACGAGGAGTAGATCTCTCTGATGGCGGGGATCCCAGAAGGCACGTTGACTTAAGTCTAGAATGACATTTCCAAACGCCACTGATGGAATGAGTTCAGACTTGCCGGCGGCCCACATTCGCAGTCTTGCAAAGATCGTGTCATCAGATGATGGCCATGAGGTAAATTCCTGCCGTGCAGTTTGAACATTCAAACCGACCAACTTCGAAAACAGCGAGGCGAACTCTATGACAGCGGCTGATAGATCCGAAGTGCGATCATAGCTGTCAGTATTATCTACATCAGCTACGATAGGACTTATGTCCGTAAGGCCATAACCCCCGATCTCCGTTTCTAAAGCCAAAGCGTGCTCAAGATTTTCTCGGAGAGCTCGCACTAGCGACGGTACCCAATCATCAGGAACCTCTATCGTTTCGTGCTGCTCCGGATACCGGACATCACGCCCAAAGAGTTCACGATCTCTAAGATCGGTGTCATTTGCGGGAGGCTGTGGGCCGCCCCAATATGCAGGACTGACTGCGAGGCAGGGGCGAGCTAGTTCGGCGTATTCGCGTACGGCGGCAGCATTCCAGCCATCCTTAGCAATCAACTGCTGGAAGCCATGCCAATCCCGGCTCAACGGCTCCCTATGATGCTTCCAGGCTTCGAGCAGAAAACGCCACGCCTTCCGAACGATCGGGCTGGAAATACGAGTGCCCTTCTCCAACTCCCATCTGATCTGTCCTTGAATGTCGCGGTGGAGAGGAAGCTGATGTGCTGCCCACCAGATCGTTGCTGGTTGATGGGACACTTTGACGATCCACGCGCCCAGGCGAGCAAGTCGCGAGGGCAATCTCGGCACGTTGGTGGCCCAATGGCCTTTAATTGCAGGTAGGCTGTCCGGGCGCAGATCGGTCCAGTCCAGTTTGTTGAGAGAAAATGCGTCCCACGCCTGCGTAGGCACCTCGCGCTGCGGAGTGTAGTCATCAGGCTCGATCTTGCCTGGTGAAGTATCTGAATCGAGTCCAAAGAGATCAAAAGGATCGACATAGGGTCCGCGCTTCGGGAATGCACCTAGGTGCCCTGGCCGCGCGTAACGCCGGTATGAGTCAAATACACACAACCAGTCCCCACTTGGTGGGGCCTCTCCTTCGGCGAATTGCTTGACTCCATCAGAAGTGGAAATGATGTGAGCAACCTGTCCACGCTCATGCGGCGTGAGTGCGGCGGGGCCTTTTTTTGCTAATTCAATGACTGCAGCATGCCATTGTGCCGGTGCACGTGCCCGTTCAGACCAGCTTTCCAAAGACTTCCAAAGCGCGTCATGTTCATCGGCAGAATTGTAGGCAATGGAGCGAACGCCCTTGTGGCGCCACCTCGCGGCAGCGTCATTTTCTCCACCTGATTGAAATGCGTAAACATTCTCCAGTGAGCCTGGAGATCTATTCAGAGCTTCTAGTAGATACTGAACCGGAGGGTCATCAGCCGTGTAACCAACGAACACGACAACGTACTGTCTAATAATCTCTCGAAAGAATGTAGTCGCCCATCCATCCGAGAGGTACGCACGACCAAATTCCGAACTAGAAAGAACAAAGCCTTCGCCTTCGGCGCCATCATAGTTGGGTGTCGCACGTCCGTGCAGATATACGATGCCGTTTAGCTCTTTTGAGCGGGATGGGTCGGGCAACTTAGGCGGCTGCCATGTGTGGAGATTCCGACCGCAATCGTCGAAAAGTCGGTCAAAATTTGTTGTAACGAGCCGAACAACGCCATCCGTTGTTGCAAGGTCCAAAAGAATCTTATGCGCATGCAAGTCGCAATTTTCTGCAGGCTTGAGCGCGGCGGCGACTGCCGCCTCGATGTCGCGGGTCTGAAACTCGCGCTCCAACAAGCCGAAGACACGATCAGCGGAAATTAGCCCAGACACGCCTATTCGCTTGTCGATCTCTTGGGCTTCATGAATAAGCTTGTGGGCTGCGCTGTCCTTGGAGACACCAAGCGTCGAATTGACTTGTGCGGCAAGGCCAAAGAAATCTGGCAACTTTGCTTTCGCACGCGAGACACCAGCACCGCAAAAGAAGATCACGCGTCCTTGGTCTCGCGCTAGCAGCAGCTCGTCTGGAATAGAAGGACCATTTGCAACGAATCTCATGAGCGTTCCCGCACCCGGACCATAGCAACCAAAGGTTGGGGAAAACCTCGCGAATTGCACTTCTTTAGAAAGCTGACGATTCCTCCGTAGGTCAGGCAAATTCGGAGGCCTGATATGCAATCTCAGACTTGCAGGTTCCGCAGGAAATAGCCTATGTTTCTTATAGACTGGCGCTGACCACGCCAGCCTTTCCCTAACGACACCCCGGGATACTACCATGCCCTTCGACCTCGCTCTCCTGCGGGCGCTTCTGGCTGCCTGCGCGGCCGCGCTCCTCGTGCAGGCACTGCCAGCAGGCGCCCCGCGCCTGCTCGACCAGGCGCTCGATCTGGCGGCCGTGCCGGTGGCCCGAAGGATCCCTCGCCTTCGGCTCGGGATGACAAGGGCGGGGGTCGGGAGGGCAACCGGGCGCGGGCCGGCAAGGGCAGGGGGCGAGGTCGGAACGGCTGTTGCAGCGGCACAGTCCCGCGATTCGGGGCTGTGCCCCAACGCTCGCGGCGCTGTGCCGGCCGGTTGCCGCAAGCCGTTCCGGCCGCTGGGAATTCCGCCGCGCCCGGCACACGCTGCGGCACAGCTGGCCGCTCAGTTCCGGCACATTCCGTGTGCCGCTGCTCATTCACTCAGGCGTGATCGCCCCCGACGCATCGGCGCGGCCCGGTGCTACAGTACCAGTGCCATGGCACCCACGACGCGCCGCACCTGGTCCTGGACGTTCGACCTGCCGCCGGCAGAGCTCTGGCCGGTGCTGGCCGACACCAACCGTTTCAACGAGGCGATGGGCCTGCCGCCCTATGCCCTGGAGGAGACGCCCCAGCCCAACGGCACGGTCCTGCGCCGCGGCAAGGGCAAGGCGGCGGGCTTCACCCTCGAATGGGAGGAGAAGCCCTACGAGTGGATCGCCGGCCGCCACTTCCGCCAGGCCCGCGTCTTCACCAAGGGGCCGTTCCGCCGCTTCGGGCCGGTGTTCGATCTCGAGCCGGACGGGAATGGCGGGAGCCGCGTCAGCTACGCGCTGGAATACGAGCCGCTCACCCTGATGGGCCGGCTGTTCGGCGCGCGCCTGGCCGAGCAGGCGGGCGCGGCGGTCGAGAAGCGCATCCTGGAGGCGGTGGCCTTCGCCAAGGGGGAACGCCCGACCTTCTTCGAGCTGCCGCCGCCCGAGCTGCCGCCCGGAGCGGCGGAACGGGCAGGGGCGATGGCGGGCGAGATCGATCGCAGCCCCTACGGCAACGGCCTGGGCGCGCGGCTGGCCGCCCTGGTGCAGACGGGCATGGCGACCGATCTGGCGCCGCTGAAGCCCAAGAAGCTGGCGCGGGACCTGGGCGTGCCCCAGCGCGTCGCCGTCGAAGCCTGCCTGGCCGGCGTCCGGGCGGGGCTGCTGACCATGAAATGGGACCTGCTCTGCACCAACTGCCGCGGCGCCAAGGCGAGCGCGGCGGCGCTGGGCGAGCTGCCGCGCGGCGCGCACTGCCCGTCGTGCAACATCGACTACGACCGCGACTTCGAGAAGAACGTCGAGCTGTCCTTTGCCCCGGCGCCCCAGGTGCGGCCGATCCTGGCCGGCGGTTTTTGCCTCAGCGGCCCGATGGCGACGCCGCATGTGGCCGTGCAGCTCCTGCTGGCGCCCGGGGAGCGGCGGGACGTGGCGGTCGATCTGCCGCCCGGGAGTTATCGGCTGCGCACGCTGCATCCGGGGACGTTCGTGGACGTCGAATATGACGGCAAGAGTCCTTTCCCCGGCGTGCGCGTCACCGCCTCGGGTGTCGAAGCGTCGGCCCCCGGATCGTTCGTCAACGACGCAGGCTTCGAGGTCGCCGCCCTCATCGAAGACCGCACCTGGACCCGCGAGGCGCTCACGGCCCCCGAAGTGATCTCGCTGCAAGTCTTCCGCGACCTCTTTGCCGCCGCGACCTTGCGGCCGGGCGACGAGGCGGGGGTGAGCCAGGTGGCGCTGCTCTTTTCCGACCTTCAGGGCTCGACCGCGCTCTACGAGCGGGTGGGCGATTCGGTGGCCTACAACATGGTGCGCGAACACTTCGCCCTGCTGGCCGGCATCGTCCGCGACCACGACGGCGCCGTGGTGAAGACCATCGGCGATGCCGTGATGGCCTCCTTCGGCGATCCCGCCCAGGCCGTGCGCGCCGCCTTGGCGATGCAGAAGGCCATCGCCGACCACGACCTCGTGTTGAAGCTGGGCGTCCACGCCGGCCCCAGCGTCGTCGTGACCCTGAACGACCGGTTGGACTACTTCGGCTCCACGGTAAACATGGCCGCAAGACTGCAAGGCCAAAGCGCCGGCGGCGATATCGTCTTGAGCCGCACCGTCGCCGACGACCCCGCCGTCCAATCGTTGTTGGCCAGTGTCCCGAAGCGCGAGGAGCAGGTCGCCCTAAAAGGCTTCACCGCCCCCGTCGGCTTCGTGCGGCTCACCCCCTCCGCCCCGTAAGACGGGGCACCTCCCCCGTCGCGCCTATGAAGGCGCTGAGACGGGGGAGGAGAAGAAACAAACTCCTCCCCCGTCTCGGGGGAGGTGCCCCGTCTTACGGGGCGGAGGGGGACTCTCCCTCACGACCCGAAAGCGCCCACCCCAGCCCGCCGGCCACCGCCGCGCGGGCTTTTTCTTTCCCCCCAAGCCGCCCCTCCCGGGCGGCTTTTTCTTTGGAGACGACGATGAACGAACAAGACGCCCCGACTTCCGACGAGCGCGAGCCCTTCGATCCCTATGAAGGCAGCCGCCACATGCCGTGGATGGATCGCAGCCTCTCGCCGTCGGTGCGGGCGGCGCGGAGGATGCGGCCCGATCTGAAAAATTTCGCCGTGATCGAGGGCCGCGAACCCAACGGCGCCGACCTCGACGCCATGTCCGGCCGCATCTCGTCCGACATGATCGAGATCCTGCGCCGCGAATGGGCGGCCGATGTCGTGAACGAATGGCTGGAGGAGAAGGACGCCGCGCGCGAAGGCCGGCCCGTCGATCCGTCCATCGGTCCCAAGGGCCAGCCGATCGGTGGCGATCCCAGCGACACGCGGCCTCGCGTCTTCGTGGCCGAGCCCGAGGACATCGCCTGGGTGATGGAGCGGCTGGGCCGGCAGCGGCCCGACGTGGTGCCGGCATCCTTCGGCAGCCGGAGGGGGAAGCCAACGCGGCCCGGCATGAAGCCATTCCGGCCGCCGTCTCCGCCGATCGTCACGCCCGAGTCGACTCCGCAAGCGCCATCCGGCGGCAGCCTCATGACGCCCGCCGACCCCGAGACACCCGCGAGCCCACCCCCGTTCCCGGCCGCCGAGCCCGCGCCGCCGATCCCGCCGACGCCGGCGCACAGGCTGGCGCCGTTGTTCGAGGCGATCATCCCGCCCGACCTCAAGGAGATCTTCCGCCCGATCCCCGGCAGCGAGGCGATCTCCGGAGGCGGCGTATCGCCGATCCTGCCCGGCCCGTCGATCGGCGATCCCGGCCTGCAGATCCCGATCCACATCCTCAGTGTCCTGTGGGGCGGGAAGCAAGACGAAGTGCGAATGGTGTCGGGTCTCATCGACCCCGACGAACTGATCAAGAAAGACAAATACTACGGAGTCCTCGAAGAGCTCTCCCGCAAGGCCGCTGACATCGTCGGCCCTGGAAAAGGCCCAGTGTATGGCACTCATGTGCACAGTGCGTTGGAAGAACTCATCAAACAGGGAGTGCTGGATAAAGTGTTGCCCGAAGGCATGAGGGCCGAAATCTCGTACGTTCCCAACGGCGGAGAGGCCAACTATGGGACCAAGGGATCGATCCGCGTCGACATCATTTACGAAGTCGACCCCGACACCGTGTACATCTATGAGTTGAAAACGGGCGGCGCTGCCTTGAAAGAGCCCCGTATCGACCGCACCCTTTCGTACGAGTATTTCAAGGGTAAGAAGACCGTCATTGTCATGGAGCTCAACCCTTGGCGAATGCCGCGGAACTGAAGAGGATCACCCGGCCGCTGCTGGCGCGCGATCCGCGGCTCGTGCTGGTCAAGCGCACGATCGTGGTCCAGCCGGTCGGGCATTTCCTGCACGGCTTCGCCTTTCGTGTGACGCGCAGCGGGAGCGTCGATCCCGTCGTCACGCTGTTCGAGCCGCTCTACGTGCCGCGGCGTCCCCTGTCGTCCGGCTCCATGCCCGAGTTCTATCTCCTCGTGGACCGGCACCGGTACGGGCATCTGTTCCCGCCGTCGGACCTCCCACGGTTCTGGAGGGCGGAGGATCCGGGGGTCGAGCAGGTGCTGATCGAAGAGCTGGGCGGCGACAGGCTAGACTCGCTGCTGCGGATCGACACGCCCGACAGGTTCCTCGTCTGGGCCGACCATCTCGGCACGTCGCGGAAGTTCGTCCTGTTCAGCCATGCCCTGGCCGGCCGCCTGTCCCGTGCGATCGGGATGGCCGAGTGCGAGATTGCAGACTGGGGTCGCCGTCGGGATGTCGATCCTGGCTACAAGGCTACGATCATCCGGCATCTGCGCCGGCTTGTCCGTATCTTCGAATCGGGCCAGACGCGGACCAATCGCCTGCTGCGCACCTTCGAGGAAATCAATGCGCGCCGGGCCGGTGTCGAGGGTTGGTGGCGCTGGTCGCCGGTGGTCGAGTAGGGGACATGCCGGCAACGCTTCGCGAGATAAGACAGGTCGCGCAACCGCTGGTCGAGAGTGACCCGCGCCTGGCCTTCGTACGGCGGGCGATCGTCGTACGGCGGGTCGGCCACTGGCTGCACGGCTTCTCCTTCCAGAGCCACGGTCCGGGCGACTGGAAGAACCCCAATCGCTTGACGCCCCGGCTGGCCGAGACGCCATCGGACTGGAACGGGCTGTTCTGGCCGCGCACATTGTTCCAGCCGCTCTACGTGCCGGCGCAGCGGGTGAACCCCGGCTACGGCAGCACACTGTATTCGCCGTGGGGCACGAAAGGTTGGCGGATCACGACGCCTGGCGTCGCGGTAGCGTTGCGCGATGTGGCCGTTGATGCGATCGACTCGATCCTGAACGTCAATACGCCCGACAAGTTCGGCATCTTTGCCGAATTTGCCGGCAGCCATGGCCGGTCGATCAACATGGAGTATGTCGAGCTCCTGACTCATGCCCTGGCCGGGCGGCTCGTGACGGCAATCCGGCTCGCCGAGCGCAACATCGACAACTGGGATCACTCGGGCGAACCCGCCACCCCCGCGCAGGCCCGCCGCCTGCGCCGTCTCATCCGCATCTTCGAGGCGGGGCAGGCGCGCACCAACCGGCTGCTGCGCACCTTCGAATGGATCACCGCGCGCCACTTGGGCGTCGCACGCTGGTGGACATGGACGCCGGCGGTCGAATAGGCGGTATCAAGTCCCGAAGTGCGCGCCCATCACCGCCGCCGCCTCGTCATTGGCCTTGAGGCCCTGGCTCAGGAACCGCGTCAGCGAAAAGAACCCATGGATGGTGCCGGGATAGTTCACGTAGGTCGTCTTGATGCCGGCCTCGATCAGCCGGTCGGCATAGGCCCGCCCCTCGTCGCGCAGCGGATCGTAGCCGGCCGTCAGAACGAACGCCGGCGGCAGTCCCTTGAAGTCCCTGGCGAGCAGGGGCGAGAGGCGGAGGTCGGTGAGGTCCGTGTCCTCCGGCACATAGGCCTCCCAGAACCAGTCCATCAGCGCCTTGCTGAGGAAGTAGCCTTCGGCGAACGCCTTGCGCGAGGCGCTCTCCCTGCTGGAATCGGTCGCGGGATAGATCAGCATCTGGAACGCCGGTCCCGCTTCGCCGGCATCGCGGCAGATCTGGCAGACCACCGCGGCCATCGCGCCGCCCGCCGAATCGCCGCCCACGGCAATGCGCGCCGCGTCGGCGCCGAACAGCTCGGCGTTGTCCCTGATGTGCCGGAACGCCGCCACGCCGTCGTCGATCGGGGCGGGAAACGGATGCTCGGGCGACAGGCGATAGTCGATCGAGATCACCTGGCAGCGGCTCTTGTTCGCCAACCTTCGACAGGTCGAATCATGTGTCTCTATATTGCCGATCACGAACCCGCCGCCGTGATAGTAGATCAGCGTCGGCAGGATGGCCTCCGTGGCGCCCAGCGGCCGGTAACGGCGGAAACCGATGTCCTGGTCGCCCGGGCCCGCGAAGCCGCCGTCCGCCACTTCGGCCACCTCCGGCGGATCGGCCTCGCCGTCCTCCGACATCTTGTCGACCGCCTTGCGGCCCACCGCGTGGGGCAGCGTCTCGAGCTTGGGGCGGCCGGCCTCGACGGCCATTTGCATCAGGTCGAGCAGGTTGCGGGTCTCGGGAAGCAGCATCTCTTGTCCTCTCGGTCACAGCAGGAAGGTTCGGGCATGATCCGCGATATCGGTAGCGCGTTCCCACGTCATGCAGAAGCGCCCGCCGGGAACGGTTTTTATCTGGGCGTCGGGGCAGGCGGCCTGCATCAGGGCGCGGTGCCTGCCGTAGATGAAATTCTCGCCGTAGAGCATGAGCACCGGGCATTTCAGGCTTCTGAGGCCGGCCAGCGGATCGAATCGGGCCAGCGCCTGCATGGCCTGCCAGCGGTCGCGGCCGATTTCCAGTTGCGCGGTATTGATGCGGTCCATCCAGTCCTGCGTGGGCCGCATCGGCGCATGTTCGGGGTCGTTCGCCAGCAGGTATTCGATGGTGCGCGGCAGGGGGAAGCCCGTGGGATCGGCGGGCCGCACCCTGGCGATGTCGGCGATGTCGTTCGTGGCGTTCGCCGCGTCCGTGAAGTAGGGCGTGTTGATCGCCACGACCTTCTTGATGCGCTGCGGCCAGCCGGCGCCGAGCGCGATCGAGACGGCGGCGCCCACGGCCTCGCCCAGCGCAAAAGCCGTCGTGACGCCGAGGTCGTTCATGGTGTCCACCACGGCGTGGGCGTAATCCTCGATGGTGGGCTGCCAGTCGATGTGGTCGGAGTGGCCGTGGCTCGGGTAGTCGATGGCGATGGCCCTGAAGTGCGTGCCCAGCGCCTGCAGCAGCTCGACCATCACCGCCGAGCTCTGCTGGTTGATGTGGCTCACCATCACCACCGGGCCTGTTCCGCAGGCCCGCCAGTGGATATGCCCGGCGAAGGTCTTTGCCAATCCGCGTTCCATGGGCCCGCGTTCGATCGGAAGGGGCACGGGCTACTCGAGCTTGATGTTGGCGCCCTTGATCACGGCCGCCCATTTCGCGACTTCGGCCTGCCGGAACGCCGCCATCTCGGCCGACGTGCCGCCGCCCACGATGCCGCCGACCTTGCCGTAGGCCTCGGCTAGCTCCTTCGACTTCAGCGCCGCGCTCGCGGCCTGGTAGATGCGCAGTCGCTGCTCCGGGCTCGCGGCGCCGGGCGAGACCAGCGCGTACCAGTTGTCGGAATTGACCTTGGGAAAGCCCGCCTCCTTCATCGACGGCACGTCGGGTAGGAGCGGCGCGCGGCTGTCGGAAGTGATCGCCAGCACCTTGATGGCGCCGGAGCGGGCGTGCGGCAGCAGGATCGGCAGGTCGAGGATCGTCATCTGCACCGTGCCCGCGAGCAGGTCGTTCACCGCCGGCGCGGCCCCGCGATAGGGCACGTGCAGGATGTCGGTGCCGGTCTCGCGCTTGAACAGTTCGAGCGCCAGATGGGTGATGCCGCCGGTGCCGGCCGAGCCGCAGGAGAGCTTGCCGGGATTGGCCTTGGCGTAGGCGATCAGGCCCTTGAGGTCGGCGATGCCGGTCTTGGCGCTGACCGCCACCGCTTCCTGCACGCGCACGACCAGGACGATCGGCGCCAGGTCCTTGGCCGGATCGTAGGGCATTTTGGGCATCAGGCTCTGCATGATCGCGCCAGCGCTGGCGCTCACCAGGCCCATGACGTGCGCGTCGGTGCCGGCCTTGGCGACGACATCCATGCCGGTGACGCCGGCCGCCCCGCTCTTGTTCTCGACCACCACGGGCTGGCCGAGGTTGTCGGCCATGCCCTTGGCGAGGTTTCGGCCGAAGATGTCGGCCGGCCCGCCGGCCGGAAAGGGCACGATCAGGGTGAGCGGCTTGGCGGGAAAGCCCGGCTGCTGCGCCAGCTGCTGCGCCCGGGCGTCGAGCGCGGGAAGGGCAGCCAGTCCGGCGATGGCGCCGCGGCGGGTGATCGACATTGTTTCCTCCGGTTCTTTCGCCGAAGTCTGCGCGGCGACCGGACGACGGGCAAGCGGCTAGAACTCGACGTCGAGTTCTTCCATTTCCTCGGGTTCGGACTTCGCCGCCGCCGTCCATTCGACCACGGCCGGAAACCCGAGCATCAGGTCGCGATAGGCCGCCGAGACGGGGTCGAGCTTCACGTCATAGGTGGCGAAGCGCGAACACACCGGTGCGTACATGGCGTCGGCGATGGTCGGCGTCTTGCCGAAGAGGTAGGGGCCGCCGTAGCGCTTCAGGCACTCCCGCCAGATCGCCGTCACCCGGTCGATGTCGGCCTGGGCGCCGGCCCACACCTTGAATCCGTCATGACGCGCCTTGAGGTTCATGGGTAGCGCCGAGCGCAGGTTGGCGAAACCCGAATGCATTTCGCCGCAGACTGCCCGGCAATGGGCACGCGCCACTGGATCCGCCGGCAACAGGCCGGCCTCGGGCTTGATCTCGTTCAGATATTCGCCGATCGCCAGCGTGTCCCAGACCTTCACCTGCCCATGTTCCAGGCAGGGCACCAGAAAGGACGGCGACAGCAGCAAAAGTTCGGCCCGGGTCGCCGGATCGTCGATCGGCGCCAGCCGCTCTGCGAAGTCCAGGCCGGCCATCCGGCAAAGTAGAAAGCCGCGCAGTGACCAAGAGGAATAGTTCTTGCTACTGACGGTGAGCGAAGCCTCGGCCATTGGCGCTGACCCTCTCGATTCGGCGGGTTCTGTCTGTGTCTACAGGCGTTTCGTTGGAATGCAATTTCCGAGCCGGTCGCCCCCATGTTGTATGCGCTTTACCAGTCCGCCGCCGACATGATGCTGCCGATGCGTGCGTGGGCCACGGCCACCGGGCAGACCCTGGCCAGCGGCGGCACGGCGAGCCGGGAAAGCTGGCGGGCCGCCGGGGCGCTGTGCGAAATGGTGAGCCGCGCCACCCTCAGCCACCGCCGGCCGTCCTTCGGCATCGACGAAATCGCCATCGGCAACCGGACCGTGCCGGTGCACGAGGAGGAGGTGTTCGCCACTCCCTTCGGCACCCTGCTGCGCTTCGCCAAGGAAGGCAGCCCCCCGCAGCCGCGCGTGCTGCTGGTGGCGCCGCTCTCCGGGCATTTCGCGACCCTGCTGCGCGACACGGTGCGGGTCCTGCTGCCCGAGCACGACGTCCACATCACCGACTGGGCCAATGCGCGCGACGTCGGCATGTGGAACGGCCGCTTCGGCTTCGACGAATATGTCGAGCATCTGATCAAGTTCCTCGAGGTGATGGGGCCGGGCGCCCACGTCGTCGCGGTGTGCCAACCCTGCGTTCAGGCGCTGGCGGCGGCGGCCGTGATGGCCGAGGACGACAATCCGGCGCAGCCGCGCAGCATGACGCTGATGGCGGGCCCGATCGACACCCGCGTCAGCCCGACCAAGGTGAACGACCTCGCGATGGGCAAGCCGATCAGCTGGTTCGAGCAGAACCTGATCGCCCGCGTGCCGCTGCGCTATCCCGGCGCCATGCGCCGCGTCTATCCCGGTTTCGTCCAGCTCACCGCCTTCATGAGCATGAACGCCGAGCGGCACATCAAGGCGCAGGTCGATCTCTACCGGCACCTGGCGAAGGGCGAGCACGAGCAGGCCGCCGCGATCAAGACCTTCTATGACGAGTACTTCGCCGTGCTCGACTTGACGGCGGAGTTCTACCTCGAGACCGTGCAATGGGTGTTCCAGGAGCACCGCCTGGCCAAGGGCGAACTCGACTGGAAGGGCAGACGGGTCAATCCCAAGGCGATCCGGCGCACCGCGCTGTTCACGATCGAGGGCGAGCGCGACGACATCTGCGCCATCGGCCAAACCGTGGCCGCTCACGATCTCTGTTCCAGTCTGCGGCCTTATCGCAAGAAGCATTATATGCAGGCCGGCGTCGGTCACTATGGCGTGTTCAGCGGCAGGCGGTGGGCCGGGCAGATCTATCCCTTGGTGCGAAACACGATCCTGGCCAACGAATAGCTGCTTTCCGACCCGGGGATGGCGCCGGGATGGGCAAAAGCCGGCGTTTGCGTTAGATATTCAACATCATGGCCGATTTTCCGAAGAAGACCCTCGCCGAGTGGGAAAAGCTTGCTGCCAAGGAGCTGCGTGAGCGGCCCGTGGACGATCTCACCTGGATGACGCCCGAAGGCATCCCGGTGAAGCCGCTCTACACGGCAGCCGACCTCGAGCAACTCGAGACGCTGGGCTCGCTGCCGGGCTTTCCGCCCTTCACCCGCGGACCGAAGGCCACGATGTATGCCGGCCGTCCCTGGACCGTCCGCCAGTACGCCGGCTTCTCGACCGCCGAGGAAAGCAACAAGTTCTATCGTGCCAATCTCGCGGCCGGCCAGATGGGCCTCTCGGTGGCGTTCGATCTCGCCACCCATCGCGGCTACGATTCGGACCATCCGCGCGTGGTGGGCGACGTCGGCAAGGCCGGCGTGGCGATCGATTCCGTCGAGGACATGAAGATCCTGTTCGATGGCATCCCGCTCGACAAGATGAGCGTGTCGATGACCATGAACGGCGCCGTGCTTCCGGTGCTGGCCGGCTACATCGTGGCCGCCGAGGAACAGGGCGTGCCGCAGGACAAGCTCTCCGGCACGATCCAGAACGACATTCTCAAGGAGTTCATGGTCCGGAACACCTACATCTACCCGCCCGGACCTTCGATGCGCATCGTGGCCGACATCATCGAGCACACGGCCAGGTACATGCCGAAGTTCAACTCGATCTCGATCTCCGGCTATCACATGCAGGAGGCGGGCTCGACGCTGGTCCAGGAACTGGCCTTCACGCTGGCCGACGGACTGGAGTACGTCCGAGCCGCCAAGGCCAAGGGCCTCGACATCGATGCCTTCGCGCCGCGCCTGTCGTTCTTCTTCTGCATCGGCATGAATTTCTTCATGGAAGTCGCCAAGCTCCGTGCCGCGCGCTTCCTGTGGGCGGAGCTGATCCAGCCGTTCGAGCCCAAGAAGGCCGATTCGCTGTCGCTGCGCACCCACTGCCAGACCTCGGGCGTGTCGCTGACCGAGCAGGACCCCTACAACAACGTGATCCGCACCGCCTACGAGGCGATGGCGGCGGTGCTGGGCGGCACGCAGTCGCTGCACACCAATTCCTTCGACGAGGCGATCGCGCTGCCGACGCCGACATCGTCGCGCATCGCGCGCAACACCCAGCTCATCCTCCAGCACGAGACCGGCGTCACCAAGGTCATCGATCCGCTGGCCGGCAGCTATTACGTCGAGTCGCTGACGGCGAGCCTGATCGCCGAGGCGCGCAAGCTGATCGCCGAGGTCGAGGCGTTGGGCGGCATGACCAAGGCGGTCGAGGCCGGCATGCCCAAGATGCGCATCGAGGAGGCCTCGGCGCGCCGCCAGGCCCGCATCGATCGCGGCGAGGAAGTGATCGTGGGCGTCAACAAGTTCCAGCCCAAGGACGGCACCACGTTCGAGATTCTGGATATCGACAACGACGTGGTGCGCCAATCACAGGTGACGCGCCTCGACAAGATCCGCAAGAGCCGCGACGAGGCCAAGTGCGTGGCCGCGCTGACGGCGCTGGGCGACGCGGCGCGCAGCGGCACTGGCAACCTGCTGGGTCTCGCCATCGAGGCGACGCGCGCGCGCGCCACGGTGGGCGAGATCTCCTCGGCGCTCGAAGGCGTCTATGGCCGCTATCAGGCCACCGTGCGCTCGATCTCGGGCGTCTACGCCGGCGAGTGGGAGGGCGACCAGGGCCTGGATCGCATCCGCACCGACATCTCGGCCTTCGCCGAGGAAGAAGGCCGCCGGCCGCGACTGATGGTCGTGAAGATGGGCCAGGACGGCCACGACCGCGGCGCCAAGGTGATCGCCACGGCCTTTGCCGATCTGGGCTTCGATGTCGACATCGGGCCGTTGTTCCAGACGCCGCAGGAGGCGGCCCGGGCGGCGATCGAGAACGACGTGCACGTCATCGGCGTGTCGAGCCAGGCGGCGGGCCACAAGACACTGGTGCCGCAATTGATCGAGGAGCTGGCCAAGCAGGGCGGCTCGGAGGTCATGGTGATCGTGGGCGGCGTCATCCCGGCCCAGGACTACGACTTCCTGAAGAAGGCCGGCGTGGCCGCGATCTACGGCCCGGGCACCAATATTCCCGCGGCCGCCGCCGAGATCCTCGGCATCCTGCGCCAGCGCGGCCGGAAACGCGCAGCCTGACCTAGCGCCGCATCGCCTGGCTTTCCTGCGGCGTCAGTGGGCGCTCGCGGAAAAAGAGGACCTTGCCGCGGATCGTGCCGAAGCCCGTGTGGGCTTCCAGTCTCGCCGGATAGCGCACCTGCGAGTTGTCGAGGTGCGCAAGCCACACCTTGATCGGCCTCTCGCGTTCGGTTTCCGCCTCTTTCGGGGCGTCGTCGAATTCGCCGGCGACACGCTTGGTATAGAGTTCACAGACCAGCAGATCACCAATCGCCGTGGGCACGCCCGCTTTGGCCGGCGACTCCATGCCAATCTTGCGGATTATGATGTCGATCCGTCGCTTGCCGTCGTTGGTCTGGACGGTGCGATCACAGGCGGCGTCGCCGGCGAGGCCGACCGTGAGCGCCGCCGACAACGGATCGAGCGAACCGGTGCGCTGGTTCTCGGGGATCACGTGCTGGGGCGGCGGCTTCCAGGCCGGATTGTGCGTTTCGCTCATCGTGCCGCCGGGGCCGTACTGGGCGACCCAGGTGCGTGGCTTGTCGCCGACGATGATCGACAGCGAACCGGCCGTCGGCTGCGCGCCCTGGGGAGAGAAGCCGCCCCATGCCCGGTTGCGCCCGTCGTAGTGCATCGTGACGGCCCGCAGCATCCCTTCCTTGAAGGTCCGGCTCTCGACATCGTAGCTCGCGCCGTCGAAGCGCGCCGTGACGTCGATGCGAAAACCGGCGAAGCCGGCGAAAGTGATCTCGTAGCCGATGTCGACCTGGCGTGCTTCCTGGCCGAGTGCCGTCGCCGGGACACCCACGCTCAAGGCAATCGTGATCAAGGCCCTACGAAAACTCATGAAATCCCTCGCTACAAGGGGCTTACTTCAAGGTCACCGGCACGATAGAAGGCCCACGCCCCCTCCGCCAGACAACTTGCGCGCCCGAAAAGGCCCTTTTGCTCCATGTCGCCACCCGGTAACGACCGCGTTCCCAAGATAGGCGCCTCGCGCTCCTGGGCGGTCGTCGGCATATTGGCCCGCCATTTATGGCCAAAGGGTGAAATCGGCCTGCGTAGCCGCGTCATTGTGGCCATGGTGTTGCTGGTCCTGGCCAAGGTCACCAACGTCTATGTGCCGATCCTCTACAAGCACGCCGTGGATGCGCTGGGCGAACCGGCAGCGCAGGCGGTGGCGGTACCGATTACTTTAATCATAGCCTATGGCGCCGCCCGCGTCCTCGCCCAGGCGTTCGGCGAGCTCCGTGACGCCATTTTCGCCCCGGTGTCGCAGCGAGCGATTCGCAACCTCGCCCTGGAGGTATTCCGGCACCTTCATGCACTGTCTCTGCGATACCACCTCGAACGGCAGACCGGCGGGCTCAGCCGGGTGATCGAGCGCGGCACGCAGGGCATGGAGTTCCTGATCCGCTTCACCACTTTCAACATCCTGCCGACCCTGTTCGAGATCGTCCTGGTCGGCGGCATCCTGTGGAGCCTGTACGACTGGCGCTTCACCGCCGTCACGCTGGGCGCCGTCACGGCCTACATCGTCTTCTCGGTCGTGCTCTCGGAATGGCGCATCAAGTTCGTGCGCCGCATGAACGACGCCGACACCGATGCCAACGCCAAGGCGATCGACAGCCTGCTGAACTACGAAACCGTGAAGTACTTCGGCAACGAGGAGCACGAAGGGCGGAGGTTCGACGTCGGCCGCCGGCGCTACGAGACGGCAGCCATCCGTTCCAGCCGCACCCTGTCGCTGCTCAACGTCGGCCAGGGCGGCATCATTGCCATGGGGCTCGTCGCCGTCATGTCGATGGCCGGGCACGGCGTCATCCGGGGCACGATGACGCTCGGCGATTTCGTGGCGGTGAACGCCTTCCTGATCCAGCTCTATGTGCCGCTCAACATGCTGGGCTTCGCTTATCGCGAGATCAGGAACGCGCTGGTGAACATGGAGAAGATGTTCGGCCTGCTCGACGTCGATGCCGAGATCGCCGACCGGCCGGGCGCGCCGGCGCTCGCCGTCGCGGGCGGCGAAATCGTGTTCGATCACGTCGATTTCCACTACGAGAAGTCCCGACCGATCCTGCACGACGTGAGCTTCCGCGTGCCGGCCGGCAAGACCGTGGCGATCGTGGGTTCGAGCGGCGCCGGAAAGTCGACGGTCTCGCGCATCCTCTTCCGCTTCTATGACGTGGCCTCCGGCAGCGTCAGGATCGACGGCCAGGACATCCGCGAGGTCCGGCAGGCCAGTCTCCGATCGGCGATCGGCGTGGTGCCGCAGGATACGGTGCTGTTCAACGACACCATCTACTACAACATCGCCTACGGCCGGCCCGACGCCAGCCGCGAGGAAGTCGATCAGGCTGCCCGCCTGGCGCGGATCCACGACTTCATCGTGGCGCTGCCGCAGGGCTACGCGGCGACCGTCGGCGAGCGTGGCCTCAAGCTCTCGGGCGGCGAGAAGCAGCGCGTGGCGATCGCCCGCACCATCCTCAAGAATCCGAGGATCCTGCTGTTCGACGAGGCGACCAGCGCGCTCGACACCCGTACCGAACAGGAGATCCAGCGCTCGCTGGAGGAAGTGAGCCGCGGACGCACCACGGTGGTGATCGCCCACCGGCTTTCGACCGTCATCAACGCCGACGAAATTGTCGTGCTCGATCGCGGCCGTGTCGTGGAACGCGGCCGTCATGCCGATCTGCTGGCCCGCAACGGTCTCTATGCCGACATGTGGAGCCGCCAGCAGGAAGCCGCCGCCGAGGCCGAACACCAGGTCGAAGATCCGCCGTCTTTCCGCGCCGAAGGCCATCTGCGTGTCGCCGAATAGCACCGCGGCCGCCGCCTTGTGGCGGCCGCTGCTGCCGGTTTTTCTCGCCTGTCTCGCCTTCGGCATCCAGGCGGGCGCGTCCATGCCGCTGGTGCCGTTGGCACTGGAGCGCCAGGGCATCGACAATCTCTCGATCGGCATCGTAGGCGCCGCCTGGGGCCTCGGCATGATCGCCACGGCCTCGCGCATTCCGGCGCTCGCGGCCCGTCTCGGCACGGTGCCGCTGATCTGTGCCTCGCTCGCGGTCAGTGCCGCCCTTTCGCTGGCCTTCGCCTTCACGAGCGACGTGGTGCTGTGGTTTTTCCTCAGCCTCCTGCAGGGCGTGGTCGGCGGCGTGCCATGGGTGGTGAGCGAGATCTGGATCAACGTCATGGTCGACGAACGCCGGCGCGGCCGTGCGGTTGCCGTCTATTCCACCCTGGTGGCGCTGGGCCTGGCGATCGGTCCGTTGCTGCTGCAGGTGTTCGGCGTTTACGGCCCCCGGCCTTTCCTGGCCGTTGCGGCGTTGACGCTGCTGGTCGCGCTGCCCCTGCTGCCGAGCTGGAAGTCCGCGCCGTCGATCGCGCCCGAAGCGGGCGGCGGCTACGGCGAGGTTTTGCGGATGGCGCCCGTCGCCATGCTGGCGGCTTTCGCCTGCGGCCTCGGCGAGCAGGCGGCTTTCAGCTTCCTGCCGGTCTATGCCGTCGCCGCCGGCGTCTCGGCCGAGACCGGTGCGCTCTGGCTGTCGGCTTTCGTCATCGGCAATCTCGCGCTGCAATGGCCGATCGGCTGGGCCGCCGATCATCTCGACCGGCGCGCCGTGTTGGCGGCCTGCGCGCTGGCGAGCGCCGTGTTGGCGGCGCTGTTGCCGGCGCTCGAGGTGCAGTCCAACGCCATCCTGGGCGTGCTGCTGCTGTGGGGCGGCATCTCGTTCGGCATCTACACCGTGGGCCTGGCCGTGCTCGGCCAGCGCTTCAACGGCGGCGACATCGCCCGCGCCAATGCAGCCTTCACGATCGTCTACATGGTGGGAGGCCTGGTCGGCCGCCCGGTCACGGGCGAGGCGATGGACCTGTTCGGCGAGGCCGGCTTCGGGCCCTCGATTGCGTTTTTTTACCTGGTGGCGGGGGTGGGCGCCTTGCTGGCGCTCCGTCGTCGTGGCTGATAATTCTGCAGACAAATGAGCGTAACGGCTGCCAAGACCGAAGATCCCGTCGATCCGCTTCTCGCGCCGCTGCTGGCCGGCGACCGCCGCGCGCTGGCGCAGGCGATCACCCTCATCGAATCGACGCGCGGTGATCATCGCGCGCGGGCCGACGCACTCCTGGCGGCGGTGTTGCCGCACAGCGGCAAATCGGTGCGGCTCGGCATCACGGGGGTTCCGGGCGTCGGCAAGTCGACCTTCATCGAGCGCTTTGGACTTTCCCTGCTGGAGCGCGGCCGATCGCTGGCGGTGTTGGCGATCGACCCTTCCTCCAAGCGTGGCGGCGGGTCGATCCTGGGCGACAAGACGCGCATGGAAGAATTGTCGCGCCGTTCCGCTGCCTTCATCCGGCCGTCTCCGGCCGGCGCCACCCTGGGCGGCGTCGCGCGGCGCACGCGCGAGGCGATGCTGCTGGTCGAGGCGGCCGGCTTCGACACCGTGATCGTCGAGACGGTGGGCGTCGGCCAGTCCGAAACGGCGGTCGCCGACATGGTCGACATGTTCATCGTGCTGCTGCTGCCGGGCGGCGGCGACGACCTGCAGGGCATCAAGCGTGGCGTCATCGAACTGGCCGACCTGATCGTGGTCAACAAGGCCGACGGCGACCTCAAGACCACGGCGAAGCGATCGGCCGCCGACTATCAGCATGCGCTGCGCATGTTGCGATCACCGACCGCCGGCTGGACCCCGGAAGTTCAGACCTGCTCGGCGCAGACCGGCGAGGGTGTGGTCGAGATCTGGGAGACGGTCGGGCGCTTCATCGACGCGGTCGGCCCCAAAGGTGTTGCGCGGCGCCGTGCCGAACAGGCGCGCGCCTGGATGTGGAGCGAGGTCGGCGAAACCCTGCTGGCGGAGTTGCGTCGTCACCCCGAGGTGAAGCGCCTGGTGGGGGGACTGGAGCGCGAGGTCGAGGCCGGCCGGGCAACCCCCGCCGTGGCCGCGCGGCGCATGCTGGAAGCCTTCCATGGACACTAAGACGTTTCTCAAGCGGGCCCGGCAGACCGCCGACGCCGAAGAATTGCCGTTCTGGAAGCGCAAGACGCTGGCCCGGATGTCCAAGCAGGAATGGGAGTCGCTCTGCGACGGCTGCGGCATGTGCTGCGTCAACAAGCTCGAGTACGAGGGCACCGGCGAGCTCGCCCAGACCGACACCTGCTGCAAACTGCTCGACCCCAAGACGGCGCGCTGCAAGGACTACAAGAACCGCAAGAAGGTCGTCCCGGATTGCATCCAGCTGACACCAAAGGTGGTGGCGAAGATGAATTGGCTGCCCAAGACCTGTGGCTACCGACTGGTCCACCAGGGAAAGGACCTCTATTGGTGGCACCCCCTGGTCTCCGGCAGCCCGGAAACCGTGCACCAGGCCGGGATTTCCGCCCGGGGACGGGTGATTTCGGAGGATCTGGTTGAGGATATCAGCGACCGGGTGGTCGACTGGTTCGCTTGACCCCAGCGTCAAGTGCCCCCTACGGCACCGTCAAGTGCGCTTGACGCTGCTCTTCGCGGCCCGTAAAAAGCCCGCCTTCCCGCCTGCCCGGCGGGATCGTTTTTAGCGGAAGTCGCCATGCCCCGTCGTTGCGCCCTGTCGGGCAAAGCCGTGCAGTACGGCAACAATGTGAGCCACGCCAACAACAAGTCCCGGCGCCGGTTCATGTCCAATTTGCAGGTCGCCTCGGTCCTGTCCGATGTCCTCGGCCACACCGTGCGGCTGCGGCTGACGCCGCGCGGCGTCAAGACCATCGAGCACAATGGCGGCATCGATGCCTACCTGCTGGGTACCAACACCAGCAAGCTCAGCCCGGAGATGACGGTGCTGAAGCGCCGGGTCGTTTTGGCCAAGGCCAAGAAGGACGCCAAAAAGGCCGCGTAAGCGGCCTTTACTTTGCCAGTTCGAACAGCAGCAGAATGTTGCGCTGAAGCGGATTGAAGTTGTCGTCCGAGATCAGCCACAGCAGCGTCTCGCCGCGCGTGCCCTTGGTCGCGGTCATCCCCTCTAGATTGTCGACCGCATAGGGCGAGGCGAGCCGGGCCAGTTCCTCGGGCCGCACCGTGGCGCCGGGCTTCAGCTGGGCGGCATCGAACCGCATGACGCGGCAGCGCACGCCGCGCACCGTGTCGAACGCCCGCTCGAGGGTGGCGAAGGAGCCGTCCGGCAGCATCGTGATCGCCGTCGGCCGGAAATCGGGGATCGTCGCGTAGTCGAACGGGCGCCAGACGTAGCCGTCACCCGCGGCCACCGGTTCGCCGAGCCAGCCCATCACCGTGTCCGGCCGCTGGCCATATTCCTCGCTGATGGCAATGACGCGGCCATCGGGCAGTGCGGTCAGGGACTCGATGCCGCCGTTGGCGGGCTGCCGGCCGATCTCTGCCGGCCCCTCGACCGGTGCCGGCGTGGCGGCGAGTGTCGGGTAGCGCCACAGCCGGTGGCGGCGCTCGAACGACATCAGCCACGAGCCGTCGGGCAGGCGTGCCATGGCCTCGGCGTCGGCTTCCGCCTTGCTCGCGATCGGCTTGCCGTCGAGGCCGCGGAGCTGGCCGAGCCGGGCGGTGCCGAGGCCCGCCAGGTTGCCCCGGGAATCGTAATCGATCGTGGCGGTGAGCCAGGCGCCCTCGTCCGAGATCGAGGTGACGCTGCGGCCGTCGGCCGAAACATGGAGGTCCGACCAGCCGCCGAAGTGGCGCGTATTGGCCGTCATCGCGATGCCGCCACGCCAGATGAGCCGGTCGATCCGCGTCGCCGCAGGATCGTCGATCTTGAACGGCTGCGACGAACTCTTGATCTCGATGGGCAAGTCCTGCGCGCCGGCCGGCGGTGGCGAGCCACCGCCGCAGGACGCGACGAGCAGGCAGGCGATGAAGAAAAGAAGCCGGATGCCCACCGGGATCAGGCGGCGCGGCGGCCCGTCTTGCCGCCGCCGGCCTTACCGTTGGCGGTCTTGCCGCCGGCCTTGGCGCCGCGTCCGCGGTCCCGGCTGCCCCTGGCCTCCTTCTTGTCGTCTTCGTCGAACAGAGAGGCGAGCTGTTCCATCATCGTGCCGCCGAGCTGGTCGGCGTCGACGATGGTGACGGCTTTGCGGTAGTAGCGCGTGACGTCGTGGCCGATGCCGATGGCGACCAGCTCGACCGGCGAGCGCGTCTCGATCCAGTCGATGACGTCACGCAGGTGGCGCTCGAGATAGTTGCCGGGGTTGACCGACAGCGTCGAATCGTCGACCGGCGCTCCGTCGGAGATCACCATCATGATCTTGCGCTCTTCGGGACGCGGCAGCAGGCGGTTGTGCGCCCACAAGAGCGCTTCGCCGTCGATGTTCTCCTTGAGGATGCCCTCGCGCAGCATCAGGCCGAGGTTCTTGCGCGCGCGCCGCCACGGCGCGTCGGCCGGCTTGTAGACGATGTGGCGCAGATCGTTGAGCCGGCCCGGATTGGCGGGCTTGCCGGCGGCGAGCCACTGCTCGCGGCTCTGGCCGCCCTTCCAGGCGCGCGTCGTGAAGCCCAGGATCTCGACCTTCACGCCACAGCGCTCGAGCGTGCGGGCGAGGATGTCGGCGCTCATGGCGGCGACCGTAATGGGGCGCCCGCGCATCGAACCCGAATTGTCGATCAGCAGCGACACCACGGTATCGCGGAAGTTCGTGTCCTTCTCCATCTTGAAGGACAGCGAATGCATCGGATTGGCCACAATGCGCGCCAGCCGCGCGGCGTCGAGGGTGCCCTCGTCGAGGTCGAACTCCCACGACCGGTTCTGCTGCGCCATCAGGCGGCGCTGCAGGCGGTTGGCGAGCTTGCCGATCACGCCCTGAAGGTGCGCGAGCTGCTGGTCGAGATGGTTGCGCAGGCGGCCCAGTTCCTCGGCGTCGCACAGCTGGTCGGCATCGACGATCTCGTCGAACTTGGTCGAATAGGCGTGATACTGCTGGCCCAGCGGCTCGTTGGAGAGCGCACCCGGCGGCAGCCACGGGCGCTCGGCGCGTCCCGGCTCCTCCTCGTCGCCCGCGCCCATCTGCATTTCGGTCTGCGCCTGATCGGCCGCCGTCTCGGAGGCGTCTTCCTGTTCGGAGGCGTCCTCGGTCTCCTCGCCCTGGGCGCCGTAGCCCTGGGTCTCGCTCGAATCGCTGTTGTCGTCGCCGGTCTCGTTCGACTGACCGTCGGCGTTCTCCTGGTCCTGCGAGTCCTCGTTGTCGTCGTCCTGCAGGTCGGCCGATTCGTCGCCGAGCTTGAGGTCGCGGATGAGCTGGCGGGCGGCCTTGGCGAAGGCCTCCTGGTTGCCCAGCGATTCCTTCAATTTCTGGAAGTCGCGGCCGGCGGCGGACTCGACGTCGGCGCGCCACAGATCGACCATCGCCTTGGCCGAGTCGGGCGGCGGCGTCCCGAGCAACTGCTCGCGCGCGATCAGGCTGATCACGTCGGCGATAGGGGCGTCTTCCTTGGACTTGATGCGGGCATGGCCGCGCTGGTCGGAGCGCTGACGCCACAGCGCCGAGAGGTTGTCGGCGACGCCGGCCATGCGGCGGGCGCCCAGAGCCTCGACACGAACCTGCTCGACCGCCTCGAAGATCGAGCGGGCGGTCTCGCCGCGTGGCACGCGGCGCAGGTGTGTCTTGCGGTCGTGATGGCGCAGCTTCAGCGCCATGGAATCGGCCTCGCCGCGGACGCGGCTTACATCCTCGACCGGCAGGTCGCGGGCCGGCACGGTGATACGCGCCTCGCTGCCCAGCAGCGAGCCGCCGTCGGGCACGAACGAGACGTTCACTTCCTTGCGCGACACCGCCCGCATGGTGGTGGCAGTGACGCGCCGGAATTCCTCGAGGGGAGTCGAATCCTTGGCCATTCGGCCCTCTTCCTAGTGCAGCTTGCCGCCCTTGCCGCTGCTTGCCGGCAATTCCTTGCCGAAGCAGCGCTGGTAGTACTCGGCCAGCGTGGTGCGCTCGACCTCGTCGCACTTGTTGAGGAAGGTGAGGCGGAAGGCAAAGCCGATGTCGCCCCCGAAGATGCGCGCGTTCTCCGCCCAGGTGATCACCGTGCGCGGCGACATCACGGTCGAGATGTCGCCGGCGATGAAGCCGGCGCGGGTGAGATCGGCCAGCGCCACCATGGCGGAGACGATCTTGCGGCCCTCGTCGTTGTCATAGGTCGGCGTCTTGGCGACGACGATGTTCACTTCCTGGTCGTGCGGCAGGTAGTTCAGCGTCGTCACGATCGACCAGCGGTCCATCTGGCCCTGGTTGATCTGCTGCGTGCCGTGATAGAGGCCGGTCGTGTCGCCAAGGCCGACCGTGTTGGCGGTCGAGAACAGGCGGAACGACGGATGTGGGCGGATCACCTTGTTCTGGTCGAGCAGGGTGAGCTTGCCTTCGACCTCGAGCACGCGCTGGATCACGAACATCACGTCGGCACGGCCGGCGTCGTATTCGTCGAACACCAGCGCCGTGGGATTCTGCAGCGCCCACGGCAGGATGCCTTCGCGGAACTCGGTGACCTGCTTGCCGTCGCGCAGCACGATGGCGTCCTTGCCGATCAGGTCGATACGGGAAATGTGGCTGTCGAGGTTGACGCGGATGCAGGGCCAGTTGAGGCGCGCCGCGACCTGCTCGATGTGGGTCGACTTGCCCGTGCCGTGATAGCCTTGGACCATGACGCGCCGGTTGTGGGCGAATCCGGCGAGGATCGCCATCGTCGTGTCATGATCGAACAGGTAGGAATCGTCGACCTGCGGCACGTGTTCGGTCTGGACGCTGAACGCCGGCACTTCCATGTCGGTGTCGATGCCAAAGAGCTGGCGGGCGGAAACCTTGATATCCGGCACGCCCGACACATTCTGCTGGGCCGCGGTCGTCGTAGAAGCCATCACACGAGTTCCTACAAAACAAAACCCGCCAAAGTGCGGGCAAAGTCAGTCTCGCAGGCCATTTTGTGCACCGCAAGCGGCCAATTGGCAGGGCAGCCACCGCAAGCCGGAATCACTCCACCGGGAGATTTTCCGAAGCCCGCAGAGTGGAATAGGCGGCGTTGATTTCCTTCAGCTTTTCCTCGGCCTCCCGGGCCCCGCCATTGGCATCGGGATGATGCATTTTGACCAGTTCCTTGTAACGAGATTTCACTTCTGCCTGGGTTAGCGGCCATGAAAGTTCAAGAACGCCCAAGGCACTGCGCTCGGCCGAGGTCAGTTGCTCGCTGCCATCCTGCATTGGCGGCGGCTTTTCGCCGAGCCCGGCGTCGTCGGCCAGGCCAAACGGGTCGTGGATCTGGGCATATGGATTACCACTGCGCCGGGCGCCGAGCGGCCAGACCGGGCGGCGCCAGGTCGTGTCGGCCCGGATATGGGCCTCGATCTGGTCGGCGCCCAGGCCGGCGAAATAGTCCCACTTCTTGTTGTATTCGCGGACGTGCTCGAGACAGAACCAGCGGTACTCGTTCAGCCGGTCCCGCGCCCACGGCGCGCGGTATTCGCCCTGCAGCCGGCAGCCGGGCGCCTCGCAGACGCGCTGATGCGGCAGCGTGCTGTCGGTCGCCATCAAGGGGTTTACTCGCCGTCGAGACATTCAGCTAATATGTGTTCAACGGTTTTGCCGGGCAAGTGAGGCGATCGATGGGCAAGGTGGCGATGGCGATTGACAGCAAGCTCCGGCAGCGGTTTGCACCGCTGCGCCTCGCCGTGGAGGACGATTCTTCGCGCCACCACGGCCATGCCGGCTGGCGCGAAGGCGGCGAGACCCATTTCAACGTCGAGATCGTGTCGGCGGCCTTCGAAGGCCATGGCCGCGTGGCGCGGCAACGCCTGGTCTATGCCGAATTGAGCGAGGAATTCGCTGCCGGCCTGCATGCACTGGCGCTCGTCACGCTCACGCCGGCGGAGGATGACCGACGTCGCCTGTCGTCCTGAGGCTGAAAGCCGAAGGACCTTTGGGGCTACTGTAAGATCCTTCGCTACGCTCAGGATTACAATCTGCGCTAGAGCATTCGTCACCTAAGTAGCGGCATATCCGTCATGGCGGAAGTAGTTGGCGCATTCCTGCGGTGTGAAGTCGCCGAGGATCAGTCCGATACGGTCCCACAGGGTGTCGACGGTCCGTTCGGCGGCCTTTCGCAGAGAACCCTTGAGCTTGGCGACGGCCTCGCCCTTGTGAGCGGGCAGATTGTCCATCACCACCATGTCGCCTTCCTGTAGGGTCGGGCAGAGCACCTTGTCGAGATAGACGAGGAAGGCATCGCGGTTCATCGGCCCGTCGAGCACCCAGGGCGCGGTGATGCCGTCGCAGCGCAGGCCGGCGGTGAAGGTGG
>Ga0082335_1002200_pt1 | contig 37402 bp, 35 predicted proteins | sample Subgrocontami58m_FD_72375 | JGI IMG/M metagenome (GOLD analysis project Ga0082335, IMG submission 72375) | Subsurface groundwater microbial communities from S. Glens Falls, New York, USA - GMW37 contaminated, 5.8 m (SPADES assembly) (version 2) ...
AGTGTATCGCGGAACTTGCGCGAGGCACCGAGCGTCGAGGAGCCGGTGGCGAGCACGCGGGTGCGCGGGAAGTGGTCGGCCGCGATCTTGAGCAACTGGGCGGGGTCGCCGAGCCGGTGAATCTCGTCGAGCACCACCGTCTTGCCGCGCAACCCGGCAAGGAACGCTTCGGGGTCGGCGAGTTCGCGCCGCACCCGCGGCAGTTCACAGTCGAAGTACTCGGCACCGGGCAGCGCTTGCGCGAGTGTGGTCTTGCCCGAGCGGCGCACGCCCGACAGCCAGACGACCGAGCGCCGGCGCCACGCCGCGTCCAGCGCCTCGAGCCAGAACTGTCTTTTTCTCATCGCCGGCAGTATTGCATGGGGTGCTACCAAACGCAACTCTGCGTGCGTATGGTTTTTGGGAGGAACAAATGAAACGCGCATTCCTGCTGTGCACGCTGCTCGCCGCTGCGCCGCTGACCGCGTTCGCTCAAGGGACGGCGAGCGCGCCGCTCGCGGGCAAGCTCTTGATCACCGGCTCCTCCACCATGGCGCCGATGGTCGAGGCGCTGGCCAAACGCTTTCGCGCGCGGCACCCGGGCGTCGTGATCACCGTGGAGGCGGGCGGCTCGGGGCGCGGGGTCGCGGACGCGCTCGCCGGCAAGGCCGACATCGGCATGGCTTCGCGCGAGCTCGCTCCGAAAGAGAAGGCGTTGTTCGCGATCCCGATCGCGCGCGACGGCGTTGCGTTCGTCGTGCACAAGGGGAACCCGGTCGAAGCGCTCACGCGCGCGCAGGCGTTGTCGGTATTTACCGGCGGGATCACCGACTGGAAAGCGCTCGGCGGGCGGTCTGCGCCGATCGTAGTGGCAATGCGCACGCCCGGGGCCGGCGTGATGGAGATCGTGCCGCACTACCTCGGTATCGCACCCGAAGCGATCCGGGCGGAACACGCGATCGGACCGAATGCGGACGTTCTGCGCTTCATCGTAGCGAACCGCAACGCGATCGCTTTCTTCTCGGTCGGCGCCGCTGACGATGCCGCGCAGAAAGTCGCGCCCGTGAAACCGCTCGCGCTCGACGGCGTGATGCCGGGCATCGGCTCGGTGCGCGACGGCACCTGGCCGCTGTCGCGCCCGCTCAACCTGGTGACGCGCCGGGTTGCCTTCGTGCAGATGATGCAAATCGTTGAAGGCCATCGCCACAAACTGATCCAGATCCGCAGGTGGTACGAGGGGCGCAGCGAGTTCGCGGATCGGCGGTGTCTCAATCGGTTTTCCGCCGCGCACGATCTCGCTTACCACGTCGATAAGAGCTTCGCGGTTTCTCAAGCGCAGCGGGTCGGGTTCGGGAAGCGATTCCTTGATCGCCACGTAGCGCTGACATGAGCGTTCGTATGCCCAAACGAAAACGTCCCGCAACAATTCGACGCGATTGAATTCGTACACCGCTAAAGTACCGTCGATGTATGCCTGCTCGGGCACATCCACGAAGGACAGCGGCGACAGGTTGTGTTTGATGAGCGGGATGTTGGCGCCTAGACGGGATACGCGCTTATTGACGTCGAGGAAGGGCTGCAGATAGGGGATGTGCACCATCAAGAAGAAAGCCTGCTCGAACGGATCGCGGATGGCGTTCGTCTTGTCGAGGATGAGCAGGAAACATTCCTCGATCTGTTGAACTGCTAATGGGTAAAAGACGCTACCACCGATTTCAATAGTCGCCGTGCACAGGCTATTTTGTCGTGAATACCGAGTTTTGCGACACTATGTTCTTCTTCTTGTCGCGATTCAGTGTCTACGATGGCTGCAGAAATCGTTGTGCGCAGCGGGTTCGTGTGCAGCGCCAGACACAATATTGCCTACTAATTTAGGCGTTAACTTACATATAGCCTACTGAATTGGGTATATCTCAAATTTCCACTTGACGTTGTTCAATGCATTAGCCTAAAATAATAGGCATTATATAATTTAACGCCTAAAAGTATTGGCATGAAGAAAACTCTTCCCACTGCAGTCACTGAACTAATCAAGGAGCTTGGCTCCCGCGTGCGGCTCGCCAGGACTCGCCGCAGCATGTCGATCGCCGAAGTCGCAGCCAAGGCCGGCATCAATCGCAACACCCTCAATGCGCTTGAGCTCGGGAAGCATGGAGTCGCGATGGGGGTCTACGTCACCGTCCTGTGGGCGCTCGGTTTGGACAAAACGCTGGACGGCGTCGCTCATCCCGATGCCGATACCCACGGCAAGACGCTGGAGGCTTCGCGCCGGCCGGCGCGCGTTCGCAAATCGCAAAAGTCGAAAGACGACTATGACTTCTGAGCGCCTGGTTTACATCTTTGTCCAGCTTCCCGGCACCCTCGACACCGTACCTGCAGCACTGCTGAAAGTTCAAACACTACCCGAGGGAACATTCGTCGGCCGTTTCCGCTACGGCGACCGGTACCTGGAACGCAAGGACGCGATCGCGTTCGACCCGTTCCAACTCCCGCTCGGCGACACCGTCCACGAATTCACCAGGCTAAAGGGGATACCCGGCGCCGTGCGCGACGCCGGTCCCGATGCCTGGGGGCGGCGCGTGATCGAGCACAAGCTGCAGCGCAGTGCCGGCGACCTGGAGGAAATCGACTACCTGCTGTACGGGCCGCAGGATGGCGCCGGCTACCTGAGCTTCGGCGCCAAGCTGGAACCACACGCGCCGAAACGCCGGTACAACCGCACGCATCAACTGGCGGACCTCGTCACCGCCGCGCAAGCGATCGAAGAGGGCAAACGCGTGCCCGCGCACATTCTCGAGCAACTGGATCCCGGCACGTCCATGGGCGGCGCTAGGCCCAAGGCCACGATCGAGGACGGCAATCACCTGTGGCTAGGCAAGTTCCCGGAAAAAGCGGACCGATGCAACCTTCAGCGCGTGGAATACGCGACGCTTGAGCTTGCGCACCGCTGCGGCATTACAGCCTGCAATGTCCGCCTGCAGTCCGTCGCAGGACACGACGTACTCATGCTGGAACGCTTCGACCGCGAGCATACGGAGGGCGGCTATCTTCGCGTCGGGCTCGTCAGCGGACTCACCCTTCTCGACTGCGACGATAGTCATCTAGACCGGGAACGCTGGTCCTATCTGTTGCTCGCGGATCAACTGCGCCGCTGGTCGGAGCAGCCCGACACAGATCGTATCGAGTTATTTCGGCGGATCGTCTTCAACGCGGCCGTCACGAATAACGACGACCATCCCCGCAACCACGCGGTGCTTCGCACTGGCCGCGGATGGCGCCTGACGCCGGCATACGACCTGGTGCCTGCACCGCTGGTCAGTCTTGAGCGCCGCGAGCTTGCCATGACCGTCGGCACCTTTGGTCGCACGGCGAGCATCTATAACCTGATTTCCCAATGCGAGCGGTTTGAGTTGAGCGCCGAGGCGGCAAGGAAGGAAATCGAGAACATCGTAACGACCGTCCGCACCTGGCGGGACCATTTTCGTGCATGCGGCGTGTCCGAGAAGGATATCGAGTACATGGCCCAGGCGTTCCTGCCCGATTGCTTCTTCTTTGAAAAGCCGGTCGATGTACTGAAATGAAAGGCTCTTGCGGCCTGCCCGGGCCACTGAAGCACGCGATTGATCAATACAGAAGGCGGTCCCTGGACTTTGATATTGGAAAGTAACTAATTGTCGTAATGTGGCTACGATATCTATGTTTTTTTAGAATGAAGATGGCGCTCGGAGCGTTTCGCTATTGCCGTATCCGCAGCAGCTCGGAAAGCCCACCCCAGTGGTGGTAAAGACGTTCACGCATGTTTTCCGGGAGACCGACTTCCCGAATGATTCCGGGCCACTCTTTGCGGGCGGTTGCCACTGTCTGCTTGAGGACATCCAGCACGAACTTCGGTGGCGCTTCCATGCGACGGGCGAGCCGGTCGAATTGCGACTCGTCGATGGTTTGAAAGCGCTTTTCCCCGCCCAGATTGAGCGCAAGGCTGTCGTTCTGGACGTAGTGAATGGTCGATACCACATCGTATGCCGGCGCTAGCTGTGGCTTGACTTTGTCTTGATAGATCACCGACCAGTTTTTGAGATGGGCGTCGCCGTTGCCGACGAGGATGTTGACCACCAGTCGCCGGACGAATTCCGCGATCTGATCGAAGCGATTGGGAAAGAGATCGAAAATCAACCGGCCGATCGTGTCGTAATTGGTGGCCTTGTACTCCTGGTCGGCATGGACGTCGAACACCTGCGCAAAGTCTTCGACATGCACGCGGCCTTCCTCGTTTTCGCCATGGTTGCGGTCATAACGTTTGATGGCGTAGGCCCAGGTTTCCCATTGCGGTATCGAGAGGCCGACCATTCCGGCCAGATCGATGTCATCGAGTTTCACCAGTTTAACTTCGGGTGTTTGTATTCCGGCAGCGGCTGCGAGCCGCATCATCGTGTACTCGTTTGCCGGGGCGTTCGGATGGGTCGGGTGAGGGGGTTTGACGATCCATTCATCGTTGCCGTCGGCCAGCGTGAAGCGCCCGCCGCGCTCGATCATCGAGAACTTGAGTTGTGATCCGCCCAGCGAGAATTTGATTGGTGTCTCGTTTGGAACGGCGTGCGTCGTGCCTGGCCGGTCATTGATGGCGGCCTGCGACAGTTCATCTGCCGGAAGCGCGCGAATTGCGCCGGGCAGGCTCGCGCCCAGGTCCATGAGCAAGTCGAATTCATGGTCGTGGTGGATCTTCAGTCGCTTGACCATGTATTCCCGCAGCACGCCTTCGGGCAGCAGGTTGCTGAAGAAAGGCGGCAGCTTCATCCGGCTCGAGTAGATCTCCCGCAGCTTGCGCTCAGTCGCTTCTTCATCGCCCGGCGCGTTGAAGGACAAGCTCAGGGTCGGCCGGCCAGGTCCCAAGTCGATGTAGCTGTCGTCGAAAGCGAAGAGGCTCTTCCCGTCCTGAAAACCGGTGAGGTGGCCGACCGGTACATCGCCCAGCAGTATCTTGAGGACGCGGGCATCAGCCATTCGATTGCTCCTCGTCGTCCTTCACCTGGTAGCGATCGAGCAGGGCAGTGGAGGAGGCGGGAGCGGAAACTGAGGGCGCCGGCCCGCGCTTCGCCTTGAGAAGCGATTCAACCTTTATTGCGTCCTCCCGCGGAACGGGGAAGAGCTCCACGTCGAGTGCCTTGGCCAGCTTCAACAGGGTGGATAGCGTGACATCTCCCCCGCGCTCGAAGAGCGACACCTGCCGTTGCTGAATGCCGCTGCGGTGCGCAGCCTCGACTTGCGACAGGCCTAGGGCAAGTCGGCGCGCTCGTATGTTTTCGTGGAGGCCCAGTTTCATGTAATGTAGTATAAGGTATATTCATAGCTAATCAATACCTATGAATGCATACTGTTTGCCGATTAAAGTATTGATCGGTATTGCGTCAAATAAAATCGAAATGCGCCACATTAAATGGCGCATTACCCGTCGGGCGTGGGGTGGCATGCGTCGCCGCGTTGTCGTGCGAGTGATCTTGGTGGTATACTGTGTGCAACGAATAGACCACCATCCGGTAAATACGTAGCACGAAATATACTATGTTAAGCATCGGAGGCCTTGGCAGGATTTCACGCCAGCGCTTGTCAAAGGTGCTGCGCCAGGCAGCGCGCGGCGGCATTTCCCCGGCCGACGCGTCGCGCGCGCTCAACGTCAATCAGACTGAAGCCGCGCGCCTGCTCTCGCAATGGTCTTCGCGTGGCTGGCTGACGCGGGTACGGCGCGGTCTCTATGTGCCCGTGCCACTCGAATCCACAACGGCCGACCTGCCGCTTGAGGACGCCTGGGCGGTGGCCGAACGTCTTTTTTCTCCGTGCTACATTGGGGGCTGGTCTGCGGCGGGGCATTGGGGCCTGACCGAGCAGCTCTTTCGCTCGACGCTGGTCGTGACTACGCGCCGTCCGCGTGCACGCCGCGTAGAGGCGCGCGGAACCGTCTTTGTCGTTCGCACTGTTCGTCCGACGGCGATGTTTGGACTCAAACCGATCTGGCGCGGAAAAGCCAAGGTGAATGTGTCAGACCCCACCCGAACAATCCTCGACCTGCTCGATACGCCTGCGTTGGGCGGAGGTATCCGATCGGTGCTCGACATGCTGCAGTCCTATCTCGGCTCCGAGTTCCGTGACCCGAAGCTGCTCATTCGATACTCGGAGCTCCTTGGGAACAAGGCAGTCTTCAAGAGGCTCGGCTTCCTGGCTGCAACATTTGCGCCGAACGAAAAGGAGCTGATCACGGACTGCCGCAAGCGACTATCCGCAGGGATTGCGGCGCTCGATCCCAAGCTACCCGCTGACCGCCTTGCTACGGCCTGGCGCCTCTGGATTCCAGCGGGCTTTGCGAAGGGCGCGAAGGAATGATCGACCGGCAGGAAATTCTCGAGTTTGCCGGCGAGGTCGGCCTCGATCCGAACGTCGTCGAGAAAGACTATGTACTCGGTTGGATGCTCGCCGGCATATCTCAGCATTCGCGGACGCGCGACACGTGGCTTTTCAAAGGCGGAACGTGCCTGAAGAAGTGCTATTTCGAGACCTACCGCTTTTCGGAAGACCTCGATTTCACCCTGCTCGACGGCTCGCAGATGGAGGAGGCGTTCCTTCGCGCTACGTTCGGCGAGATCGCGCAGTGGATTTACGACGAGTCCGGCATCGAGCTGCCCGATGCCGCGCGCGTCTTTGAAATCTACACCAATCCCCGCGGCAAGACTTCCGCGCAGGGGCGGGTCGGATACCGCGGGCCGCTGCAGCGGCAAGGCGATCCTCCAAGAATTCGGCTTGACCTCACCAACGACGAACGAGTCGTGCGCGCTGGCGAGCGCAAGCGGGTCCACCATCCTTACTCCGACGAACCGGCGGAGGGAATTCACGTTCTCGCATACTGCTTCGAAGAACTATTCGCGGAGAAGCTGCGCGCGCTTGCCGAACGAGAACGGCCTCGCGACCTTTACGACGTGATCCATCTGCATCGCCACGAAACCGGCGCCGATCGGGCCGCGATGGTCGAGATCCTCAGGGCGAAGTGCGAATTCAAGGGCATCGCGATTCCCACGCTTGAATCGCTGCGCGCGAGCCCGCAGCACGGGGCGTTGCGTGCCGACTGGGACCAGATGCTTGCGCACCAGCTGCCGCAGCTTCCGCCTTTCGAGTCGTTCTGGAACGAGCTTCCGGGCGTATTCGCCTGGCTGCAGCAACAGCCGGCGAAACCTCAGCTGCCCGTCATCGGGCCGGGACGGCACCAGATCGACCCGGTCTGGCGGGCGCCCACCATGGCCAGCTCCTGGCGGATGCAGGGCATCACGGCACCGCTCGAAATCATCCGTTTCGCCGCCGCAAACCGCCTTTGCGTCGAACTCGAATATCAGGACGAACGCGGCCAGATCGGCACACGCACCATCGAGCCGTACTCCCTGCGCCGCACCAGCGCCGGCGACCTGCTGCTCTATGCGGTCCGCAGCGAGGACGGGCAGGATCGTTCCTACCGTGTCGACCGAATTCGCGGCGCCCGCGCCACGCAGCGGACGTTCGTTCCCCGCTATGCCGTGGAGCTGAGCGCAACCGGGCCGATTCACGCTCCCGATACCGCCCGTTCGGCGCCCGCACGGACTCCATCCGTGTTTGCGCCGCCGCGCGGCACGACAAGCCGACCCAGGTCGCGGTCTGACCGCGCGCGACCGTTTGGGCAAATGAGATATGTGTTCCAATGCATGTACTGTCAGAAGAAATTTGAGCGCGCGCAATACGATTCCGCCCTGAATCCGCACAAGACAAAGGACGGCTATCCCTGCCCGAGTCGCACAGGGACATACGTGACAACGAAGTACTGAACGAATCACGACTTTCATCGCAGAAATCGTCATGCTCGGAACAAACGAAGCCTTTTCACGCGTCAAGATCGACGCTTAGCTCAAGGACCAGGGCTGGGACGTGTTGAATCCGAACGCCGTGCGCTTCGAGTACGTCCTCCCGGACAAGACCAAGGCCGACTATGTTCTCTGCGACCGTCACGGACGGGCGCTCGCCGTGATCGAGGCCAAGAGGGCCGCCATCAATCCCGCCGAGGCCGAGGTGCAGGCGAGGGCCTACGCCGGGCAACTCAAGGTGCCGTACATTTTTCTTGCCAACGGCGAGGAAATCCGCTTCTGGGAATGGCAGCGCGAAGCATTCCCGCGTGCCATCAAAACGTTTTTCTCCCAGGGCGATCTCGAGCGCCGTGCCGCAACCGGGCATGTGCGGCGCGACCCGATGACGGTTGCCATCGACAAGCACATCGTCGAGCGCGATTACCAAACGGAATGCATCGAAACGCTCTGCCGGGAGATGAACGCCGGCCGGCGCAAGATGCTCGTCGAAATGGCGACCGGCACCGGCAAAACCCGGACCGCCGCGGCCCTCATCAAGCGGCTGTTCGAATCCAACGCGATCACCCGCGTTCTCTTCCTCGTCGATCGTATCCCGCTCGCCAAGCAGACCGAGGACGCATTCGCCGAGCACCTGCCGGATTTTCCGGCTTATGTGCTGCGCGCAGGCCGGCGCTTTCAGGACGAAAAGCGCATCACGATCACCACCCTGCAAAGCATGGTGAACATCTATCACGAGTACTCGTCCGGCTATTTCGATCTCGTGATTTCCGATGAGTGCCATCGCTCGATTTACGGAACATGGAGCGGCGTCCTCAAGCATTTCGACGGCGTGCAGGTCGGTCTGACTGCTACGCCATGCATCGCCAACCCTGAGGATTTCGGCGACGACGAGGACAAGCTCACGATTCGTGACACGCTGCGCTTCTTCGAGGTCGAGACGCCGATCCGTCCTTTCCAAGACCGAGGCAACTCGGCAGCGAGTTCTCGATTGGATGGCTGCGCGTTGAGGTCATGCAGTGGCTCAATTCCCGGCCGCTGGTCGAGTTGAACGGGCTCGATGCTGTGGAACGTCGGAGGAGGGCGCGACGAACGAGGGCGGCAGAATCAGCCGGGAAATAGTCAGGCGAGTCCGTCGTCGCGACCACGCCCGCGCAGCTTCCCCTTCTGTTGGAAAGCGCGTATTATGTACGTTATTCTGCACATTTAACGCGCCACTATTTTTCGCTCCAGGAGGCCGGAAATGGGAATTTCCACCAACGACGTTGTTCCGCTCTCGCAGGCCCGCGCCAACTTCTCGGAGCTAGCCGAAGAGGTCAAGGCCGGCGCGGAGAAGATCATCACCAAGAACGGCGAGAGCTACGTCGCGCTGATCGACGCCGAGCGGCTGGACCATTACCACCGGCTGGAGCGCGAACGCATTCACTTGCTGTTGATCGACGAGGCGGGGAAGGGACTCGACGACGTCGCCGCCGGCCGCGTGAAGGATGCCCGCAGCGTGATCCAGTCGATCAAGCGCCGCCGCAGCGCGTAACACGGTCGGAGCGGTCCCCGTGGCGAGGAAGCCTGTCGTCAGGCTCACCGCGAACTTCGAGCGCAATCTCGCCGACATCGAGCGTTTCCTGGCCGAGGCCAAAGCGCCACAGGCTTACGACGCCCTGCTCGACGAATTGCTGGACATTGTGATTCCGAACCTCGAACGGTTTCCCGGCATCGGACGACCGTTCCTTGCGAATGCGGCTCGCTCCGTCGAAACCACGAATGCTCTTGAAGCACTACGCGCGAAGTTATCGGCGCTGACGCCGGACCCCGAAGCGCTGCGCGAATACATTCTCGACCACTACCTGGTGCTGTACGCGCAGGTCAGCGGGAATCTCTATCTGCTGGCGATCAGGCATCACCGCCAACTGTCGTTCGATTTCCAGTCGCACTGGGGCGGAACTTCGTCGATGCCATAGCGCGATCGGACGCCGCCCGGTTCGCAGTGAATTTTCCGGTTCAGTGTAGGTCGCGGTATAGGCCGTCAGTTCAGCCGCCCGGAAACCCAATGAAATCGCGGGCTTTACACCCATGCATCATCGGGGTGTGGGCTGCCAGCGAGGCAGAGTTAGTGCCGATCATGGTGTACCAAGATAGTCATGCAAGGTCAGAATCCGGGATTTCTCGTAGAGCTTGAGCGCAAGCAGCGCCTTGTCTCCGGTCACGACGATATCGGCGCGGCCCGTCACTGCGCATTCGAGTATTCGGTTGTCTGGGTCGTCTTTCACGACTCGAAGCCGTCGCTTCGGGGCGACGACCACGGCCAGGTCTGTGACGAACACCGCCACATGCGCGAGCTCCTCGGCATCGCGCGCAAACTTGCGCGCGAGCACATCGAGAAGTTCGTCAATTATGGCCCGGGACAAAACAAGCTGGTCCGTCTGTTCGATAATCCGCCGCAGAGCAGCCTCGCCGCGGCCGCCTGGAAACACCAACGCAGACACCAGAATGTTGGTATCGAAGACGACCCGCCTGCGCGTAATCATGTGCGCAAATAGCGATCGAGGTCACGTTCAGTGAGTATGCCTCTTTCTCGGGCCATGCGGCTCCAGTACGCTTGCATGCCACGCAGTTCCTGAAGGCGCCGCTCGATCGCGGCTTGCCGCAGCGCGTCCTGAATGACTCCGCTCAAGGTCTTTCCCTCTACACGCGCCAGCTCTTCGGCTTGACGCGCGAGATCAGCGGGCAGGGAAATGGTTTTCTTCACGGCATTGCTCATTTGATGCGCTCCTTTGCCTTCGGTATGACTTAATCATACTATGTTGGAGCGCAAAGGCAAGGCGTGGCCAGCCCTGTCGCTGCGCAGGCTTGGATATATCAACGCGCGTTAGCAATTATCAATCCAGCTTCGTCACGACCGGCGCATGCGCGAAGCAGGCGAGCCGGCGAGTGAGGGCGTGGCGGCCGAGGTCAAGTCGCGTGGGGAATTGCCGATAACAGATTTTTCGAGCTGCCGTTCATGCCGCATGCTTGACATTTCTCAAACCGAAGCCGGCGAAAAATCCTATTGTGACGACTCGAGCGTGCGGCAAAGGAGGGGTGGTCAGTTGAAGATTCTTGCAATGGTTCTGGCTGGGGGCAACGGCACTCGACTCCATCCGCTAACCGCCGAGCATGCGAAACCCGCGCTGCCGTTCGCCCGCGGCTACCGGATCGTCGATTTCGTACTCAGCAATCTTGTCAATTCCAATATCTCGTCGATCCATGTGCTGGCGCAATACAAACCGCAATCGCTGATCACGCATATCCAGGCCGCATGGGCGCCGTGGTCCCAGGGCGCGCAGCCCGCCATAAGGACGGTGCTTCCGGAAAGCGGCGCTCGAGGTGGGGCGTTCAAAGGCACGGCGGACGCCGTCCACAAGAATCGTCATTTGATCGAGCGCGAGCAGCCCGATCTGGTGGCGATATTCGCTGCGGATCATGTCTACCGCATGGATGTGCGGCAAATGGCGAACTTTCATCGAGAGTGCGGTGCCGAGGTCAGCATAGCGGCGGTTCCAGTCCCCATCGACAACGCGTCCGCTTTTGGGGTCATCGCCACGGATCCGGCAGGCAGACTTCTGCAGTTCCAGGAGAAGCCTGAGAGGCCGGCTCCAATGGTGACCGATCCGAGCCGTGCGTATGCCTCGATGGGCAATTACCTATTCAATCCACGAGTCTTGCTCGACGTGCTTGATGAGGCCGACCGGCGCGGCGAGACAGACTTCGGTCGCCACATCCTGCCGCGCCTGCGGCATAGTCATCGCGTGTTTGCCTATAACTTTGCGAGTAACGATGTTCCTGGAGTCTGGCTGTCCGAGGAGCGCGGCTACTGGCGCGATATAGGCACGATCGAAGCCTATCGCGCCGCGCAACGAGACGTGTTGGGGCCATTGCCACGTTTCAATCTCGCGAACCGCAAGTGGCCGATCCGCGGCGATGTTTGCCAGACGCAGAAGCGCCTGGCGCGGCCTGCCGCAAGGGCCCCGACAGGGACCCATCGCATGCCAATGGGTAGCGGGGCGAATGCGATGCTCGCTGAATGAGCTTATGCGCGGCTATCGGGCGTCGCGCAAGTCCTAACGCGGTTGACGCGTCGTGGGGTAGGACGCGAGAGCGCCAGTTGGGACGCCTTGCGCCTTTGCTATAAGAGTGCTAGCGCAGAGTCCTAAGGTGCCCCTCATTCCGCGTAGCGCTCAATCAGCGCTTCCCCCGCCGGCCACACTGCGCAAACCTTGGTGCCTTCCCCGAGAGCGGACGTCACCGCATAAGTGCCGCCGGAGAGTTCGGCGCGCTCTCGCATGCTCTGCATGCCGAGTCCCCCTCGCGCAATGCTTCGGCTCGCCAATGCGCCTGGATCGAATCCCTTTCCGTCATCCTCGACAGTAAACGCGAGTGCGCCCTCCGCGATATTCAGCCTGATTGTGATGCAGCTGGCATCGGCGTGCTTGACCGCATTGTTGATCGCTTCCTGCAGGATGCGAAAGATCACGATCTTGAGCGGCGCGGGCACGTCTTTTTCGCTGACGCTGACATCCTTCTCGATCCTTGTTTTCAGATTGGCGCTTTCGAATTCGCGCACGAACCAGGCCAGCGTGGGCAGGATGCCCAAATCATCGAGGATCGACGGGCGCAGATTCACGGCGACTCGGCGCAGTTCATCCAGCGCGTCCGCGACTTTGGGAATCAGTGTTTTCACCGATTCGATCGCTTTTTTCGGCGCGTCGACACCCAGATGCCGCAACGAATCCTGAATCCCGAGCTTGAGCAGGCTCAAGGATTGCCCCAGACCGTCATGCAGATCGCTGGCGATGCGCCGCCGCTCGGACTCTTGGATGGTGATGTTCCGCGCCGCGAGCCGCCGCAATTCTGTTTGCGAGGCGCGCAAGGCTTCTTCCGCCTTTACCCACTCGGACATGTCCCGCGCGTTCGCGGTAAAGCCTACCAACTGCCCGTCATCGTCATGATGGGCGATGATCACCAGCATCGTTCTGACTTCACTGCCGCCGCGAGCGAGCAGAACGGATTCGCCGGACCAGGAGCCATCGCGTGTGGCTGCGGGCATCACCGTTTGCCGCAGGTGTTCGCGCACGCCCGGCGCGTGGCATTCGATCAGGCTCATGCCGAGAGCCTCTTCTTGACTCTCCAAGCCCAACAGCCCGCGGCCAGCCGGATTGAGGTAGTACAGTGCGCCGGCAGCGTCAGCCATGGCGAAAAAGCTAGGCGTATTGTTGAGTGCGTCGATGATGCGGCTGTGAACCTGCTCTGCCTGAGTCCTTTTCCCTTGCTCGTGCGCGACACGCTGGTCGAGTGCCAGGGCCAGTTCATCGGACTCCTTCTCGATGGCCTTGAACTCGGTGACGTCGTCTACCGTGACCACGGCAAACACTTCGTTCAGCGATCTATCTTCCTGCTGCGTCAGGATCGGCCGGCGCGCGCGGATCAAGAAATGACGCTTGAGGATCGGGTCCCAGACATCGCAGCTCGCACGCCGGTCTTCGGCCAGCGCAGCCGTAGCCCGCTTCCCGAAGCGCCTGAGGTAACAGCGGGAGTGGTCGCAGTCTCGGTGCAACATGTCGTGCAGGTCGCGCCCGGCTGCATCTGCGATGTCGATGCCCAAATTCCAGCGTTCGACCGCGCGATTGGCTCGAATCACGCGACCATCACGATCAAGCAGGCATATGAACTGCGGCAAGGAATCGACTGCGAATTCCCATTGTTGATCGGCGCTCTCCCGCGACTGTATATTCACCCCACCACCCTTTCATAGATCTGTTCACGACTGGCACGATCTAGCGTCTCGAATCGTTAGTTCGCGGAACAACAACTTGCTTCGGCAACGACGGCGGGAGCAGAAAAGCATTAAAGATTGCCGCCAATACGAGGCGCAAAGTGCAAAAGAAGCCTGGATGACTCGAGATGACTATCAATGCTCTTCAGCAAACAGAGTATGGACTTTCTGCGCAAATAGCCATTGGATGTCTTCGTAAGTCTGTTAGCGCGCATATAGCGACGGGGCGGAGGATTTTCGGGAGCTATTTGCGCTGCCCGTGTATTTGGGCATTGCGCGTATATCCTTGATGGGAACATGTGTATGCGAGTGTCTGCGGCTGCAGAGGTTAGCCCCCTCGGCTATATGTGTGGTGGTGCACGGACCGCTTGATGCGGTTGCCGTAAAAAGCAGACATGAAACCGAATATTTTGATCGTTGACGATCACAAGATGTACCGGGCAGCCTTGCGCGACATACTTGCCAGCGACCCGAACATCGGCATCGTGGCCGAGGCCGCGGACGGGGTAGAGGCACTTGCGCGAGCCAGCGAGACCGTGCCGGATGTTGTGTGTATGGACATAACGATGCCCTGCATGAACGGTGTCGAGGCGACGCGTCGACTGGTCGCTGCCCATCCCGGTGTAAAAGTGATCGCGGTATCGACCCACTCGATTAAGGAATACATCCTGGAAATGCTCAAGGTCGGCGCCACCGGCTACATCTCCAAAGATGAGGTCGGCGAGCATCTTTTGCCCGCTATCCGCGCCGTGCTCAAGCAACAAACCTATCTCTGCCCGTTGGTCGCAGCAGCGGCTGCGCACACGCCCAAGGCTTACGCTTCGAAAGCGGCATTCTTCACGCCTCAGATGGACGCATGAAAAGATGCGCGGTCACCGAGCTTCCGGTTGGGTTCCCCGTGCTTAGCGAGCACCGGCGTACATACGTCGCAATTCATTTGCGCTAGCCTTTGCGCATACGAGGTGTTAGCGCCAGGTCGAGGTGCCGGCATTATCCCCGCCAAGTGTGGCGTGGCAGCGATTATAGGTGGTGACAATGGATTTCAAAATCGGATCTGGATCCTTGCACTCCTTAGTGCCACCCTCGTTCTTCGCAGTGAGATTTCCCAAAGTGGATATCCGCAGGAACGCGATAGGAACGAAGAGTCCTGTACGACTGGCGGAGCCAGTCCCTGTAGCAAACAGCTTGCTCGCCGCCCTGCCGCGCAAAGAAGGTCGGCATCTGATCGGCCAGCTGGAACAAGTTGCGCTGACTTACGGAGATGTGCTGTATGAACCCGGGGAATCGATAAAGTACGTCTACTTTCCCAACGATTCCCTTGTTTCCCTGCTGACGCTGGTGGACAAGCACCAGGCCTTGGAGGTCGGGTTGGTTGGTCGCGAAGGTATGGTCGGCATTCCTCTCTCGTTGGGGAGCAGCGTTTCACCGGTGCGCGCACTGGTGCAGGGAACCGGAACGGCCATGCGCATGAGCGCGGCGCCCTTTCTCAAGGAGCTCGGCCAAAGTCTGGCGCTGCACCTGGAGCTGCACCGCTACACCTATGCTTTGATGTCCCAGATCACGCAAACGGCTGCATGCAATCGTTTTCACGTGGTCGAAGCGCGCCTCGCCCGCTGGTTACTGATGACCGAAGACCGCTTGCGCGTCAAATCGTTTAGGCTTACGCAGGAATTTCTTTCGCACATGCTGGGTGTGCGGCGAGTCGGCGTCACCAATGCCGCGCGCGCTCTCCAGAAAAATGAACTGATCCGCTACTGCCGCGGCTATATTACGATTCTCGATCGCAAAGGCTTGGAAGGCGCCTCTTGCTCGTGTTACGAAATTGTCAAAGACATGCACGACGCCGCATGAACCTGGCAGTCGTATCTTGCCTACGACGAGAGCAGTGTTTGGTTTACGCTAGCGGCAAGATACGGTCCATGCCGTGGACAACTTACCCGTTTTCAGCGCGAGAATTGCTATGACCAAAGGCTGCGCAGCCTGTCGGCGACGTCGACGCTTGGTTTGCCAGCGAGCGGAAGCTCTTCGCTGTCAGCCTCGCCCCAGGTCAGCGGCTCGAGGCAAGCCATTACCTCAGGCGTGAAAAAGCGGCTTTTCGCGCCGTAGACGTGGCGATCGCCGCTACGCGACTGTTGCGTCACGTAATACTTGAGCGGCGCGATCAAATCGAGTTCGGTCTTCGCGCGGGTCATCGCGACGTATAGTAATCGCCTCTCCTCCTCGATCAGCTCCGGGCGGCCGGCCGAGAACTCTGACGGGAAATTGCCGTCGGCGATATTGAGCAGGTACACCGCGTCCCATTCCTGGCCCTTCGCCGAATGCACGGTCGACAGGATCAGGTAGTCCTCGTCAAGCAGCGGCGTGCCCGAGAGCTCGCCAGTGGCCTGCGCCGGATCGAGCGCGAGCTCCGACAGAAATCGTTCGCGCGTGGTGAACTGCTGCGCGATGCGTTCGAGCTGTAGCAGATCCGCGGCGCGCACCTGCGCCGCGTCGTGCAGGCGCGCGAGATGCGGTTCGTACCATTCTCGCACGCGTCCCATCTGCCCCTGCCATGGGCCTTCGGGGGTGGCGAGGGAGCCCATCAGGGCGGCGAATGCGGGCCAGGCATCGCGCGCAAGGGGCGGCGGCGCGTAGCCTTTCAAGCTTGCCCATGCGTGCGCGTTCGCCTCGAAAGCGTCGAAACATTTTGCCGCTGCGGCCGGGCCGATTCCCGGCATGAGCTGCAGCGCGCGAAACGCGGCGATGCGGTTCTTCGGGTTGTCCGCCCAGCGCAGCACCGAAAGCGCGTCCTTTACATGCGCCGCTTCGAGGAATTTCAGGCCGCCGTATTTCACATAAGGGATGTTGCGGCGCACGAGTTCTAGCTCGAGCACATCGGAATGATGCGAGCTGCGAAACAGTACCGCCTGGCGCCTGAGCAGCACGCCGCGCTCGCGCGTTTCCAGCACTCGCGTGACGACGTATTGTGCCTGCGCGAGGTCGTCCAGCACGGTCACATAGCGTGGCCGTCCGAGCGCGCCGCGCTTAGCCGTCAGCGTCTTGCGGTATTGGCGTTCGCCGCCTGCGATCAGCGCGTTCGCCGCATCGAGGATGCCTTGGGTCGAGCGATAGTTTTCTTCGAGCGTCACCACCGCCGCCCGCGGCGCATACTGCGCGGGAAAGCCGAGGATGTTTTCCACCGTTGCGGCGCGAAACGAGTAGATCGACTGCGCATCGTCCCCGACCACCGTCAGGCCTTCGCCCGATGGCCGCAGCGCTTTCAGGATCTCGGCCTGCAATACGTTGGTGTCTTGATATTCATCCACCAGGATCTGGTCGAACTGTGCGCCGATCTCGCGCGCGAGCCCAGCATCCGCGCTCATCGCGTGCCAATAGAGGAGAAGGTCGTCGTAATCGAGCGCCTGGTTGGCGAGCTTGCGCTCCACATAGGCGCGGTAGAGGCCATTTAATGCTTCCTCCCACTCGGCGCACCAGGGAAACGCGTTCGCCAGCGTCTCGGCGAGCGGCCGCTGCGTATTCACGCGGTGCGAGTAGATCGCGAGGCAGGTGTCCTTGCGCGGGAAGCGCTTCTCGGTTTTTGCGAGGCCGCGCTCGTGGCGCACGAGGTCCATCAGATCCGCGGCATCGCCGCGGTCGAGCACGCTGAAATTCGCGTCCAGGCCCACGCGCGCGGCGTAGCGCCGGATCAGGCGATTGGCGATCGAATGGAACGTGCCCGACCAGGGCAGCTTCACTTCCTTTCGCACTTCGCCGACGATGCGTTGCGCGCGGCGCGTCATTTCCAGCGCCGCGCGGCGCGTGAAGGTGAGTAGCAGGATGCGCTGCGGACTCACGCCCTCGAGCACCAGGTGCGCCACGCGGTGCGCGAGCGTATTCGTCTTGCCGGTGCCGGCGCCGGCGATGATAAGCAGCGGCCCGGCGCGAAAAGCGTTGTCAGCCGTGCGCTCGCCGAAGCAGGCGGCGGCGCGCTGGGCGGGGTTCAGCGCATCGAGGGTAGAGATAGCTGCCATAGGTGCGACTATAAATGATACCTGTATATTGATCCAGCTTCATTCGGTCGGCGACGCATCGCCTGATCGATGTCGAGCGTAGTGGACGCTCGAAGCCGCCTGGCGTCCATCCCAAACGGAAAATCTCGGCTAGACTGAAATCTTTTTAGGAAGGAGCAGCGCCTTGGCCACCCCTGAAATCCCGCAGTCGCTCTTGGAGCGGTTCAAGCGGCTTCCGACTCCCACGCTCTACACCGCCGTGCGCAATCGCGGCGCGACCCTTTGCTTCATGGAGGGCGTGAACGCCTTTACGCCCGGCCGCAAGATGGTCGGCCGTGCGCGAACGCTGCGCATGGTGCCGCCCCGGCCCGACATTCACGCCGAAGTCAGCCGCGGCGAAGATTCTCCCGAGTACCATGCCATGGGCTCATGCGGCCCGGGCGACGTGCTGGTGGTCGACGCGATGCGCAGGCCGTACTCCACAATTCTGGGGGACATTCGCCTGACGCAACTCATGCTGTGCAAAGCCGAGGGTTTGGTCACGGACGGTGGCGTGCGCGATCTGGACGTCGTGTCCGCGTACGGTCTTGCCATCTTTGCTGCGCGCCGCACCCCGACCGCGCGCGAGTCCGGAGAGGGCTGGGAGGCGAACGTGGTCATCCAGTGCGCCGGCGTGGCGGTGCGCCCCGGTGACGTGATCGTGGGCGACAACGACGGCGTGGTCGTTGTCCCCGCCTACATGGCGGAGGAAGTGGCCGACTGGTGCGAGATTCACGAGGCGGCCGAGGAACTGGTGAAGGAGAGAATACTGGCCGAGCAATGCGCGCCGGGCCGCTACTATCCCCCGACCGATGCTTTCAAAGCGGAAATGCTCAAGGCGCGCGGCGCAAAAAAATAGAGCGAATTCATGCGTGCACGGCCGTAACCGGCGCATTCTCGCTCGCGCATGGAATACGGAAATCCGGGCCCGGCGGCTATTCCGCCTTGATGCCGGCGTCCTTGACGAGCTTCGCCAGCATTTAGGCGTCGGGCGTGATACCTTCCTTGCGCTGGCGCGCCGTCCAGTTCAGTTCGTTTGCGCCAGACAGCACAACGCATAGCATCGTATCAAATGAACGATGTGGTCCGTGACGCTTGCAAAAAATTGCCGGATTCATATTAGCTAGATGACAGATGCAGCCAGACTTGCACTCTTATTCCTTTCGCTTGATCAGAAACCCCGAAATACGCCACAAGGGCGGCCGGGCAATGCGCCACGGAGTTGCCTCTTGAGCGCAACGCGCAGGGCCTCCGCGCTCGCACCCTTCCAGGTTCGCAGTTTCCGCTTCCAGTGGCCCGCCGATTTGGCGACTTCGTGGGCTTTGGAGATGGAGATGCTGATCTTGAGCTGGTACGTGCTGGTTGAGACCGGATCGGTGCTGCTGCTCACCGTGTTCGCATCGCTCTTGTACCTCGGTACTCTGCTCGCGCCGATGTTCGGCGTCATGGGGGATCGGATCGGCCACCGCAACGTGCTCTGCGCCATGCGCGCTGTCTACGCGACTCTGGCGAGCGCCATGACGCTATTCATCTTCACCGGTGTCCTGACCCCGGTGCACGTGCTGATCATAGCTTCGCTGATGGGTATCGTGCGCCCTTCGGATCTCGGGATGCGCGCCGCGCTCGTCGGCGACACCATGCCAGGGGACCGCTTGATGGGGGCGATGAGCATCCAGCGCACCACCCAGGACTCCGCCCGTGTCGCGGGCGCCCTCACGGGCGCAGGACTCGTCACTACGTTCGGCATGGGGCCGGCCTATGTGATAGTCGTGGGCCTCTACGCGGCGAGCTTCCTGCTGACCCTAAAGGCGCGTGGCGCAGGCACCGCACAGCATCGTGCCAAGTATTCAGGTGACGCGTCCGCGCGAGTTTCACCATGGCGTGATCTCAAAGCAGGAGTCGCCTATGTCTGGGCTGCGCCCCATCTGCGCGCGGCAATGTACATGGCTTTCCTCGTCAATCTGACGGCGTTTCCGCTGACGAACGGATTGCTGCCGTACGTGGCGAAAGCGATTTATCGTACCGATCAGACCGGGCTCGGCTACCTGGTTGCGAGCTTCGCCGGCGGCGCGCTGCTGGGTTCCATTTTCCTGAGCAGGATCGGCCACAGCATCCACCCGGCGCGCGTGATGATCGTATTCTGCGCGGTGTGGTACGCGGCGGTCTTGGTGTTCGCGCAGATGCAAAGTTCTGTTGGAGGCATCCCGATGCTCATGCTCGCCGGTTTGGCGCAAAGCCTGTGCATGGTTCCCATGTCGGCGATGCTGTTGCGAACCACAGGCGCCGAGTTCCGCGGCTGCGTCATGGGGATACGCATGCTGATGATTTACGGCGTGCCGATCGGGCTCCTGGCCTCTGGCCCGCTGATCGCCCGCCTCGGGTATCACGCGACCGCCACGCTGTATTGCGTGATCGGGCTCGCGTTCACCGCGTTGATCGCAGTGCGCTGGCGTGACAATTTCTGGCGGCTCGATGCCGTGTCGAATACCCGGTGAGGTTCAGCCGTCATTAGCGCCCGCATGCCGGATGCGGTATGCGCCCTCTGCGCTGTTTTGCGGTACGATGGTTCGCCTTTCCCGTTGCCGCGTCAGTGCGGCGGTGCGCTTCACCCGGATCTGCCGCGCTGACGGGCGGAAACGATAATAACTAGATGGAGGAGAAGAATGAAATCGATGTATTTGGTCCCCAAGTGCCTATTGCTGATCGTCATCGCGTCGATTGCGACTGCGGCCGTTGCGCAGAAATCCGGCGGGACGCTGCGCATGCCGCTCAATTTCAGCCCGAGCAGCGCATCCTTGCATGAGGAGTCGTCCGTGTACGTGCAGCGGCCCTTCATGCCGGTGTTCAACAATCTCGTGCTCTTCGATCAGCAAAAGGAGGTGGCGAGCCAGAACACGATCAGGCCGGATCTTGCCACCGAGTGGTCCTGGAGCCCCGATCACAAAGTGCTCACGCTGAAGCTGCGCGAAGGCGTCAAGTGGCACGACGGCAAGCCTTTCACCAGCGCCGACGTGAAGTGCACCTGGGACACGATCACAGGGAAGCGCGACTCCCATTGGCGCAAGAATTCGCACAAGGAGTGGTATGAAAACTTGAAAGAAGTCACGGTCAGCGGACCGTACGAAGTCCGCTTCACGCTCGCACGAGCGCAGCCGTCGTTTCTTTCGATTCTTGCGAGCGGCTGGTCGCCCGTCTACCCGTGTCACGTCGACGGGCGCGTGATGCGGCAAAAGCCCATCGGCACCGGTCCGTTCAAGGTCGCCGAATTCAAGCCGAACGACGTCGTGCGGCTCGCAAAGAACCGCGACTACTGGAAGCCTGGGCGGCCGTATGTGGATGCCATCGAATACCGTGTGATGCCGAGCCATGCCACTCGGATCTTGACGTTCATCGCGGGGCAATTCGACATCACGGGCAGCTCGGATGTGAGCGCGAGCATTCTCAAAGACATCAAAGCGCAGGCGCCGAAATCGGTGTGCGAATCCTTGGCGAGCAGCGTCGCAGGCGTCTTGCTGATCAACCACAAAGCGCCGCCTTTCGACAATCCCAAAGTTCGCCTCGCAATTTCTCTCGCGCTCGACCGGCGCGAATTCGTGAAAGCGATGCAGGGCAATGGTGCTCTGGGCGGCATCATGATGCCACCGCCGTATGGTTTCTGGGGTCTCTCGGCGAAGCAGCTCGAGGCGGTGCCCGGATTTGGCAAAGACGTCGAGCGCAATCGCGCGCAAGCGCGCAAGCTCATGGCCGAGGCCGGGTATGGACCCAACAACAAGCTGAAGGCCAGTTACATGGTGCGCATGGGCGCGCAGCATTACTTGCTGAACGCATCGCTCGTTGCAGATCAACTGCGCTCGATCTACATCGAAGGGGAGATCGAACAGAAGGACTACACGATGCTCACGGGTGCGCTCATGAAGGGGGCCTACACGCTCGCCTTCGAGCTGACGGGCTCGGCGCTCGACGATCCTGATATCGCATTCTACGAAGCGTACACCTGCGCCTCGACACGCAATTACCCGAAATACTGCAATCGCGAGCTCGAGGCGAAAATCGACGAGCAGTCCGCTACCCTCGATATGACCAAGCGTAAGCAATTGGTTCAGGAAATCGACCTCAAGCTGCAGCAGGAAATCGCGCGGCCGATTCTATACCAGCAGATGGGCAAGGTGTGCTGGCAGCCTTACGTCAAGGGCTACGTCCGCGGGGCAAACGGCATCTATACGCACAATCGCATGGAAGATGTGTGGCTGGACAAGTGACGCAGGTACGAGAGAAGCGTCGAAGCGGTGAGCCGACGTGGCCAAAACCCGCGCAGGGCAGGACTGCACAGCATTTGCGCAGCGCCTGCCGGCGCGCTGCGGATTGTGATCTGCGCAGCCAACAGCTCAAGCGGCGTTTATGGGATGACCATTGCTCTGGAGGTTGGGCATGGACAATTGTCCACGTTGGCGACTGCACCAATGTGTCCACATGCCTCTCAGCGCGGTTTCAAAATCTTTGGCGAACCGTGGAGCGTCGAAGAGCGGGGATACCAGCACCTGTTGACGCAATCCATGGCGCAGTGCCGCCAAGCTAGGTAGGTCGCCGGCATGTGATACTGCCCGCGTCACATAGTCGTCAGCATCGGCGGCGATCCATTCGGGCAAGCCCGCGTTGATCAACAGACCGACCCCCTGCCGGGAAATGAATCGATCCCCCGCCAAAGTCAGTACCGGTACGCCCATCCACAGGCCCTCGGCGCTGGTGGTGCCGCCTGTAAATGGAAATGGATCAAGAGCGATATCCACGCGGTTGAAGGCGGCCAGATATTGCGCTCGGGGGGACGCGCCCTCCAGAATCAACCTGGCCTCACCTATATCATGAGCGGCAAAACGACTCACGATTCTTTGTCGCACCGAGGCTTCGTCGAGCTGTTTGGCTTTAAGGAACAAACGACTTCCCGTCACCATGCGCAGGATTCGCGCCCAAAGCGCCACCACAGCATCGTTCATCTTGGTTAGGTTGTTAAAACACCCGAAGGTTACATACCCGTTGGTTAATGCGGTTAGTGAAGACACAAGTACATCCACATCCGGCGGGGTAAAGCAGAGCCGTGTTTGCGACAGACGCCAAATTTTTTCAGTGAAATATATTTCTTCGGTTTCCGGCAGCGTAAAGGGGTCTGCGATGAGGTAGTCGATTGCAGCAACCCCGGTGGTGGCGAAATAGCCTAGCCAAGACGCCTGCACCGGCGCGGGTTTCCAGGCAAACATCGGCAGGCGATTGTGAGCGGTATGTCCCGCGAGGTCGATCAGGATATCGATATGGTCGTCGCGTATCCGCCCGGCCAAGCGTTCGTCAGTAAGCCCTACCGCTGAATGCCATCCGTGGCAGCAGTCTTTGATCCGTTCGGTTATGGCGTCGGTGCGGAAATAACTAGGATAGGCGAAGAGCTCCAAGCGGCCGGACATATTGGATGCGAGCGCAGCCAACAACCCTTCGACAAAGTAGCCTACCGGGTGATTACGAAAATCACCGGACACCATGCCCACACGCAAGCATCGGCCTGTCTCAGGAATATTTTGCCAATCTGCATAAGGGCGGGCTTGCCGCGCGACCATATCACCGTAGCGGCGTGCATCGCTCATCAACATTTCGGCAGGCTGGTCAGACCGATAGTTATGTACGAAGAGCAGATTGCTGTGCGCTTCGGCGAAATCCGGTTTGATTTCCAGCGCCCGGCGATAGCTCGCCACTGCGTCATCAAGTCGCCCTAAATACATCAGGGCATTGCCCAGGTTGCTGTGCGCTTCGGAGAAATCCGGTTTGATCTCTAGCGCGCGGCGATAGCTCGCCACTGCGTCATCGAGTCGCCCTAGATCCATCAAGGCAACGCTCAGGTTATAGTGCGCTTCGGCGAAATCCGGTTTGATCTCTAGCGCTTTGCGATAGCTCGTCACTGCGTCATCAAGTCGCCCGAGATCCTTCAGAGCAGCGCCCACGTTGTAGTGCGCTCCGGCGTAATCCGGCCTGATCTCCAACGCCCGGCGATAGCTCGCCACCGCGTCATCGAGTCGCCCTAGATCCTTCAGGGCATTGCCCAGGTTGCTGTGCACCTCGGCGAATTCTGGCGTGATCTCTAGCGCCCGGCGATAGCTCGCCACTGCGTCATCGAGTCGACCTAGATCCATCAGGGTATTGCCCAGGTTGCTGTGGGCTTCGGCGAAATCTGGTTTGATCTCTAGCGCCCGGCGATAGCTCGCCACTGCGTCATCAAGTCGCCCCAGATCCGCCAGCGCAGAGCCCAGGTTGTAGAGTGCTCCGACGTAATCCGGCTTGATCTCCAGCGCCCGGCGATAGCTCGCCACTGCGTCATCGAGTCGCCCCAGCCCCTTCAGGGCAACGCCCAGGCTGCTGTGCACTTCGGCGTCTTCGGGCAATAGCTCCGCCGCCTTTTGCAGGGCCAGCAGTCCTTGTTTTCCCTGGATCATCAAGGAAGCCGCCAATAGCTTCCAGACAAACCCGGAATCAGGAAACAATTCGAGCAGCAAGCGTGCTTGGGCTTCCGATTCTGCAAAATGCCCGGCATTGAACATGGCGGCAAGTTGCTCACATTCAGCTGTGGTCGGTGCCACGCGCTTCGCGGAAGTCTCAGCGGCTTCGATTCTCCCTTGGCAACATTTCTTGTATTTTTTTCCGCTTCCGCAAGGGCATGGGTCGTTTCTGCCTGGCTTCATTCCGATCCTCACCGAGTAGTGCTGACGCATATAATGCCATTGGATGTTTATTGATGTGAATAGCCTTATTGGGGGGAAATCAGATGACAGCGATTCTAGGCGGCGGCGAGCACCGCTACGGCGTGGTGGAGGACTGGGCGAAACTGCCCGAGGGATGGGAATTCAAGGACGTCGCCGCGGTCGCGGTGGATAGCAAGGACCGCGTCTATGTGTTCAACCGTGGCGAGCACCCGATGATGGTGTTCGACCGCGACGGAAACTTCCTGCGCTCCTGGGGCGAGGGGGCGTTCCCGCGCGCACACGGCCTCTACATCGACGCGAACGATATCCTGTACTGCACCGACGACGGCGGCCATTTCGTCCGGAAATGCACAACCGAAGGCAAGGTGCTGTTGGAGCTCGGTGTTCCGGGCAAGCCCGCGCCTTACATGAGCGGCCTGCCGTTCCACCGCTGCACGCACACGGCGCTCTCGCCCAAGGGTGAGATTTACGTGAGCGACGGCTACGGCAACGCGCGCGTGCACAAATTCTCGCCGGACGGAAAGCTCCTCCTGTCCTGGGGCGAGCCCGGCACCGACCCCGGCCAGTTCAACATCGCGCACAACGTCGTTACGGACGCGCAAGGCTGGGTGTACGTCGCCGACCGCGAGAATCACCGCGTTCAGGTGTTCGACGGCAACGGGAAATATGAAACGCAGTGGGTCAACATGCACCGGCCCTGCGGGCTTTATTGCTGTCGCGGAACGAAACCGCGGTTCATCATCGGCGAACTCGGCCCGGGGATGGCGGTGAACAAGAATCACCCCAACATCGGTCCGCGTCTCTCGATCGTGGATGGCGAAGGCAAGGTCATCATGCGGCTAGGCGGTGAGGCGGGAGGCGGTTTCGAGACTGGAAAGTTCGTCGCGCCGCATGGACTCGCGGTCGATGCGCGCGGCGATATCTATGTCGGCGAGGTCAGCTACGTCGAGTATCCGCGCATGTTCCCGGACCAGGCGATCCCGTTCCGCACGCGTTCGCTGCAGAAGCTGCAGAAGCTCGGCTGACGGGCAGCGCCTCTCCAGACCATCCTTCGCTATTGGCGGTAGCGCTCGATCAAAGCTTTTCCGAGGCGCTCATTCATGATCTCGGTCGAGCCGTCGGTGTAGGCCGCAAGCTTGGCGCAGGTCATGTGGCGCATCAGCGGATAGTCCGCGAGAAGGCCGTTGGCCCCCATGGCCTGAATGCAGGCATCAAGATGGCCGAGCACGCGCTCGCCGGCGAAGCGCTTGGCGTGCGCCGCGGCCTCCAGGGCGTCTTCGCCTGCGTCGATTAGCCGCGCCGAACGATAGGCTAAGAGCCGCAGTGCTTCGAGGTCGGTCGCCGCGTCGACGAGCTTCCAGCGCAGTCCCTGAAACTCGATGATCTTTTGCCCGAAGGCGCTGCGCGCGTTCGCGTAGCGGACCGCGTGCTCGAGGCCCGCATCGAGCATGCCGGCGCACATCGCGGCCACGTAGGTGCGCGCCCCATTGATGTTGGTCATGGCCATCTTGAAGCCCTCGCCCGGAGGAAACAGCAGGGCCTCGTCCGGCGCGAAATAGTCGTGCAAGCGAAATCCGCCGGCACCGATCGCGTGCGCGCCCTGGACCGCGAGGGCGGGTTCGCGCAGGAATCCCGCGCGCTCGGCCTCGATCAGTATGCAGCAGATCCCTCTCCATCCTTTTTCGGGATCGGTTTGCGCAAACGCGATGAACGCCCCTGCGGCGGCGCCGTTGGTAATCCAGGTCTTCTCGCCATTCACCAGCCATCCGCCTTCCACCTTGCGCGCGAGCGTCCGGATGGCGGCGAAATCGCTGCCCGCTTCAGGTTCGGTGAGGGCGGTGCATCCGATCAGCTCGCCCGTGCGTAAGCGCGGCAAGAGGCGCGCAACGAGCGCGGCCGGCGCGGCCCTCGCTATGCGCGCCATCGCGTTGGCGTGGTTGACGAGCGAAAACGCGAACGCGAAATCGATCCTGGCGATCTCTTCGGCGATGCGCATTTTGGTCGCGTAGCCAAAGCCGTGACCGCCGTGCTCGGCCGGCACTTCGATCGATGCGAGGCCTTCGGCGCAGGCTTCGCGCAGCGCCTCCAATGGAAAGTGTCGCTCCTCTTCCCATTGGCGCGCGTACGGTGCCACGCGCTCCAGCGCGAAGCGGCGTGCGCGTTCGATCAGCGCCTGCTCGCCTGCGCACAGCGTCGAATCAAACTGTTCTTGCAGGTTCATATAGAGCCTTTATAGTGAAAGCGGGTTCAGCACCCAGCGGCGCCTAGCTCGATGCAATCCAGTTTCGCCACATGGTGCGATACGCCGCTTCCAGTGCGCGCGCGAATCCGGCGTAATCCATCAAAGGTGAAGCGGCGAAGCGCGCTCGCAGAGCGGCCCGCAGCGCAGCAAGGCGCGGCAAATCGCGGGCCAGCTCGGCCGCCTTGGCGACGTACTGCGCGCCATCCGCGGCAATCAATTCCGGCAGTGACAGGTTCATGAGCATGCTCGCGCTTTGCCGGCTGGCGATGGTTGCTCCGGGAAGCGTGATCACCGGTACCCCCAGCCACAGCGCCTCGAGACTCGTCATGCCGCCGCAGAAAGGAAAGGGGTCGAGCGCGACGTCGATCTCAGCGTAGCTCTCAGGTACCTTGTCGAAAGGCACAAAGCCGCGCAATTCCAGTCGGCCCTGCGCGATGCCATGCTTTGCGCACAGTTCGCGAAATCGCACGCGATTGGGCGCATCGTCGAGCGCCGCGGTCTGCAACAGCAGCCGCGATCCTGGAACGGCGCGCAGCACTTCACCCCATAGCGCCAGCACTTTCTCGTTCACTTTGGATAGATTATTGAGGCAGCCGAACGTGATTCTTCCGCTTGCTGCCGCGGGCAGCGCGGTGACCGCCGGCATGTATTCCGGGGCGCGGTAGCAAAAACGCGTATGCGGCAGCCGCAGCAATCGCTCGACGTAATAGCGGTCCTGGCCGGGAGGCGAGGACCAGGGGTCGCTGATGAAGTAATCCATGGTCGCGAGCCCCGTAGTGTTGAAGTAGCCGAGCCAGCTTACCTGCACCGGCGCCGGCTTCCTCGCGAAGGCGAGCAGGCGGTTATGCATGGTGTGGCCGGCGAGATCCACCAGGATATCGATGCGGTCGGCGCGAATCTGCGCGCACAGAGCGTCATCGGCCATACCGGCTACGCAGCGCCACTGCGCGGCAAGCGACTTCAAGCGCAAGGTCACCACGTCTTCGCCCGCGAAGTTGTAGTAACAGGTGACATCGATTTGGCCGCGATCGTGCGCCGCCAACACGGGTTCGAAGATCGCGGCGACCGGATGGCGACGAAGATCCGGCGATACGTAGCCGATGCGTAAGCGCCGTTTGGCGCCGCGTTCGTTGTCAAAGCGCGGGCGCATGGGGTAGCAGGGCGCCGCCACGCGTTCGGCCCAGCGGCGGTGCTCCGCGGCAGCCTGGTCCGGGGGGCAGTCCGGGTCGTAATTGAGGCACGCGAGCACGCTCGCGAGCGCCGCGGGAAAATTCGGCGCGAGCCTGAAAGTCTCGCGGTATTGCAGGATCGCTTCGGGGATGCGTCCGAGCTGGTTGTAGCAGTTCGCGAGTTCGTTGTGCGGCGCCGGATCATCGGGCGTTTGTGCAATGACCGCCTGGTAATGGGCAGCGGCTTCGGTCCAGCGATTGCGCTGCCGATGGCAATGGGCGAGCGCAAGGTGGATTACGGCAGCGTCCTCCGCATCAAGCCGCGCCTGCTGCAGCAAAGCCGCCGCCTCGTCGTAGGCGCGCGCGCGCACCGGGTCGGCGTCCGCATACCGGATCAATGCGTGCGCCAATGCGTTGCGCGTGTCCGCGCACGGTTGCGCTTCCAGCAAATGGCGGTATTCGGCCACTGCCTCCTCGTGTCTGAGCGCTTCGCCAAGCGCACGGGCCAGATTGGAGCGTGCCGTGACGCGGGCCGGATCGAGCCTGAGCGTCGTGCGAAAACTGTCGATGGCCGCATCCAGCCGTCCGAGCGCGGCCAGCGCGTTGCCAAGGTTGTAGTGATAGACCGCTTTATCGGGCTTGGCGGCAATGGCCGCGCCGATTTGCGCGACCGCGGCGTTATGGTCGCCGCGCTGGTGGCTGATCAGACCGAGCAGGTGGATGGCATCGGGATTGCGCGGGTCGGCTAGCAGCAAGGCGCGATAGCGCGCTTCAGCGCCTGTGAGATCGCCGCTTTCATGCAGTCGGGTCGCGGCCTCCAACTGCGCGGCACTTTCGCCGGCGAACCATGCCCGCAGCGACTGCCACAGCGACGTGAAGGCCTCAGCGTTCATTTCGAAATGAGGGGATCTTTCCCCTCGTGCTCACTTAAGTGGGGCGACTACAAATATTGCTACGGATTCTTACTTCGGCTTGTGCGCAGCGACAAGCTGCAGAAGCTGCGTGAAGACCTTGGGCGAGCCTGCAACGATGCGCCCGCAGTCGAGGTAATTGCCTTCCCCGTCGAAATCGCTGACCAGGCCGCCCGCCTCTTGAATCAGGAGACTCCCTGCGGCCATGTCCCAGGGCGAGAGGCCCATTTCCCAAAAGGCGTCGAGCCGGCCGGCTGCGACATAGGCGAGATCGAGCGCGGCGGCGCCGGCCCGGCGCACGCCCGCCGTCTGCGTCATCACCTTGCGCAGCATGGTGACGTATTCGCTCATGTGTTTGACTTCACCGAAAGGAAAGCCGGTGCCGATGAGCGCATCGTCCAGATTGGTGCGCTTGGACACGCGTATGCGCCTATCGTTGAGGTAGGCGCCATGGCCGCGCGAGGCCGTGTACAGTTCGTTGCGGCCCGGGTCGTATACCACCGCCTGGGTCAGCACGCCTTTATACTTGAGGCCGATGGAGACGCAGTACTGCGGAAAGCCGTGGATGAAATTCGTGGTCCCGTCCAGCGGATCGATGATCCAGACGAAGTCCGAATTGCCGTGCGCACCGGACTCCTCTGCTAAAATCGCATGGTCCGGAAATGCCTTCAGCAGGATTTGAATCACTGCCTGCTCAGCCGCCTGGTCCACCTCGGTGACGAAATCGTTGTGGCGTTTGGTCGACACGGTCACTGCGTCGAGGTCCTGCGCGGCGCGATTGATGATGGCGCCGGCGCGGCGCGCCGCTTTCACCGCAATATTGAGCATGGGATGCATGTGGCGTGGGGACTCTGGTTGGTTTGTGACGCTGGCGCCGGACTGACGCCGAAGGCTTGATTCTAATATGAGCGCTGACTTGCTGTCGCACATTCGTGTCGTGCTGTCGCATACCTCGCATCCGGGGAACATCGGTGCCGCTGCGCGCGCGATGAAGACCATGGGCATCGGCTCGCTTTATCTGGTCAATCCGAAGAAATTTCCGCACGCCGAAGCCGATGCGATGGCGAGTGCAGCGGTGGATGTGCTGCAACGCGCTCGGGTCTGCGCAAGCCTCGCCGAGGCGCTGGAGGGCACGGTGTATGCGCTCGCGCTGAGTGCACGCCGGCGCGAGCTCGCCTACGCGTCGGCCGCGGCGCGCAGCGCGGCGAACGACTTGATTGCCGCGGCCAAGGCGGGCGAGGTCGCGCTCGTGTTCGGTACAGAAATGTCCGGTCTGACTAATGAGGAAATCCTGCAGTGCAGCGCTGCCGCGCATATTCCAGCGGATCCGGCTTGTTCATCGCTCAACCTCGCTGCCGCAGTGCAGGTGATGGCCTACGAGGCGCGCCTCGCGGCGCTCGTTGGGCAGGCACTGCCCGCGCTCGAAGCCGAGCCGGCGCGCCACGAGGATGTGGAGAATTTCTACGCGCACTTGGAGCAAAGCCTGCTTGCAAGCGGTTTTCTCGATCCGGCCAACCCCAGGCGATTGATGCCGCGACTGCGGCGGTTATTCGGCCGCGCGCGGCTGGAACAGGAAGAGGTCAACATTTTGCGCGGTATGCTGAAGTCGTTTGGCAAATAGTGTACTAGAATAGAGGGGATTAGTAGAGTTGGCGTTTGCCAGATCACCAGTCCGGGAGGTTCATGTTCAAGAATATTCGCGAAGACATCGCCAGCGTATTTGATCGCGACCCCGCCGCGCGGACGACTTGGGAGGTCATTACCTGCTATCCAGGCTTTCATGCGCTGCGCTTTCATCGTCTCGCGCACGCGCTATGGCGGATGAAACTGTACTGGTTTGGGCGGTGGGTTTCGAACATCGGCCGTTGGATGACCGGGATCGAGATTCACCCCGGCGCGATCATAGGCCGGCGCTTTTTCATCGATCACGGCATGGGCGTGGTCATCGGAGAAACCGCCGAGATCGGTGACGACGTAACCCTTTATCACGGCGTGACCTTGGGCGGCACCTCCTGGAACAAGGGCAAGCGCCATCCGACCCTCAGAAACAACGTCGTCATCGGCGCCGGCGCAAAGGTGTTGGGGCCGATTGTCGTGGGCGAGGGGGCGAAGATCGGTTCCAATGCGGTGGTAGTGAAGGATGTGCCGCCGGGGGCCACCGCGGTCGGCATTCCGGCGCGCATTATCGTCGATGACCAGGACAAATCGCGCGCGGAAAAAGCCGCCAAACTGGGTTTTTCCGCTTACGCGCTTACCGCCAAGGCCGAGGACGATCCGTTGGCCAAGGCGCTGCAAGGCCTTCTTGATCATTCGATGGAGCAGGAGCGCCGACTCGAGCATTTGCAGCAGGAGATTGCGGAACTGAAACGTCAAGCCGAAAAGGAGCGCGAGGATGGCCGTACGATCACCGAGCGTTTCGATCCGCGCCAGAGGCGGCGCGTGGCAGACAAATAGTTGACTCAATCACTCGGATTTTGCTACATTTAACATCTTCCCTCAGCTGTCCACCTGGAGACATCGATGAGACTCACAACCAAGGGCCGATTCGCGGTGACCGCCATGCTGGACCTCGCGCTGCGCCATGCCCAAGGCCCGGTGACGTTGGCCGGCATCGGCCAGCGCCAGAGCATTTCGCTTTCGTATTTGGAACAACTGTTTGGCAAGCTGCGCCGACACGCGCTGGTGGAAAGTGTGCGCGGTCCCGGCGGCGGCTACCGTCTCGCGCGGCCAGCCGCGGAGGTCTCTGTGGCCGAAATCGTCCGCGCCGTGGACGAGCCGCTCGATACCACGCAGTGCGGCGGCATGGAAAACTGCAAGGAAGACAAACCCTGCATCACGCACAATCTATGGGCTACCCTGAACGAAAAGCTGTCCGATTATCTGAACTCGGTGACGTTGCAGGATTTGGTGACGGAGCACCTCGCGAAAAACGGCAACGTGGCCGTGCTCATGGACCAGCGCCGCACGACGGCGCGCAAGGGTGTTAACTTACCCGCCTGAGCCGTGCCGGATCGATTGCATAATGCACGCAAGCCGGAACCAAACGGCTTGGCTCATATTGACATCCATTGATCTTCCGATTTTGGAAAGCTGCAACTTCGCAGCTTCCCAAAATCGGGAGACGGATCAAAACCGAAATTCCACGCTAAAATCGTCTGCGGCAGAACTGAAAGTGACCAAGTTTCCCATCTCATGAAACAGCCTATTTATCTCGACAACTCGGCAACGACACCGGTCGATCCGCGCGTCGCCGCCAAGATGATTCCCTATCTCACGGAAAAATTCGGCAATGCGTCGAGCCGCTCCCATGCCTACGGCTGGGAGGCGGAGGCAGCGGTGGAAGAAGCGCGCGCGCACGTCGCCGCATTGATCAAGGCCGATCCCCGGGAGATTGTCTGGACCTCCGGCGCCACGGAAGGGGACAATCTCGCCATCAAAGGCGCGGCGCACTTCTACCAAGGCAAGGGCAAGCATATTGTCACTGTGAAGACGGAGCACAAGGCGGTGCTCGATACAGTGCGCGAACTCGAGCGCCAGGGTTTTAGCGCGACTTATCTCGACCCGGAATCAAGCGGGCTGCTCGACCTGGAAAAATTCAAGGCGGCACTGCGCCCCGATACCATACTCGTATCGGTGATGATGGTGAATAATGAAATAGGCGTCATCCAGGACATCGCCGCCATCGGCGAGATCTGCCGCGCCAAGGGCATCATTTTTCATTGCGACGCAGTGCAGGCTGCGGGCAAGATCGAAATCGACGTGCAGAAGCTCAAAGTCGACCTGCTGACCATGACCGCACACAAGGTCTACGGGCCGAAAGGCATAGGCGCCCAATACGTACGCAGGAAGCCGCGTGTGCGCATCGAGCCGCAGTTACACGGCGGTGGGCACGAACGCGGCATGCGCTCGGGCACCCTCGCTACCCACCAGATTGTCGGCATGGGCGAGGCGTTTCGCATCGCACGGGTCGAATTGGCTGCTGAAAGCGCACGTATCCGTGCCTTGCGCGACCGGCTATGGAATGGCTTGAGCCAGATCGAGGAAGTGCATCTCAACGGCGACCTCGAGCAGCGCATTCCGGGCAATCTCAACGTCAGCTTCAGCTTCGTCGAGGGCGAATCGCTGATGATGGGCATCAAGGAGATTGCAGTATCCTCGGGCTCGGCCTGCACGTCGGCGAGCCTGGAGCCGTCATATGTGCTGCGCGCCATCGGTCGCCCGGACGAACTGGCGCATTCGTCGATTCGTTTCACCATCGGCCGCTTCAATACCGAGCAGGAAATCGATTTCGCGGTCGAACTGCTCAAGCGCCAGATCGCCAAGCTGCGCGAACTGTCGCCGCTGTGGGATATGCATAAGGAAGGCATCGATCTGAATACGGTCCAGTGGGCGGCGCATTGAGAAAGCGTTTCGATATGAGGCGATGCGATCCTCTCATGTCGCCTGGGACAGGGGCCATTTGGGGCAATAATGGCCTGCGAATATGAACTGAAGGAGGATTTCCGTGGCATACAGTGACAAGGTGCTCGACCATTACGAGAACCCGCGCAACGTCGGCTCGTTCGACAAGAGCGACCAGGCCGTCGGTACCGGCATGGTCGGCGCCCCTGCGTGCGGCGACGTGATGAAGCTGCAGATCAAGGTGGGCAAGGACGGCGTGATCGAGGACGCACGTTTCAAGACCTATGGCTGCGGCTCGGCCATCGCTTCGTCTTCGCTCGTCACCGAGTGGGTGAAAGGCAAGACGCTGGATCAGGCGCTCGCGATCAAGAATTCCCAGATCGCCGAGGAACTGGCGCTGCCGCCCGTGAAAATCCACTGCTCCATCCTGGCCGAGGACGCGATCAAGGCGGCCATCGCCGATTACAAGATTAAGCATGGCGAAGCTGCCGACGAGCGTGCGGCCACGCCGGCCAAGCAGGCTGCGTGAGGTCACCATGGCGGTTACGCTGACGGAAAATGCGGCAAAGCATGTGGCCGCGTTCATGGCCAAGCGCGGCAAGGGCATAGGACTGCGCCTGGGCGTGCGTACCACCGGATGTTCGGGCATGGCCTACAAACTGGAGTTCGCCGACGGCATCAACCCGGAGGATACGTTGTTCGAGAGCCACGGGGTCAAAGTGATAGTGGACCCGAAGAGCCTGCCGTACCTCGAGGGCACTGAGCTCGATTTTGCGCGCGAGGGCATGAACGAAGGCTTCAAGTTCAAGAACCCGAACGTGAAGGATCAATGCGGCTGCGGGGAAAGCTTTAAGATTTAACAGGCTGTTGAAAAACGCTTCCCGAACATGAAAATTCATACCATCTTTATGCCCTCTCAGAGGGAAGCGTTATTCAACAGCCCTGACTTGGGGGATATAAAAGGGGGCGCCGCCCCCTTTTTCAACACCCTGTTAAAAGGCCAGTTCTGAATAATGGCCCCCAATTGAGGAGAGCATGCGGCGATGTCTCCCCTCATTTTGACATGAACTCTATGCATTGAGGCAAGCGGCGCAAGGCGCCAAAGGTCGCGTGATCTTCTGGCGCTTGGCGGCATTTTTCCACGCATGATCAATCACAAGCAGAACCATTTCGAGCTGTTCGGCCTGCCGCTGCGCTTCGAGCTGGACCTTGCACGCCTGGAGCAATCCTACCGGGGCCTGCAGTCGCGCGTTCATCCGGACAGATTCGTGCAGGCGAGCGACGCCGAACGCCGCAGTTCGATGCAAGCGTCGATGCGCGCGAACGAGGCGTACCGCATATTGAAACACCCGCTCGCGCGCGCCTGCTATCTGCTCGAACTGCGCCGCGTGGACGTGCAAGGCGAGAGCTCTGCCCCCATGCCGCCAGAGTTCCTCGAGCGGCAGATGGAGTGGCGCGAGGCGGTGGAGGACGCTGCCGCGCGACCCGAGGCGTTGACACACCTGGCCCAGAGCCTGCGCGGCGAAATCGAGGCAAACTACGCCGAACTCGCGCGCCGCCTGGATAGCGAGGGCGATGTTGCGCATGCGGCCGACTCGGTGCGCCGCTTGATGTTCCTTGAGCGGCTGCGCGAAGAAATCGGCGACGCCTTGGAGCGAGCGGACGCCTGATGGCATTGCTGCAGATCTCCGAACCCGGAATGTCGCGCGCGCCGCATCAGCACCGGCTCGCGGTGGGCATCGATCTTGGCACGACCAATTCCCTGGTTGCGACCATGAGAAGCGGCATCGCCGTAGTGCTGAACGATGCCGATGGGCATGCGCTTCTGCCTTCGATCGTGCGCTATTCTGCGGACGGCAACACTGCGGTGGGCTATCCGGCGCAATCTGAACTGGCGCGCGATCCGCGCAATACCATCGTCTCGGTCAAGCGCTTCATGGGGCGTGGATTGAAGGATGTCGCCAACGCCGAGAATTGCCCCTACGACTTTCTCGACTCGCCCGGCATGGTCCAATTGCGTACCTGCGCCGGCGTGAAAAGCCCGGTCGAAGTGTCGGCGGAAATCCTGCGTGTGCTGCGAGCGCGGGCCGAGGCCGCGCTCGGTGGGGAACTGGTCGGGGCGGTGATCACCGTGCCCGCGTATTTTGACGACGCGCAGCGCCAGGCGACGAAGGATGCCGGGCGACTGGCGGGCTTGAACGTGCTGCGCCTCCTAAACGAGCCCACCGCTGCGGCGATCGCATACGGCCTGGACAATGCGGCCGAGGGCGTCTATGCGGTATTCGACCTGGGCGGCGGCACCTTCGATGTTTCCATCCTGCGTCTGTCCAAGGGTGTGTTCGAAGTGCTCGCAACCAACGGCGATCCGGCGCTCGGCGGCGATGACTTCGACCATCGCGTGTACTGCTGGGTCGTGGAACAGGCGCGTCCGGCGCCGTTGTCGGACGAAGACACGCGCCTCTTGCTCACCGCGGCGCGCGAAGCGAAGGAGCATCTCAGTTATCACGCCGAGGCGCGCATCAGCGCGCGGCTCGGATCGGGCGACTTGATCGATCTCACCATGACGCAGAAAACGTTCGCCGACGTCACCCGTACACTGGTGCAAAAGACCATCGCTCCGGCTAGGAAAGCGCTGCGCGACGCGGGACTGACGATCGAGGCGGTGAACGGGGTAGTGATGGTCGGCGGCGCCACGCGCATGCCGCAGATCCAGCAGGCCGTAGCCGACTTGTTCAAACAGGCGCCACTCAATAATCTCGATCCGGACAAGGTGGTGGCTTTGGGTGCGGCGATCCAGGCCGACGTGCTCGCGGGCAACCGCGCCGCCGGCGACGATTGGCTGCTGCTGGACGTGAATCCCCTGTCTCTTGGTCTGGAGACCATGGGCGGTCTGGTGGAGCGCGTCATCGCGCGCAATTCCACCATACCCGTCGCCAAGGCGCAGGATTTCACCACCTTCAAGGACGGCCAGACGGCGATGGCCATACATGTGGTGCAGGGCGAGCGCGAGCTCGTGTCCGGCTGTCGCTCGCTCGCGCGCTTCGAATTGCGCGGGATTCCACCCATGGCAGCGGGCGCGGCGAGGATACGCGTGACCTTTCAGGTCGACGCTGACGGCCTGTTGTCGGTGTCGGCGCGCGAGGCGACGAGCGGAGTCGAAGCCACGGTCGCGGTGAAGCCATCCTACGGATTGTCCGATGGCGAGATCGCGCGCATGCTGCAAGATTCCATTGCCCACGCCGCCGACGATGCACAGGCGCGCGCGTTGAACGAACAGCGCGTCGAGGCCAATCGCATGCTCGAGTCCGTGACGGCAGCGCTCGCAGCCGACGCCGATCTGCTCACGGCGAATGAGCTCGACGCGGTGAAGGCGGCGCTCGATCAACTCGGCGTGGCCGCAGCCGGCAGCGATCGGCGCGCCATCATGGCGGCGCTCGAGCGCGTGAACAAGATCACCGAGCCGTTCGCGGCGCGGCGCATGGACCGATCTATCCACCGGGCGCTCGCAGGCAAACGGCTCGAGGACATGCGCTTCTAGACATGCCGACCATTACCGTGCTGCCGCATGAGGAGCTTTGCCCGGAAGGCGCGCTGATCGAGGCGAGAACGGGTATATCGATCTGCGACGCGCTGTTGCAAGACGGCATCGAAATCGAGCACGCGTGCGAGAAATCCTGCGCCTGCACCACTTGTCATGTGGTGATCCGCGAGGGTTTCGATAAGCTCGCTCCGTCGCAGGAAAATGAAGACGACCTGCTCGACCGCGCCTGGGGGCTCGAGCCGACCTCGCGCCTATCGTGCCAGACGCTCGTGCCCGAGGGCGATCTGGTCATAGAAATCCCCAAATACACCGTCAACATCGCGAGCGAAGGCGGCAAGTCGTGATGGGCTCTACGTCCAAGTTGGGGGATTCCAAAAGGGGTGTCCCCTTTTCGGAGCCAGGGAGCGGAACATGAGGTGGACCGACGTCCAGGAAATCGCGATCGCGCTCGCACAGATGCAACCCGGTGTCGATCCGAGATACGTGCGCTACACCGATCTGCACCGCTGGGTGATGGAACTCGAAGGTTTCAACCTAAAAACCCGAGTTGCCGCTGAGCCAAGCTGCGGGAAAGGCGGCAAACTGTGGTCTTGCGACGAATTTGAGGAGTCACCCGATGGGTGAGTCGAAATTGAAGCTGGCAAGACGCGAAGAAATGCTGTTGTCGAGTGCTGGGTTGCAGACGATGGCGGGCCGGGTGCAGCTGCGCTGGGA
>Ga0082335_1002202_pt1 | contig 37326 bp, 32 predicted proteins | sample Subgrocontami58m_FD_72375 | JGI IMG/M metagenome (GOLD analysis project Ga0082335, IMG submission 72375) | Subsurface groundwater microbial communities from S. Glens Falls, New York, USA - GMW37 contaminated, 5.8 m (SPADES assembly) (version 2) ...
AAAACGCCTTTGATAAAACCGATGAGGCCACCAACGCTGAGCGTCAGAAATACGTTTATGATTTGATTGAGAAAATTATCGATCAAGAGTTCGACTTTGAAAATAAAGATATTGCTCGTCGATTCTTTCAGGAATTAAGACAGATGTTTATCACCTGGAATTCAACCGTATTCGGTTCAGCGGAATTTAAAGCGAAAGAACAAGAATTGCGCAAGAAAATAGAGGCATCAACACCACAATTATTAAATAAATAATGTAGGGGAAAATAATATGCAAAAGGTCTACAGTCAAATTTTACAAATAGCAGGAGATGTTATTACCGTCGAGGCCGAGGGAATCGGATATAAAGAACTCGCGGAGATCCGCATGGCCAGAGGAACTTCTTTAGCCCAGGTCATTCGTCTTGACGGCAAAAAGGTTTCTTTGCAGGTTCTGGCCGGAAGCCGCGGGATATCCACCGATGACAGCGTGCGATTCTTAAAACATCCGATGCGCGTTTCGTTTTCGGAAAATCTTTTGGGACGAATTTTTACCGGAAGCGGGGAGCCACGCGATAATGGGCCAGTGCTTACGGACAATTTAATTGAAATCGGCGGGCCATCGGTTAATCCTTCCAAGCGCATCGTTCCTAAAAAGATGATCCGCACCGGAATTCCGATGATTGATGTCTTTAATTCGCTGGTGGAATCACAAAAACTGCCGATTTTCTCGATTGCCGGTGAGCCTTACAACGAACTTCTGGCGCGTATCGCTTTACAGGCGGAAGTTGATTTGATTATTTTAGGCGGGATGGGATTAAAATACGACGATTATCTTTTTTTCCGTGACACTCTGGAAACCCACGGCTCCTTAGCGCGTTCGATTTTATTTGTGCACACGGCCTCAGACCCGACGGTTGAATGCCTTCTTGTTCCGGATATGTCCCTGGCGGTTGCCGAACAATTCGCGCTTCAAGGGAAAAGAGTCCTTGTCCTTTTGACGGATATGACGAATTTTTCTGATGCCTTAAAAGAAATTGCCATTACCATGGAACAAATTCCTTCTAACCGTGGTTATCCCGGAGATTTGTACAGCCAATTAGCTTCCCGTTACGAAAAGGCCGTGGATTTCCAAGGGGCTGGATCGATTACGATCCTTGCCGTGACCACGATGCCCGGCGATGATGTCACTCATCCTGTTCCCGATAATACAGGGTATATCACCGAAGGGCAATTTTATCTGCGCGGCGGGCGCATCGAGCCATTCGGAAGCTTAAGCCGATTAAAACAACAGGTCAATGATAAGACACGCTCGGATCATCGCGCGATTATGGATCGCATGATCCAGCTTTTCGCGGATTATCGCTCGACGGTTGAGAAGCGTTCCATGGGTTTTCAGATGAGCGCGTGGGATGGAAAGCTTTTAGAGTATGGAAAACGTTTTGAAAGTGAACTGATGGATCTATCGGTGAACATTCCACTGGAAGAAGCCCTGGATCGCTGCTGGAGAATTTTAGCCGATATCTTTGAACCGGCGGAAACGGGGATCAAGGAATCGCTGGTGAAACAGTATTGGCCAAAGGAAGCGATAGTAGGTAGTAAGAAGTAGGTAGTAAGAAGAAAACAAATAAAAAGGCCAACTCTTTAAAAGTTTCAAAATTATTGTTTTAGTTTTTATTTTCTTCCTACTTTTTACTTCATAGTTCTTACTTTAAAGAATATATGTCCAAAATTAAATTCACAAAAGGCGAACTCAAGCGTCAGCGGGACAGTCTCAAGCAGTTCCGCCATTACTTGCCGACGTTGCAGCTAAAAAAGCAGCAGCTGCAGATGAAGATTTTAGAAGCGCGCAAGGTGATGGAAGAACGAAGGAGCATTTTGCTTGAGAAAGAAAAAGAAATTGAGCGTTGGATAGGACTTTTGGCGGATTCGCAGGGTCTTTCTAACGCGAAAGATTTCAAACAATGGATTACCCCCAGCCAAATTTTGTTAGATAAGATCAATATCGTCGGGGCCACGATCCCTATTTTTAATAATATCCATTTTTCCGAGGCCCAATACAGTTTTTATTCGACACCTTTGTGGGTGGACAGGGCCATTGAAGAATTGCGTTTGATGGTGACCTTGCTCGCGGAGATTGAAGTGATCAAGAAGCAGATTGCTGTTCTAGAAAGAGAATTAAGGATCACCACTCAGCGGGTGAATTTATTTGAGAAAATTAAAATTCCCGAATGTTTAGAGAATATTCGTAAAATTCGAATTTATTTGGGTGACCAAATGGCCAATGCCGTCGGAATCAGCAAAGTGGCCAAAGGAAAAGTAGAAATCAGAAGCTTAGAAGAGGCTCTTGTTTAAATGATCGTGCCGATGAAAAAAGTTTTTGCTGTGGCGCTTAAACGGGATGTCCTTTCTGTTGCCCAGGATTTAGGTCAGTTAGGGATTGTCCATGTCGAGCATCAAGAGCCTTTGGAAGGTTATGAGCTCGAAGGGATAAGGGAAGAAGTGGATATTTTGGAAAGCAGTATCGAAATTCTAAAATCAACAAAAATACACACATCTCAAGAATCTTGCGTCGATTGGACAGACACAACCAATGACATTTCCAAACTTACCGCTGATATCGAAGGGTATAAAGAGCATATCGCTAAAAGACAGGCGCTGATTAACCAATGGCAGTCCTGGGGCAATTTTGATCCGCGGATTATCAAAGACCTTGAGGAAAAAGGTCTTTATGTCTGGCTCTGCGAGATTCCCTTAAGTCAAAGATCCCAAATTCCTTCGGAAGTGATTGTGGAGGAAATCTCCGCCGGCAAAGGTTCGACGCGATGTGTTCTGATTGCGCGTCAAAGGATTGATTTACCATTCCCGATTATTCCTCCACCCACAACGAGTCTTTCGCAAATGGCCGTATCTGATGAAGCTGACAAAAAAAGAATTGAAGAGGCCCGCGAGAAAATTAATTCCTACGCGCGGTATTTACAATGTTTTGAGGGGATATTAAAAGAACAGCGAAGAACGCTGGCCCTGGAAGAGGTTGCGTCGGGTATGAAGGAAGAAGGGACTTTAGCGGTTCTTAAAGGTTTTTGTCCGGTTGATTTATGTCCAACCTTAGAAGCTAAGGCCAAAGAACTTCACTGGGGGTTGCTTGTTCAAGATCCCGGCGAAGAGGACAGAGTCCCGACCTTTATTAAAAATCCCCGATGGGTGGAAATTATCAAACCTCTTTTTAACGTGATTAATGTTCTCCCCGGCTACAGGGAGCTAGATATCAGTTTTATTTTTTTAATTTTCTTTTCTATCTTTTTTGGAATTTTAATCGGCGATGCCGGGTATGGCTTAATTTTTATTTCCTTGACTTTATTTCTTCATTTTAAATTTAGAGAGAAGATCAAAGACAAGGCTCCATTCTTTTTAATGTATGCGTTAAGTACGTGCGCTATCGTTTGGGGGGTTCTGACGGGCACTTTTCTAGGAACAGTTCTTTTTAAAGAATCAGTAAAACCTCTTTTGGGCTGGTTAACGGAGACTAAAAACGTTCAGTTATTTTGTTTTATCATTGCCGCTATTCATTTAACGATTGCCCATTTTTGGCGGTTTTTGATGAAAGCGCCTAAGATTTCCGCTTTAGCGGAACTGGGATGGATTTTAATTTTATGGTCAGCCTTTTTTGTGGCCAATATGTTAATTTTGGGTTTCCCGTTGTTAGGCTTTGTGAAATATCTTTTCTTGGGCGGGATTCTATTGATTGCCGTTGATATTCTAACGCAACCCAAAAACACCATTTTTGTAAACACGATCCTTTTAGTGTTTAGTATCATCAGCGCCTTTACCGACATTGTTTCGTATATTCGTCTTTTTGCCGTCGGATTAGCGGGAGTGGCTGTCGCCGATGCCTTTAATGAGATGGCCTTAGGTTTTGGATTCCATAATTTTTTTACCAGCTTTATTACCATTTTAATTTTGGTAGTAGGGCATATTTTTAATATTGCTTTATCAGGATTTGGAATCTTGGTCCACGGCTTGAGACTCAATGTTTTGGAATTTTCGGGACATTTAGGCCTGGAGTGGGCGGGGGTAAAATACGAACCATTTAAAACAACGGAATCAATTTTAAAGACAAGTTAAAAAAGGAGAGTAGTCATGGAACACGCGGTTTTGGCTCAATTTAAAGATTTAGGTGTGGCGGCGGTTTTAGGGTTATCAGCCATTGGTTCAGCCTTAGGGATTGGGGTTGCCGGACAGGCAGCCGTTGGGTCCTGGAAGAAATGCTACGCGCAAAATAAAACAGCGCCGTTTTTGTTGATTGTTTTTATCGGCGCGCCTTTATCCCAGACCATTTATGGGATGATTTTGATGAATAAAATTGCTGAAGCCGCTGCTCAAGGGGTTTATCTCTGGAGTGTCGGTATTTTGGGCGGCATAGCCATTGGTTTATCGGCCTTTTATCAGGGGCGGATCGGGGCCTCAGGCGCTGACGCTTTAGCTGATACGGGCAAGGGCTTTGCGAATTACCTTATTGCCTTAGGTATTATTGAAACGGTGGCATTGTTTGTGATGGTATTTTTATTAGGCAAGATTGGCGTCTTAGCAGGATAATTTTTCGGACGAATAGCTCAGTTTGGTTAGAGCACTTGATTTACATTCAAGGGGTCGAAGGTTCAAGTCCTTCTTCGTCCACCAAGATAATTGGTTGCAAATTTTAAAAGATTCTGCTATCATTTGGGCTGAAAATTTGGGGACGTGGTGCCCCGCCTTTAACGGGGTCCCGCCAAAGTGAAACGATGGCGGGATAGCCTGGTTAACATGTCAGCTTGTCAAGCTGAAGATCGCGAGTTCTCCCGCCTTTTCTAAAACTATATTTTAGAAGGAAGGCGGGACCCCGCCCACCATAAATAAATCTAGGGATGGCGGGGAAATCTCGTCGTCCTTATTTAAACTTGAGTATGCGGTTTAGTTATGTGTTATGTCTATGTTATTAAAAGTTTAAAGAATGGAAAATTTTACACAGGTTGTACGAGAGCTTTAGAAAAGAGATTACTTGAGCATCATCAGAATAAAACAAGGTCATTAAAGAATAAAGGACCATTTGAGTTGATTTTTAGGGAAAGCCACTCTTGCTTTACAAATGCGAGAAAACGGGAATTACAAATTAAGAAATTTAAGGGTGGTAGAGCTTTTAAGCAATTGATTGGTATTTTGAAAACTGGGGACGTGGTGTAGCCTGGTTAACATGTCAGCTTGTCAAGCTGAAGATCGCGAGTTCAAATCTCGTCGTCCCCGTTCTACTTCCTTTTAAATATTTTCGTGGCGTGGTTGGTAACCCATCCGGCAGGAGCTTCCCAATTCCCAAACGTTTCTACTTCTTCAAAATTTTTGACAATGTATTGGTATAAACTTTTAAGATAAGTTTCTCCTAAAATTCCCAGGCCTCTTTCCCGCGAATACGCGCGATTGGATAGAACGATATAATTTATCTTTTTTTCTTCCAGGGTTTGGATCATATTCTGCTCTTCCGCCTGGTTAAGGCTGGTTGCTCCGATAAGAAGCAAGTGCCATAGCGGGCTTTTCTTTCCGGTGGTAAAATAATAAAGAGGTTCGTAAGGCAGGGCCAAGAAAGATTCGTCTTCTTTGAGATGATGGTCAAGATATTGGGTTGTTTGCGTGACTGTTTTAACCCATTGAGGAGAATTGGCCGTGTAAATATGGCCTCGTTTAAGCGCGAGATATTGCCGCGGCCTTTTGATCTGTTGGATAATGCCGCTGGCTGCCAGGGCATTACGCAAAGGGATAAGCAAGATCGTAAAATAAATAAGAGACAAAATAAGGGGGGAGAAACCTCTTGTCCCAAAGCCCAGGCATAAGAACAAAAAAATAATTTCAAAAGGAGCCATCCATAACAGTCGATAAGTAATGCCGCTGGCCAGATATTCGTGGGAAGAGAAGAACATAAAAATGAGCGTCGTTCCCAGTGTCAGCATTAAAATATTCTTTAAATTTTTATCCGTCCGCGAAGAAATGAAAAGCATGATCGTCTGCCCGATGGCCCCCAGCGCCGCGGCCAAAAAGAATAAACCCTGCCAGGAGGAGATGTTTTGCGCGATCATATTTTGCAGATAAAATTTTGTTCGATAAATGAATTCGAAAGGGGAAAGAAGGACGTGAAAATATCCAGAATAATCTTTTAAAGAATAAGAAGGAAACCGGGAAGAGAAAAGATAAAACAGTAATAAACTAACCAGGAGAAGTAGAGACAGCAGAATCCCAGAAAATATTTTATTAAATTTAAAAAAGCAGGTTTTCTTGACGGCGTCGATCCAAAAAACACAGATGAAGAAACCCAGAGACAGGAAAACGCCCATGTTAACCCGTATCAAAAGAATCAAAAAAAGAGATAACAATCCCAGGGCGATATCTGTTTTACGGGAAGTTTTGATATAAGAAAAAAGGCAATACAGAGCCGCGAGGGCAAGGGTAAAAACAGCGTTATGATTGAACGTAATAAAAAAGTCGGGAGTAAAGACCCAGAACCAAACGCTTCCGATAAAGGCTAGAAAAGCAGAGACGACGCGAGATAAGGCGAGGAAGCAGAATATTCCAGCCAAAAATTTAAGAAAGCAAAATCCGATTAATACGCTTTGAATATTGTCTCCAAAAATATTAAGAAAAAAAGCGTAATAATAAGGCATGAGAGGGCCGTAAGGGTACCAGAAATCCTTGTAAGGAATCTTCCCGTCGGCCGTTTGCTGGAAAGCGTAAAGATTGGCGCCGTGATCGCCCTGGGAAAGGAGAGGCTGGAAATCAAGAAAGGGATAAAGAAGGATAATTCCGGCTAAACAGGCTAGAAAGAAGAAGAAAGTTTTTACTTTTTTATCTTCACTGAACAGAAACATAAGTTGGCCCTAGTATAACACAACTCATTCGTCATCCTTCCCAAATTCGGTAATATTTGCTAATATGTCCTATTAAAACGTTAAGAAAGGGGTTAAGTATGGTCACTCTCGAAGATTTTAAGAAATTAGAATTCATCGTGGCTCAAATTAAGGAAGTTAAAGAGCATCCCAACGCCGATCGTTTGTACGTTATTAAAGTAGATACCGGGAAAGAAGAGCGGCAGCTGGTGGCGGGCATCCGTTTATCCTATACCAAGGAACAGCTGCTGGGCCGGCGGGTTGTGATGATCAATAATTTAGAACCGGCAATTATTCGCGGGGAAACATCCCAGGGCATGATCCTGGTCGCCTCGGATACACAAGGAGCAGCTATTTTAACTCTGGAGCGTGATGTGGCGTTAGGAAGCATTGTTAAATAATATGTTTTCCAATATTCCACAATTTGTTCCGCAAAAGGTATGTCTTTCCTGTGACGGATGCTGCCGCTTTAAAGAAGAAACTAGTTCTTGGCGGCCAAAAGTCACGCAAGAGGAAACAGGCGCCCTCCAGCAAGCTGCCCTTACGGATAAAATTTTTTCTAAAGAATTTGTCGACTCGGAAGGCCGCATTAAGGCTATCCGACACCAAGAAGGATGTCATTGTACTTTTTTTAATACCAGGGATAATACCTGCGGCATCTATTCCCAGCGCCCTTTCGAATGCCAGCTGTATCCTTTCCTTCTGGCCCGAAAAGGAAAAGACATTTTTATCAGCGTTCATTTAAATTGTCCCTTTGTTCAAGAAAATAAAGGCAAAGATTCGTTTCAGCAGTTTGTACCGGTGCTTAAAAAGTATTTTGATAGCGGCGAAGTAAAGAGCTTTTTACGAAGGAATTCTTCGCTCGTTGCCGATTACAGCGAATACGACAACGAATTGGAATATATTTTTAAAATTAATGTAGAATTGATTTCCAAAAAAGATTTATTTAACGAATACCTCAAACATAATCAATCTTTTTTATCTGCCTTTTCTTTCGCCGCGCTTTTTGGCTGGCAGGATTTTTTTAATTTTGAATTCAAAATCATTCGTGATCATTTGTGTGTATTTGCCGAAAGTGAAGTAGGTAAATTTCTGTACGTGCCGCCTTTAGGAGAGGCTTTTGATCTTAAAGTGGTGGAAGAATGTTTTCTCACCATGCAAGAGGTTAATGGCAAAAGCGGGGTCAGTCGGATAGAAAATGTCCCGGAAGAGATGCTTTCCTTATTCCCTTCAGAGCGGTATGCCTTTTCCTTAAAGAGCCGCGAATACTGTTATCACCGGGAAGATATTGCCGCCTTAAAAGGAAATCGATACAAATCCAAACGTTCTTCATACAACCAATTCATTAAAAATAATGCTTACGAATATCTCCCCTTTGAAGCGGGCATGCAGGCACAATGCCTTTCTCTTTATGATCAATGGGCGAAAAATCGCGCCCTGGCCTGTCAAGACGCTGTTTATCAGCAGATGCTGGAAGAAAATAGAAGGGTGCATCAGCTGACTCTTCAATATTGTCAGGAATTAAATTTAGCAGCCCGTGTAGTTGTCGTTAAGAATAAAGTCGTCGCTTATACGGCAGGGGTTGAGTTAAAAAAGGATGTTTTTTGCGTTCTTTTTGAAATCGCTGATTTAAATTTTAATGGGCTGCCGACATTTATTTTTAGCCGTTTTTGTCAGGATGAGGCTTTAAAGTCGTATTCCTTCATCAATGTGATGGATGATTTTGGGATGGACAATGTCAAGACGACAAAAATGTCATTTCACCCTGTATCTTTAGTTCCCTCTTATAATGTGAAGAGAAAATAAGGAATACACTTGAACGATCTTAAAGATAAAGAATTTGTTATCCTCGATGTGGAAACCACCGGCCTTTCACCGCTGTCTGGAGACCGCATTATCGAAATTGGGCTTCTCAAAGTAAAAAACGAGAAGATTATCAATCGCTTTGAAACGTTGATTAATCCTGGACGGGAAATTTCTTACGACGCTTTTTTGGTTAATCGAATAAGCCAGGAGATGCTGGAAGGCGCGCCTTACGCGCCGGCGGTTTTACCCCAGGTCCTGGAATTTATGGGTGAGGCTTGCCTGATCGGGCACAACATTAAATTTGATTTACGCTTTCTTAATTATGAACTTCTGCTGGCCGGACAGTCTCCTCTGGAAAATATTTCCACCCTGGATACGGGTAAAATGGCCAGGGCTCTGCTGCCGGATTTGGGCAGTTACAGGCTGGGTAATCTCGCGTATTTTTTAGATATTAGTCCGGAAAATCATCACCGCGCCATGGCCGACGTGGAGATTACGTTTAAAGTTTTTAAAAGGCTGCTTAAGGTTGCCAGGGATAAAAATATTTGCCGTCTGGATGTGTTGAATTATTTATTCGGCATACAAAAGCCTTCCCTGGAGAGGAATCATCTCACGCTGCAAATGATCCAGGAAGCGTTGGCGGTAAAGTCTTCGTTAAATTTAATCTATTTTACGACGGGCAGCGGCATCACCCAAAGGCGGATAACCCCTGTTCAGCTGATCGGCCGCGGCCGTCAGGCGACGCTCGTTGCTTTTTGCCATTTACGTAATGAAGAGAGAAATTTTAAGATCGAACGGATCCTCAATTTAGAAAGACTAGAATAAAGGCAAGGAGCGAACCATTCGGCTCAGAGGATTATGAACGGATTTATTTATAAAAGTTTTGATTATTCCAAAGATGGAACGGAACTCCTTAAGGCCTTTGCCGACGAGCCTTACCTTGTTTTTTTAGATAGCAGTCTAAAAAATTCAGAATGGGGACGTTATTCAGTAATTGCGTTTGACCCCTTCGCAATATTTGAAGAAAGCGCTGAATCTGTTGATTTGCTTTCATTAAAAAAAAATTTTAGTTCTTATATTCAAGATAAGAGAGAAGAGTTTCTACCTTTCCATGGCGGGCTCATCGGTTATTTAAGTTACGATTACGGTCTAAGGCAGGAAAAAATTTTAAGGCATTCCAAGCGAGATATTAATCTGCCGGATGTATTTTTTGGTTTTTATGATTCTTCCATTGTCATTGATCACTTCGCGAAGAAGCTTTATATCAGCTCAACCGGCCTTCCGGAAAAGAATGTTTATTTGCGAGAAAAAAGGGCGCAGGAACGGTTAAAGCGGATTATAAAAAAGCTTGCTCAATCTCAGGAGGAATCCGACATTCGCTTGGAATCATCTGAAACTGAAAGATTGCCCTTGCAAAGTAATTTTACTAAAGAAGCTTATCTTGCGTCCGTGAAAAGAGCCTTAGAGCATATTCGCCGCGGGGATATTTACCAGCTAAATTTATCCCAGCGTTTTGAACTTGATTATTCTCCTTCGCTCAAGTGCATTCGCCTTGAGCTTCGGAGGAATGAACCCCATTCAGGATTCCATCTGGCTACTCCGCAGCAGAGCTGCGGGGAGGTTCATTTATCTTCGCAAACTAACTCGTTGGAGATTTACAAACATTTAAGAAAAATTTCTCCTTCTTCCTTCGGATGTTATTTCCAGGGAAAGGACTATCAGATTTTAAGCAGCTCTCCCGAACGATTTCTGAATTTGCGTGAGAACATCTTGCAAACTAAACCCATGAAAGGCACAGCGCGCCGCGGCCAGGATTTTATCGAGGATGAAGTTTTAAAGGCGAGGTTTCTTCACAGCGCGAAGGAAAGGGCTGAATTATTGATGATCACGGATTTAGAGCGTAATGATTTAGGAAGGGTTTGCGAATACGGCTCGGTAGGGGTTAAACAGATGCGGACTCTGGAGGAGTACGCGACGGTTTTCCAAACTACCTCAACCATCGAGGGGAAATTGCGTAAGGACAAAGATTGTTTTGACGCGCTTATGGCCTGCTTCCCGGGCGGCTCGGTGACCGGATGCCCGAAAATTCGCGCGATGCGGATTATCGAAGAATTAGAACCAACATCCCGCGGCCTTTACACGGGAAGTTTCGGGTATATCAGTTTTTCGGGGAACATGGATTTTAATATCTTGATTCGAACATTGCTGGCCTGCCAGAATAAAATATACTTTCAGGTGGGAGGAGGCATCGTCGCTGATTCCATCCCTGAATATGAATATAAAGAAACGCTGATCAAAAGTGAAGCGATGCGTGCTTGTTTAGCGGCAACACGACAACCCGCACCCTTAGTTTAATCCTATGCTTATTCTCTTCAATGATCAAATCATAAATGCCCAAGATTCACTTATTCACGCCTTAACGCCAGGCGTTTTAAAGGGGGAGGGTGTCTTTGAGACGATGCGCGTTGATCGACGTGGAATATTAGACTTCAAGGATCATTTAAAGCGTATGCGCAAAGGCCTACGATTTTTTCATTTTAAAATGCCTTATTCTTCAACCGAATGGAGAAATCACGTAAACAAATTGTTAAGTTTAAATGATCTAAAAGAAGCGCGGGTAAGATGGATGGTGTGGCGCGAACAAGGTATTTCTCAAAGCGCCGTCATTTGTCAGCCCCTGGCTTCTGAAAAAAAACAAAAAAGAGGATGGAGGGTGGTTATTCAAAAAGTAAAAGGATTGAAGCGAGAATCACCGGATGTCAAATCGCTCGATTATTCTCTGTTTAGAAAAGTTTTATTAAAAGCGCGGGAGAAGGGTTTCGATGAAGCGATTTTAGTCAATGAATCCGGATATCTCGTCGAAGGAACCCGATCGAATCTCTTTTTTGTTAAGGATAATATCCTTTATACTCCCTCACTTTCCTGCGGTTGTCTTCGAGGAATTACCAGAGAGCACGTTCTTCGATTAGCTAAAAAGTTAGGGATGGGATGTAGAGCGGTTAAAGCGACGCCGGCTATGCTTTTATCCGCCGATGAAGCCTTTGTAACAAATTCCCTTGTCGGTATTATGCCGTTAGTAAGAATAGGCCAGAAAAGTAAATATGATTTTCTATTTGCTCATACGGTAACAAGTTTGTATAATAAAAATCTATGATGACAAAAATTTGGATTATTACAGCCTTTGTTGTTTTAAGTTTAGCGGGAATGTCGATGGCCGACGACGAGTCCTCCATCGCGCAAATACAGACCCAGGTAGAGGCGCTTCTGGAAGAGAACGCCAAACTGGAAGCGGAATATAAACTGCTTAATGAAAACGCGCGAAGTCTCGAGCGCGCCATTGATGAACAAAGCCAAAAAGCAAAAAGGGCAGAAGAACAAGCCCGGCAAAATGTTGGAGTTAAAGAAGTTCAAGAAAAATCTGCAGCCGAACTTCAGCAAAAAATAGACGAATTACAGAAAAATATAACCGCCCAGCGTCAGATCAAAGCCCGCCTGCAGAACGAATCCAGCCAGCTCGATCAAGATTATAAAGCCCTTCAAAAACAAATAGCCAGTATCCCTCAAGAAAAGGAAGATTTAGCCAAAGAGATTAAATTTAAACAATTTGCTTTTAATCAGGCGCAAGAGGGAGAAGCCCTTGAGTTAAGAGACTTAACAAATGAGCTTAAAAGACTGGAAAACGCCGAGCAGAAATTACTCGCTTCTTTAAAGAATGTTAAGAAGGTGCCTTCTTCTAAGGAAGAGATTAAACGAATCAAAAAAGAAAATAAGGCGCTGCAAAGGCAGATTCAAGGATTAAAAAAAGAAATCAAAGTTAAGACAAAAGCGAACGCCCCATTAAAACAAAAGACTTTGTCATCCTCAAAATTAGCCGCGGATGAAATTTGGCAGAAAGAAAAAGAACGATTGGCCTTAAGCCAGTATGTTGAGCAATTGCAGTCGCAAGTCGACGCCCTTGAGCAGAATATTAACGCGTATTTAGCCGAACAGACAAGAAGAGAAGAGCTTCTGCAGGAGATTATGCAGCTCAATGAAGAGAATGAAGCTCTGCGCCAGAGAATTTCGCCTACCCCATAAATGTAGGGGGCGTAGCAATACGCCCCCTACAACATTTATTATTGTTTAACCTCCGTTGTTTTTAGAATCGGATTTAAATTAAGGTCCCTTTTTTCCGCTTCTGGATTTAAGGGATTGAGTGGATCGATCTTAAAGTATTTTTTCAGGTTCCCATCGGATGGCTCTAAGGGATCTAAATCAAACCACAGGGCCTTGTCTTTGCTGATCGGATCAGGCGGCCCCCAGAATTCTTTCGAAACCCCTCCGGTCGGCTTTAAAGGTCTTTTCGTTTCCTCTGAGCCGCTTCCTCGGATAAGACTCAGACTGATGAGATAAGGATCGGTCCAGAGCTCCATACCCCTGGTGACCATCTCGTCATAGACGACAACCTCCCGGCTCTCAAGCCCGAAGTTGATATAGGCATCTTCATCACCCTCGCAAGCCAAATAACCTTTGCAGGGAGCGTCGGCAAGCGCGAACCAGCTGACCCCCAGGACATTCGGATTCGCGAGCGCGGCGTTGCGATACGTCATAAACGCGTCAGCCCGCGCGGATTGATCGGCTACCACGGGATAGATATCTCCCGCGCTATGCTCCGGGGTTGTGAATGAAAATTCATTGAGAAACACCGGATTGCCTGTTTCTCGCGCGAAGTAATTCATATAATTGTCATCAGGCACAGGATTATCCCCGCCGACATAGTGATTTAAAACGGTGATATCGGATACTTCCGCGATGGCTTGAAGAATTTCATCATCACAAAAATTGCCTTTAAACGCGTTGCTAAAAATAAGGATGTTGGGCATCCTCGCCTTGGCCGCGTCATAGACGATTTTGTGCAGCTGCTTCATCATCAGAGCGCTCCAGGCGGCGATATCCAGATAGGCCATTGCGCCTCGTTCCTCTTCACCTTCTTCAATGGTTTCAAAGGGCGTAAAAATTTCCAATCCCACCGCTTGAATCTCATCGAAGGTAGAAAAGGCCGTCGCGTAAACAACGTTGAAGGCTTCAATATCCCCGGCGTAGCGTTCATTCATTAACGCGGAAAATTCCCGCAGGGCATCATCATGGCCTAAGTCCACTTTAAGAAGAGTCCTCCACCAGATGGCCATGTTATCCCATTCGCCCCATATTGTCCGCAGGCAGGGATTGGCTTCATTGGCAACCATCATCCCAATAAAATACTCATCCTGCCCGTGTTTGTTAACGATGTCCACGACGGAATCAATGATTTTTTGTTGATACGGACTGTCCCACATATCGCCATAATCAGATTCCCCGCGGTTTAAAGCTTCCGGATCGATGGTATCAACCAGTTCTATAAAGGGAAGCCGTAAAACGATAGGATTAATTAATAAATCGAGCCTGGACCGAACACTGAGCGTGTTAAATCCCCATTCCGTTAAGAGATTGGTCGTGTCTACGGCCCATTGAACTTCTCTTCCGCCGTAAATGGCCTGGTAGCTTTCATCTTGATAATGGCGGGGATTGACTTCCGTAACGCCAATAATGGTAAAGGGGTGGCCTTCGGGTGTAACAAGCATTTTACGATCCGCAACATCTCCTAAATACCAGTAGCCTTTGGCTTCCAGGAGCATTTCTTTAGAGCCGCCGAATCTATCGGAATATCCCGTGTCAGGCTTTTCATTTGATGGCATTTGTCCTTCACTAAAACGAGGTTTGGGGGGTGGATCGGTTTTTTGAGCATTGTGGTTAAAGGGAACAGCGCTTAATCCCAGCGAAGATAAACTGCCAATAAATAAAACAGTGAATACCAGTGATAAAATTAAACGATGCCAGGGTACTTTTAAAAACGGATAATGACTAACCATAGATCGTCCCTCCTTCGGGAGATCGAAGGTCAAAGTCCTCAATCCGCGTAAAGCGGGGGTGTAATACTCGAGCCGTGGAGACTTAAACCTTAAGACTCACCTGTTAAATATTTAAACTGATTGAGTTGAACCTGGTCTTTGGCGAGCACCCTTTTAAGGAAGGAACTGATGAATGAAAGATAATGACGACGTATTCCTTATACAAAAAGATAGGGGGCGAACCAAAGAAGAAATAGTGTTTTCCTCACCTCCTTTGTCTCTCCCCCTTTTCTACCCAAAGTATAGCATACGTTAAAAGAATTTGCCAGTTGATTTGGGCAATTTTGTGCTATAATAAACAAAATTTTTTAATGTTTAGAGGAAAGGAAAATCTATGGATGAAATACTAAAAATTCTTTCGCAAGATGCCCGTATTAGCGCGCAGGAGATTGCCAAACTCACCGGGAAAAGCGTGGATTCTGTCAAGAAAGGCATTAAAAATTTAGAGAAGGAGGGCGTGATTGTTAAATATAAAACGGTCATCAATCACGATTTGATTCGGGATTCCAATTCTTTTGTCCGCGCTTTAATTGAGGTCAGCATCACCCCTCAGAAGGATGTGGGATTTGATCACGTGGCCGAGAGGATTTACAGCTTTCCGGAGGTAACCAGCTGCTTTCTGGTCTCGGGGACATACGATCTTCTTTTGGTGGTGGAGGGAGAAAATATCCAGACGGTGTCTAATTTTGTGGCCTCCAAACTTTCCCCTTTAGAAAATGTGCGCAGTACAACGACTCATTTTTTGTTAAAAAAATATAAGGAAGACGGACAAGTCTTAAAGAAAAAAGCCAATGGAAAGAGATTGAATATATCTTATTAATTAAAGACATGGACATCCAAATTTCCAAAATAGTCGAGCAGTTAGCGCCATCTGGCATCCGGGCCTTCTTTGACCTAGTCTTAGGCATGAAGGACGTTATTTCGCTCGGTGTCGGTGAGCCTGACTTTACCACGCCGTGGAATATCCGCGAGCGGGCGATTTCTTCTTTAGAGGAAGGGTACACTTCGTATACTTCCAATAAGGGCATGCCCGAACTGCGCAAACAAATCGCTCATTTCTTAAGCCAGCGTTACGGCATGGAATATGACTGGGAGGAAGAAATTTTAATTACCGTGGGAGTCAGCGAGGGCTTGGATCTGTCCATGCGCGCGCTTCTCAATCCCGGGGATAAAGTTCTTATTCCTGATCCCGTCTATGTCTCGTATCAGCCCGTTGTCGAGCTGGCCGGAGGCGTTCCTATTTTATTGAAAACAGAACTGAGCAATAGTTTTAAAATAACGCCGTCGCAGATTGAGAAGGCTTGTTCGCAAAAGGTTAAGGCCTTAATGATTAACTATCCCTGCAATCCGACGGGGGCTTCTTATTCGCGTAACGAGCTTGAGGCTATTGCCGAAGTCGTTAAGAAGCATAATTTAATTGTTATTAGCGATGAAATTTATGACGAACTGACCTATGATTTTGAGCATGTGCCTTTGGCTTCTTTAAAGGGCATGAAAGATCGCGTTGTGTATTTAAACGGCTTCTCCAAGGCTTACGCCATGACGGGATTTCGTATCGGCTGGGTTTCAGGGCCGGCTAAAATTGTTTCCGCGATGACCAAAATTCATCAGTATACGATGCTCTGTGCCTCCATCACGGGCCAGATCGCCGCTTCCGAGGCTTTGAGAAATGGATTTAAAAGCGTACAGCAGATGAAAGAGGAATATAAACGCCGCCGGCGTTTTATCGTCAATGCCCTCAATGAAATAGGATTGACATGCCATATGCCCGAGGGGGCTTTCTATGTTTTTCCTTGCATCAAAAAAACCGGTCAGAACTCGATGGACTTTGCTCAAGGATTATTGAAGAAAAAGAAAGTGGCACTCGTGCCGGGCACCGCTTTTGGCAAGGACTGGGACGACCATGTGCGTATTTCCTATGCCTCCAGTTATGAAAATCTTAAAGAAGCCATCGAAAGAATAAAAAGTTATCTAGGATAGAGGCCATGCAGCAGAAATCGTTATCCGACTTAGATTTTGAAATGCGTTTTTATGAAAGGCTTGTTGAGAAAAAGCCCGATTTTATCGAGGCTTTAAGCGCTTTAGGGGACCTTTACACAAAGAAAGGTTTATACGAGAAGGGGCTTAATATCGACGAGCGGTTGGTTCAATTAAGGCCCGAGGATTCAACGGTGCTTTACAACCTCGCCTGCAGTTATTCTTTACTTAAAAATATGGATAAAGCTTTTGAGACGATTAAAAAAGCCGTCCGTTACGGCTACGATGATTTCGATCATTTGCTCTCTGATAAAGATTTGATCAACTTGCGTCAGGATGCCCGCTTTCAGGAATATTTTTCTCTGGTTCAAAAGAGAAAGTTTTTTAAAGAAAAAATAATTTTTAACCCCCTTCCCATGCCATTGCGAAAGCTATTCAAACCTTTCACTTTATTTCTTATTCTGGGATATTTTAGTTTAAGCGCTCCTCAGCGGGCCATGTCCTTCGAGCCTCCACGCTACGATATTCAAGCGGCCATCGACACGGATCAAAAAATGATTACCGCCTCGGAGGTTATTACTTTTACCAACAACGGTCCTGAACCCCTGAAAGAAATTTATTTCCATATTTATCCTAATCGTACATACAGCACCCAGGAGAAAGATTTTTTGTTTCGGTATGCCAGTTATTTTAAGGTCAATCCCTTTCCCGATGGGTTCCCGAGTTCTTCCTTTAAAATTCAATCGGTTAGTCAGGAACAGAACGATTTAACATTTTCCATCGAGGGTGAGGATCACACCCTTTTAAAGATTCTTTTGGAGAAAGCCTTAGAGCCTGGCCAGAAAACACAGGTTAAAATTAATTTTCAACTGGATGTCCCTCACGCCTATGGACGGCTGGGCTGGCACGAAGGGATCATGGCGTTATCCCATTGGTATCCTGTTTTATCCGTTTACGACAAGGATGGCTGGCATAATCACCCCTTTTATCCGTTTCATCGGCCATTTTTTAGCGAGGCGGCCATTTATCACGTGGAGTTAGTTGTTCCCGAGAAAGAAAAGCTTATTCATTCAGGAGTTTTACAGAGAGAAGAAATTTTGGCGAATCAAAAGAAAAAAGTCATTATCGATTCAGAGTCGCCTATTAGAGAGTTTTCATTAGCCCTAAGTCCAAATTATCAACTCTACGAGCAGGCCTGGGAAGGGATTACCATTAAAACGTTTTATTTACCCGGCCAGGAAAAAAGCGCGCAAAAGGCTTTTTCTTTCGCGCGGGATTTGATGCAGTTTTACACAAAAAGATTTGGGCCCTATCCTTACAAGGTTTTTAATATTGCCCCCGTGTATCTGGGTTACGGCGGGGAACAGATGTCGAATCTAATTTATATCGATACCCGCGTTTTTGATCTGCCCGGAGTTTTAGAAAGATATTTTGATTTTCTCGTGGCCCATGAAACCGGCCATCAGTGGTTTTATAATTTAGTAGGAATGGATGAATACACCCAGATGTGGCTTGAGGAAGGCGTGCATTCTTATTTTATTCTTAAATATTTGCAAGAAAAATATGGGCCTCACGCTGAGGTTCTAAATTTTCCCGAATGGTCTAAAGGTTTTAAATGGCTTCTTCCCGAATTAACCTTTGATCAGACCAGAGACGTGCGTTATAAAATACTCGCCCGGGTGGGGATGGATCATCCGGTTGTATCGAATTTGGAGAGTTTTAAGCAGCCTAGCAGTATTTTTTCTTTAACCTACGGTAAGGGCGCGCGTATTGTCGAGATGCTGGAATATATCGTTGGAGAAGAAACATTTAATAAAATTTTCAGCCGAGTTTTTAAGGAGTATCGTTATAAAAATTTGGATATTAAAGATTTTGTCAGGCTTTGCGAAGAGGAGGCGGGACAAGATTTGGAGTGGTTTTTTGAACCCTGGCTGTATACCAAAAATTATTTTGATGTTGCCGTCAGTGGTGTCGAGGGCAATAGAATTATTTTAGAGGATAAGGGAGGCATTGCCATGCCGGTTGAGGTGGACGTTGAATTTGCCGATGGGACAAAAGAAACACTTGTCTGGGATGGGCGCAGCGACAAGGAAGAAATTACCTTAGAGAACAATCTTTCTGTGAAAAGAGTTGAATTGGACCCGCGGGGAAAACTTTTAGATTTAGATCGAACCAACAATCACTGGCCGCGGGAAATTTTTATCAAGCCTGTCCCTATTTATTTTGGACTTTATGATATCCCGCTATTTTTGCCGGATGATTCTTATAACGTGGTGGTTGGCCCAGAGATAGCCAATGGCGGGTTAGGGGTCAAGGCTTCGTTTCAAAAGCCCTACGATCAAATTTTTTATGGCGGTACCGATTATGAATTCTCCGAGAACATTCATCACTCCCGTGTTGGGTATGAGCTGAGCAACGTTTTTCATTCTCAGGCAGCTTTCGGGTTTGAAATTGCTAATCAGACCGATTACGATGATGGGGATGAGGATTTAGTGAGCGGTAAAGTCTTTCTGCGCCATGAACTCTTTCCTTTTGCCAAAGGATTTTTTGATATCAACGATCACGCCTCCTTGTATATTATTCGTAATCAGGGTTTAAATAAAACACAGATTTCCGGCGGCAGCGAAGACAGCCGGAATGTTTCTTATTTAAAACGCGATGAAGCCATCGTCGGGGCCAATCTTCATCTGGACCGTTCCTCGCCTTATCCTGACCCTTACAAAGGATTTAAATTAGATACGATGTTAGAACATTCCGGGCACTTTTTAGGGGCCACTCAGTATTTTAACCGAGTGGCCGTCGATACAGCCGGTTATCACTCTTTGGATATCGAGAATCTCCCTCGAGTTTTTAAAGGTACGTGGGCTTTGCGGTTTAAATATGGATTGGGGTATCCGAATGATAAAAATCTTTTTCAGTTAGGCGGCATTGACGGCCTGCGCGGCTTTGACCGCAAAGAGATCCGCGGCTCCGAGGCCATGATGGGCAATTTAGAATACAGATTACCTTTAAAAGAAAATATCCACGCTCAATTTTTAGATAATATTTTAGGGATAGAGAGTGTCGGCGCCGTTGCCTTTGTGGATGCCGGACAGGCGTGGTACAAGGATTTTGATGAGTCGGATTTAAAAAAGGATGCGGGAGTCGGGTTAAGGCTCACGGTCAATATCGGATCATTCTTAGAGAAGGCCCTTGTCCGGGCGGACGTGGCCTGGCCGATCAATGAAGAAGAGGGCGATGGACATTTCTGGTTTGGAGTGGGGCAGGCCTTTTAAGGAAAATATGAGAAAAAAATCCAAACAATTTCGATCTCAAGTTCGTGTTTTGCCTGCTCAGAGAAAGGGCATTACCTTTACCATAAAAAAGGCAAAGATGGGGATATCTAAATTGGTCTTAGGTCAAAAATTCCAACACTTAGTTAAAGATTTAAAATGTAATCCTCAAAAAAATTATCCGTTAGCTGAAATCCATGATTTATTGCAGTCGGTGACAACCAGTGAATTTGAACATATGGTATCTGAACCTGCTCGCATTCATTTAGAGCCTTATTGGGAAAATTATGTAGCGGCCATGGTTGAGCATGCTGCTGCTCAGCGGGGTCTTAGCGCTCCTCCCTGGGTTTCGAAGATTAAACCTTTGAATGATCCAGTGTTTGGATCAAATCTAAAGAGTTTACGACTTTATTTATTAACGCATAGTCCGGTGTCGTTTCGCAAACGCAATATTTTTATTGATGCGACAGTAGGACAGAGGGTTTAATTAGGATGGCTGTCCTGTCAAAGTGACGATTGAGAAAAGGAAGGGCAGATGAAGACTTATCGCAAAGAACTCTGGTTTAATACGAAAACCCGGCGGGATTATATTAATATCACCGATCAAGTGCAAACGGCCATTGACGAAAGCGGAATTAAGGAAGGGCTGTGCCTGGTTAATGCCATGCATATTTCCGCGAGCGTTTATATCAATGATGATGAAGAAGGGCTTTTGGGGGATTACGATAAATGGCTCGAGAAGTTAGCCCCGCACGAGCCTGTTTCCCAATATCGTCACAACGACACAGGAGAGGACAATGCCGACGCGCATCTCAAGCGCCAGGTCATGGGCAGGGAAGTAGTCGTAGCCATCACCCAGGGCAAGCTCGATTTCGGTCCGTGGGAGCAGATATTCTACGGTGAATTCGACGGCCGGCGCAAGAAGCGTGTGTTGGTTAAAATTATTGGGGAGTGATTATAAAAAAAATAAAAACGGGCCAAAGAATTGAATCCTTGGCCCAAACCTCGCAGCTTAGCACTTTCACTGACAATTTAAATATACTTTAAAATTAGTTTAATTTCAAGCAAAAGGAGTTATCAATGAGCCTGATTGTTTTAGGAACAGTGGCGTTGGATGATTTAAAAACGCCGGCTGGAGAGAAGAAAAATATTCTCGGAGGATCGGCCGCGCATTTTTCCATGAGCGCCAGATTGTTTACCGATGTTTATTTGGTCAGTATCGTAGGAGAGGACTTCCCCCACGAGCATGTTCAATTCTTACGGGAAAGAGATATCGACCTCACCTCCGTTATTGACCGCAAGGGTAAAACATTTCATTGGATGGGAGAGTACAAAGACGGGGATTTTAATACGGCGATCACTCTCGCCACGGAATTAGGCGTTTTGGCCAATTATACGCCGCAAGTCGCGTATTTTCAGCGCAACATCCCGCACGTTTTTCTGGCCAATTTCGATCCGGATGTCCAGACGCAGTTTTTAAGCCTGATGAACAATCCCGAGTTCGTGGGACTGGACAGCATGAATCTGTGGATTAATATTAAGAAAAAGTCTTTGGTCAATTTGATGAAAAAAGTGCATTTGTTTGTGGCCAACGACGCCGAGGCGCGCGCTTTATCCGGAGAATCCAATTTAATTAAAGCGGCGAAGGCCTTAAGAAATCTGGGCCCCCAATTTATTGTCATTAAAAAAGGTGAGCATGGCCTCTTAGTGTATTCGGATCGTTTTATATTTTCCTTCCCGGCTTTTCCCATCGAGCATGTGGTCGATCCCACGGGAGCGGGAGATACCTTCGCCGGGGGGCTCATGGGTTATTTAAGCAAGGCCGAAAAAATTAATGAGAAAACCTTGCGGGAAGCGGCCCTTTACGCTACCACGCTAGCCTCCTTTAACGTCGAAGGCTTTGGGATGGAGAAAACCGCCGTGTTAACGTTGGATTCTGTTCACAACCGGATGAAAAAACTAAAAAAATATATGCGCGTGGAGTAAAAATATTATGCCAGAACTTTTTAAAATCGTTGGACTCGTAGCAGGTATTATTTTACCGTTATTTAATATTCCGCTCATTACAAAAATTATTCAAAGAAAATCATCGAAGGATATTAGTCTTACGTGGGCGCTGGGGGTGTGGGTCTGTATTGTGCTCATGTCCCCGTCGGCCTTTACCTCGGCTGATATTGTTTTTAGGATCTTTAGTTACATTAACGTCACGATGTTTACTCTGGTCGTGATTACCGTCTTAAGGTATCGAGGAGCCAGTGAATAATGGTCAACACACAGAACAAAGATTTTCGCTGCGGGCTTGTCTCCATTGTGGGGCGGCCCAACGTCGGCAAATCCACCCTGCTTAACACACTCGTCGGAGAAAAGGTTTCGATTGTCTCCAAAATTCCTCAGACAACCCGCCAGCAGCTGCGCGGGATTTACAGCAATGACCGCGGACAGATTGTTTTTATTGACACGCCAGGCTTTTATCGAGGCACCGATAAATTAGATCAATTTATGTATGAGGCTTCCATCTCGAGTTTCCGCGATGTCGATTGCCTGATTTATTTAGTTGATACCAGCCGCAAGATCGGAGAAGAAGAGGAGGCCATCGTTAATCAACTGAAATCCGTCAAGGTTCCCATCATTTTGGGTTTAAATAAAGTGGATCTCAAAGGAGGCTATCTTCCTCAATATATCGCGTTGTGGGAAAAGGCGAAAAATAAAACGGTTAATGAGATGGAAAATTTTACACTCATTGCGTTATCCGGCAAAGAGGCGCTTAATACGGAAAAGTTGCTGGAAATCATTTTTAATTATCTGCCAGAAGGCCCGGCGTTATATCCTCTGGATACGGTCTGTGATCTTCCTCAAAGGATGGTGATTGCCGATATTATCCGGGAAAAATTATTTCGGATGATGCGCGAAGAACTCCCCCATGCCTTAGGGGTAGTCATCGAAGACATGCGGCCTATAAAAAATAAGATTTTAAATATTAAAGCCCTTATTTTTGTGGAACGGGACACGCAAAAAGAAATTGTGATCGGCAAAAATGGGAATGTTTTAAAAAAGGCGGGGACATTAGCCCGTCGTGAATTAGAAGATCTCCTTGAGACTAAAATTTTTCTTGAGTTGTACGTTAAGGCCAAGAAAAACTGGCGGGAAGATGTATCGCTCTTACAGGAGTTTGGATATCAGTAGAAGATCCAATGAAGACAGCCACTGTTCAACAAATTCAAGAATTAGATCGTCTGGCCATTGAAAAATATGGAATTCTTTCTCTTGTTCTGATGGAAAATGCTGGCCGCGTTGTAGCTCAAGAGGTTTTAAAGCGGTTGCGGAATAAAAGGAAATCGGTTGTTTGTATTGTCTGCGGACGAGGCAATAATGCGGGGGATGGATTTGTCGTTGCGCGGCACTTGCTCAACGCTGGGATTAAGACAAAAATATTTTTAATCGGCAAAGAATCTGATTTAAAGCCCGACGCGGCGGTTAATTATCAGATTTTAAAAAGATGTGGATATCGGATAGAGGTAGGCGAGGACGTCCCATCGCAACAATTATCCCGTGCCGATATTATGGTCGATGCCATTTTTGGCGTAGGGTTGAATCGTCCCATCGAGGAGCCGTTTAAAACAGTTATTGAAACAATCAACAAAGAGGCAAAATATGTTGTCAGCGTTGATATTCCTTCTGGTTTAGATGGTACCAGCGGAAAAATTTACGGTGTTTGCGTAAAGGCGGACTTGACCGTCACCTTTAGTTTCGCCAAAAAAGGATTTTTCAAAAATGAAGGCCCTCATGCAGCGGGGAAAATTGTTGTGGCCGATATTGGGATCCCTAGATGCCTATTACCAACCAGAACATCGATCAGGTGATTCGAATCCTGCGTCACGAAGTCCGGCATCTGCCGGATCCTTCGGTCACACTTGTCGGAAAACGTTGGAAAAGCCCCTTCCTGGTTTTAATCTCCTGTCTTTTAAGTTTACGAACTAAAGATCAAACGACTCTTCCAGCGAGCGAACGTTTATTCGCTTTAGCCGACTCACCAGAGGGAATGTTAAAGTTAACAGCCAGGCGGATTGAAAAGGCGATTTATCCGGTTGGTTTTTATAAAACAAAGGCGCGTACAATTTTAGGGATTTGCCAACGCTTAGTTAAGGAATTTAAAAGTCAAGTTCCCAGCGATCTGGATGTTTTGTTAACTTTCAAAGGGGTTGGGCGCAAAACAGCGAATTTAGTTTTAACGGAAGGCTTTGGAAAGCCGGCGATGTGTGTCGACACGCACGTTCATCGCATTTCCAATCGGTTTGGTTATGTAAAGAGTAAGACCCCCGAACAGACCGAAAATATTTTAAGAAAAAAGTTGCCCCTCCAATATTGGATGGAATATAATTCCTTACTGGTTCTCTGGGGGCAGAATCGATGTAAACCGATCTCACCTTTCTGCTCGGATTGTCCTCTTAATAAATTTTGCGCCAAGGTCAATGTCGAAAAATATAGGTAGGGGCCGACCCCCGCGTCGGCCCATTTACGATTAAGATGAATCTTTCCTTGATCAATAACGAAGATGTGATGGGAGAGTTTAAAAATTCTCGATTTTTAAATGTTATTACTTGCATTGCCGTTGCGGTTCTTATTTTTTTGACGATCCTCATGCTCATTTTTTCCCTCCCGATGCTTCAAAAATTATAAAATCCCTGCTTTTATCTTTAATTTGTTTTTTATTAAAACGTCGTATATACTTTGTCTAGATATGTTTAAATCACTGCACCAGGGGAGAAGGAAGACACCATTCCGGTTGATAGCAGGGGTGGTACTTTTGGCATTTTTATTCGCTTTGCCAGGGCCTTCCTATGCCCAGTTTCTTATAGAACTTCCCCCTCCCGGGGTCATGGTTAATCCGACGATTCCATTTAATCCGCCTCTTATTAAGGGAATTGTGATTCATCCAGAAAACCCTCTTCAGTTTGATTTCCTCATTGATCCCGGAGATGTTCAATTCAAAGACAAGACAAGGCAAGACAAGACAGACGAATACCAAAAGCTCGTCAAGTATTTTCTCGCCGCTTTAACCGTCCCCGAACAAGACCTCTGGGTCAACCTTTCTCCTTACGAAAAAGACCGAATCATTCCTGAAAGTTTTGGTAAAACAGAGATGGGCAGGGATTTACTAAGCCAGGATTATATTCTCAAGCAGCTGACCGCCTCGCTCATGTATCCTGAGAAAGAATTAGGCCAGGAGTTCTGGCAAAAAGTTTACAAACAAGCGCGAGAAAAGTTTGGGACAACGGAAATCCCCGTTAATACTTTTAATAAAGTCTGGATCATTCCCGACACGGCCTCGGTTTACGAGAAAGGGAATACCGTTTTCCTCGTTGACAGCCATTTGAAGGTGATGCTGGAAGAAGACTACCTTGCCTTAGAACACAACAGTTTTAATGAAGAACTTGGAACAGATCAGCTGGCTAAAGAAGATGTCCAGGATACAAACAACATTGCTTCACAAGTTGTGCGTGAAGTGATTTTGCCGGCTATTGAAAAGGAAGTTAATGAAGGTAAAAATTTTGCCTTATTAAGACAGATTAACAACTCTCTCATTTTGGCAACCTGGTATAAAACAGCTCTTAAGGAAAGTTTGCTGGGAAAAATTTACGCGGATAAAAACAAAACAGACGGTGTTAATCAAGAAGACATTCAGACGAATCAAAAGATTTATGAACAGTATCTTGAGGCCTTTAAAAAAGGCGTTTACGACTATATTAAGGAAGATTACGACCCCGTGAGCCAGGAGATCATCCCCAGGAAATATTTCTCCGGTGGGTATACGACAAAAGATGAAGATGGCCTCTTATTAGCGGATCGTATCCAAAGCTTAAATCCCGAATCACCCCGTATTGGCGCGGCCATAGCCGCAGCGTCAGGGGTTGAGCAAGTTAAGGTTAATTTGGATGAGGCTGGGGCAAGAAATGAAAAACCTTCCGACCCCGCGGCGATAGGAGCGCAAATATCAAGCGGTGACTTGGAGAAATTAGCTAGACTATCGAAGCAAATTCGTGAGAAAACTACAAGCGCAGTGCCAGCTGACTTCAAACAAGTAAATCTTGATACATCAAGCAGAGAAGCATACCTTGATTCAACTGCAAGATACTTCGAACAGCAATATGGTTTTCCTCCAGGATCTTTAACAATTTCATTCCCTGCTGTTGCTCCTCTTTCAGGCAATGAAGTTTTGTTCTTGAGCAAAGATGGTAAACCATTAGCCGTCATTAAAATATTCTTAAGGTCCGAACAAGATGTGCCTTTTGGAGGGGAAGCATTAAGAGAAATTGAATCTTCCGTCGTGCTAAGGGATAGGGACATTAGGGTCCCGGAAATTTATGATGTTGTTTCTGTAAATAACATGGATGTTAATAATCAGCAACGGCCTATTATGATAATTTCAGCATTAGCAAGAGGTGGAGATTTTGCATCCAGGATGAGAGCTCTAATGAAGGCGGATACTGAAAATGATCGCGATTCGATAAATGCAATAACAGAAGAAGCCAGAGCGGTTGGTGAAGCGCTGGGAAGACTTCACGATTCATTTTCACCACCTTCAGGGCTTGATTCTATAGATAATGATTATGATTATAATCGGATGAAACAATCTATTGAACAGCTTGCTGAGAAAGGAGAGATTAATCAGGAGGAAAAAAACAAACTTGCTAGTTTAGTTGATGAGCTATTCCGACTCATGGAAAGAAGTGGTATAAGACCTGTTGCAGTTCATGGAGATTTCCATGGCGGGAATGTTTTCATTGAAGACGGGAAGGTTTCTGAGTTTATTGATACAGAGACAATATTCTGGTCATTAGATTCTGAATATAGCGGAATTGGCAATCCGGCAAACGATCTCGCGAGATTCCTTGATAATTTGCACGATAGGCTGGTTGAATCAACGGTTTCTACCTACCTTATTAATGCACTTGAAGAAGCCTTTTTAGAAGGATATTCAAGTACAAGGAATATTACTCAAGAAACTTTTACAGACGCAATTGAGTTCTATAAAGCGAGGACAGCACTAGTTGCGCTTCAATATTCTCCCAGTGAATATGCTAAACAGAGCGCAAAAAGAAGGCTCAGAGCTTATCTAAATAGAAAAAGCATAGCTGAATTGACTGAAAAGTTAGCGAATGATTTGCATGAAGGCTGGAGGGCCCCGAGGAGGCTTCCCTCTTCGGATTATAGGGTGGCTCAAGGTATTTCATTTGAACCAAGGCTCAAGCCATTAGACCCTGTAGTTGATAAGGAATGGTTGGCAGCTAATAGAAAAGTTAAAGTATATGATATGTCTAGACTCGAACGCGGTGATTTACCTAGTTCATGGAGTGATGAAGAAAAAGATAGTGCTATAGGATTCAAGAGAAAAGGCAAAATGATGTTAATTGATATCGCTAATACTGACTATAAAGATCTATCTCCTCATTGGCAGTCCGAGAATAGGAATGCTGCAGAATCTGCGACGAGATTGATTGGCCGAAGGCTTGCAGAAGGAAAACGAGTAACCTTAGAAGATAAGGCATGGATTGAGGAAGCAAGTGCGATAATCCATAGAGACTGGTTAAAACGTCCTGAAAATTTTTGGGCATTAAATGATCCAGGCTTAAACAAAGAATATAATTTGTTATCTGAAGGGCAAAAGAACAAGAATAGAGATATAATTGTTCAAGGTATCGGATTATATAATCCTTTAAATTTTGTTGCTGCGGCTTCTCCTGACCCCGCGGCGCTGGGGCTACAAACTCAAGAAATTCTCACTGAGCAAATCGCGAGAACCACCCCCCAACGATATGGATTTATTAAAGATGCTCCGATAATGGGATATCGAATCGGCAGTGATCGATTCGAAGATATTCCAGAAGCCATCCGTCGTCATATGGGGGCAGTCGACCAAACAAAATATACGCCAGAATATCTTCGTGAAAACATGGGAAGTATCATTGCTTTACAAATGAATGGAGATAAACCAGATTTTTATATTGTTGGGAAAGAGACGTTTGAGAAGAAATATCGAGTGGTAGGAGTAGCGGAGGTTGGGACAAAGAATGCGAAGGTTTATGGAAAACTGACTGCAGTTGAAGGCGTCAAAGAATTGGTTGATAGCAATAATGCGAATTTGATTGGAGCTTTGAAGACCGCACCGGTTGAAATGATCAAGATGTCGGAGATTGGATATGGAGTGGAAGATGCTGTAACCATTCAATCGCCGTGGGGAGAGCAAACTAAGCCTGCTGGAGCAGATGCTTACTTAGTGTTTGACTCTGGAGCAAATCAGTATTACATGGTCAACAGCGACCCTGCTGGCAATCCGATTAGTTATGTGTCTGCAAGTTCCGACCCCGCGGCGATGGGGGGAATGCGCTTCCTGGATTCGCCGAGCGCTTACTACGGACAATACTTTGGTCCCGGCCCAGACCGGTCGATTCCGGAATTACATATTCATCCTGAAGATACAGCCTCAAGTCGTCCCGCGCGAGAACATTTAGAAGATTGGCAAAGGGAAATATTAGAGAAAGTTGTTCGGGAGGTAAAGCAGCAAGCGGACTCTTTAGGTGATTATGAAATGAGCGGATTCCTGGAACGATTAAATTTCGATAACATTAAGCATGACGATTTTGAATATTTAGGGGCTTTAGGCCTTGCTTCCGGTAAACCAGATGGAACAACTTATCTTATATCCCTGGCAGCTCACTTTTTCCAGGATGCAAGACAAAACAGCGGCTCGCTTGTTTATTTAAAGAAAACATTTGTGCATGAGCTCAACCATATCATTGATATACAAAAAACTCAAGAGCGGCTGGGGATTAGTTATGAGGAGTGGGCAAGAGATCATAATTATTCCGAGCGTTCCGCGATTATCCGCACGGCTGCGTATTTTGACGGTTATATCATCACTCGAGATGATCCTAATGCACCCTTCGCCGCGCTGTATAAATTTTTTGATGGGATTCAAGTGTTTACTTCCCGTAATTCCTTCTTACGAGCGAGCAAGAGGGATTATAAATCTCCGCCGGCTTTTAATTCTGCGACAGAAACGCGATTTACTTATTATGACCAATTAGCTCGACTAGACCCCAAAAACCGGAAAGCTGGGAAAGAGCCTGAGCCTGATACTGACCGCGCGGCGCTTGGGAGCGCTGACCGCAAGGACAAAGTCGGAGGTATCGACTTAAATCCCGCGAATTTGGATTTGCAAATCAAACGCGACGGTAATGGCGTGCCGCTGCCGTTACCGCTTCAAGACATCCCCCATATTAATATCAACGGTTTTGTTCCGGTCATTATTAATATCACGCCCGTCACTAATCTTCCCTTGCTTCTTGGTGTCAATCCAAGCCAAGAAAAACAGCAACTAAGCCGCGTTCAGTAGATCGAAAATCGGTTGATAACACTCAATATTCTAAGAAAATTGAGTCTATGGACTATATTATCGAATGGGGTAATAGCTCTTGTAATGGGGTAATAAATAGGGTAATATTGTATTGTTGAAATAAATGGCCGGCAACGCGTTGAATAAAGGGGAATTATGAATTCATTTAAGAAAACCGGGAAAGAAACAGATCTGCCCTTAGCCGCCGTATGGCTGATGAATTCTATTTCAGAATATAAGGGGAAAGAAGCGCTCTACACAAAACAATCTTCACAAATACTCAATGCCCTTGTTGAGATGGCCCTCATCGAAAGCGCGGAGTCTTCTAACCGTATTGAAGGGGTAACAGTTGACAGAGACCGTCTCAAACCGCTGGTTATGGGCAAAAGCAAGCCCAGAGATCGCTGTGAGGAGGAAGTGGCTGGTTATCGAAAGGCATTGGATTTGATTCATAAAAAATATGACCGTTTAGAAATATCGCCGGAAACGATCAAAGCATTGCACCGTTTAAGCCGTCTGGAAACCGGGGATGCCGGGCAGTGGAAGCAAAAGAATAATGAAATCATCAAAAAACACGCGGATGGCCGGGTTGAGATCATTTTTCAACCATTAGAGGCGGCTAAAATTCCGGAAGCGATGCAACAGTTATGCCTGGCTTATAAGCACAGTCTCGTCCAATCTGAATACCCGTCCCTGTATGCCATTGCCTGTTTTATTTTAGATTTTTTATGCGTTCATCCCTTTAGAGATGGGAATGGAAGGGTGTCGAGGTTATTAACGCTTTTGGCGTTATACCAGGCAGGTTATAAAGTTGGAAAGTATATCAGCATCGAGAGGATCATCGAACAGTCAAAAGAAACATATTATGAATCTTTAAACAAAAGCTCTCAAGGCTGGCATAAAGGAAAACACGATTGTTTACCGTGGTTTCATTATTTTTTAACTACGATTGTTTCAGCTTATAAAGAATTTGAGCAAAGAGCGGGGAGTGTCAAGAATCATCGTGGAGCTAAAACAGAACTTGTCAGGCAGACAATCTTAAATCAGCTGGGGGAGTTTTCTGTTTCAGATATTGAACGAGAGTGCCCGGGAGTAAGTCCCGATATGGTTCGAGTGATTTTTAGGCAGTTGCAAAAAGAGAACAAAATCATCTGTCTGGGTAAAGGCAAGTCAGCTAAGTGGAAGAAGAAATGAGGTTCTAGTATATTTTTGGGGTGAATTACATTTTTGTTTTAAGTTTTTTACTTTTTAAAACAGCCTTCTTTTATTCTCGTCGTTAAAAATGAAAAAAATTTTAAAAAAATCTTCTAAAATATTCAAAATATCTTGACATTGATTTGTGTGTGTGTTAAAAATTAATTAACAAATAAAAAAATTAGAGAGAAAAATATTTTAATATTCTGCAGGGAACGGCGGGCAAACCGTTCCCTCTTAGAAGGAGATTCTTAAAAATTGAAAAACTTAAAAAGGAACCTTAAAAGCAGCTTAGGGTTCCTTTTTTTGTATGTACGGGAATAAAAAAATGAGTAAAACAATTGGCCTGACATACGATTTAAAAGCGGATTGGATTCCCAGTCCAGATGATCCTGTCGATGCGAACGCGGAATGGGATAAGCCCGGGACTATCGAGCGCGTCGAAGAGGCTCTTATTAAAGGCGGGCATAAGACCAAAAAAATTGGGAATGTCCACAATCTTCTGGCTCAACTCGATCATCTAGATGTAGATATTGTTTTGAATGTTTGTGAAGGGTATAAGGGGCGCAACCGCGAATCTCAGGTACCGCTTATTTTGGAAATGAAAGAAATTCCATTTGTCGGTTCCGACGCGCTCACGTTAGGGCTTACGCTGGACAAAGTGATGGCCAAAAAAGTTTTTTTAGCGGATGGCATTCCCACGCCTAAATTTTTTGTCGCTGATTCTTCGGAGAAGGAAAATTTGGACAAACTGGTAAAGCAATACAAGCTCAAATATCCCTTGATTGTCAAGACCAGGCATGAGGGAACATCGAAGGGTTTGACGGAGAATTCGCGCGTGGTTGATCTTAAAGGTTTAAAACGTGAGGTAGAAATTATTCTTACCCGGTATCACCAGACCGCCCTGGTGGAGGAATTTATCCGCGGGACAGAATGCACCGTGCCGGTTTTGGGTAACAAAAACGCGCGGGCCATGCCGATCGCGCAGATCTGTATTGACGGTGATGTTCAGTTAGGAGAAAGATTTTTTACCTTTGATATGGTCGCTTACGACGGATTAAGATACACCTGTCCGGCCAAATTTTCGTCCTCCTTAAATAAAAAATTACAGGATCTGGCTGTACGTGCTTACAAATCGGTCGAATGTTTGGATTTTGGACGCGTCGATTTTCGTATTGATGAAAAAGGCAACCCTTATGTCTTGGAGATTAACCCTCTGCCGAGTTTGGCCGAGGCAGATGTTTTTAACATTTTTCCTTATCTTATCGGCTCTACTTACGATGAAACGATTAACCGCATTTTAAATTATGCGTTAGAGCGTTATGGAATGTTGGAATCATCGAGAAACAATCGAATTTCAAGGCCAGCAGTCAAAATGGCAATGGCCTTAAAAAAATAAGGGCTAAATGCAAAATAATAAGGAGGAAAACCATAAAATGAATCCTACCGAAACGGTTATTGAAAAGGAAAAGCTCAATAATAAGGAAGACCAGGTAACCATCGTAAATCAAACAATCCCAGAAACAGCGCCGCTTAAACCTGCCGTTAAGTTGACGCCTAAGGAAAATCGGGTCATCAGTTTTTTCGATGATGCCACCCCGTTTGACTGGGAAGATTGGCGCTGGCAGCTGCGAAACCGTATTCGCACCAAAGAGATGCTCGCTAAATTTGTTAGCCTTACACCCGAAGAAGAGAAGGGTATTGATGGATCGGGCACTAAATTAACCATGTCCATTCCTCCGTATTTTGCCAGTCTGATTGATCCGGATGATCCGGCTTGTCCTATTCGTTTGCAATCCGTCCCTCAGGGCGCTGAACTTCTGACCGCTCCCGAGGAGATGGCTGATCCCTGCGGGGAAGATAAAAATTCTCCGGTACGCGGTTTAGTGCACCGGTATCCTGACCGCGTGCTGTTTCTCGTTAACGAAATGTGCGCGATGTATTGCCGCTATTGCACCCGCTCCCGCATGGTTGGCGACGGGCATAGAACATTAAGCATGTCAACGTATGAGGCGGCTTTTGATTATATCCGTTCGAACAAAAAAATCCGGGATGTCTTAATCTCCGGCGGTGATCCTTTAACGTTAAGCGACAAGGTGCTTGAATATATTATCAAAACCGTTAAATCGATTCCGCACGTGGAGTTTGTCCGGATTGGAACAAGAATTCCGGTGACGCTTCCTCAGAGGATTACGACTGAATTGGTGACCATGCTCAAGAAATACAGCCCCATCTGGATGAGCATTCATTTTAATCATCCTAAAGAGATTACCAAGCGGGTTAAGTTCGCCTGTGACCTTTTAGCGGACAGCGGGATTCCGATGGGAAGCCAGACGGTTCTTTTAAAGGGCATTAACGATAAGCCGCATATTATGAAGAAGCTCATGCACGAACTTCTGAAAATCCGCGTGCGGCCTTATTATATTTATCAATGCGATCCAATTTTAGGGTCCAAGCATTTTAGAACTCCCGTATCGGCCGGAATTGAGATCATGGAGAAATTACGCGGCCATACCACGGGCTACGCGGTTCCTACTTACGTGATTGACGGCCCTGGCGGCGGAGGCAAAATTCCGGTTTCTCCCAACTATATTACCTCCCATGAAAATGGGAAATGGACACTGCGTAACTACGCCGGCAAGGAATTCACCTATTTTGATCCTTAAATTGAATCGTTGATAGAGGTTGTGAAAGAATAGGGAATGGTTTTGAAAATAAATCATTCCCTATTTTTATGTTTGACCTTTGAAAAGGCGTGTGCTAAGATGGCTCCTCCCAATATAGAGGGAAGAGAGCTATGAAGAAAATTTTTAAAAAGGTGGTGAATATCCATGATTGAAGTTAAGGTGTTAGATCCCCACGGTTTCGAAAAGGCCATGCGCATTTTTAAAAAGGCCTGTCAGAAGGATGGGTTCTTGATGGAGCTCAAAGATCGTCAGTATTATTCCAAACCTTCTGAAAAGAGACGATTCAAGGGAAAGAAAACCAGATAAATAGTTTTATGAATGGCTTTGTGTTTGAACTATGTGCGTAAATATTAACTAAGCACAGAGTCCCAGCCCAAGGCCATTAAAATTTTTGGAGAAAAAATGGTTACAAGAAATAAAAGAATAGCCATTCTAGCCGAAGAGATGTACCAGGTGCTGGAAGTCTGGTATCCGCTTTTGCGTCTTAAAGAAGAGGGTATTAAAACGATTCTTGTGGGCTCTGGCACCAAAGAGATTTACGGTAGTAAAGAAGGATATCCAGCTAAAGTCGATTGTGCCATTGATCAAATCAAGACAAGTGATGTAGATGGCGTAATTATTCCAGGGGGATTCGCGCCGGACTTTATGCGCCGTAACCCGAAGATGGCGGAATTTGTCCGTAAAATTTATGACGAAGGGAAAGTGGTGGCCGCCATTTGTCACGGCGGATGGATGCTTGTCTCAGCCGGGATTCTTAAAGGTAAACGCGCCACCAGCTTTTTTGCTATTAAAGATGATTTGACCGCCGCTGGAGCTCAATGGGTAGATGAGGAAGTCGTCGTTGATGGAAATTTGATTACCTCCCGCAAGCCTGAAGATTTACCGGCGTTTGTTGTTGAAATTATTAAGAAAATAAAATGATAAAAGTCAAACGCGCTCTTGTCAGTGTTTCCGATAAAAAAGGTTTAAGCCTCTTTGCCAAGGGGCTGGCTTCCTTAGGTATTGAAATTATTTCCACCGGCGGCACGGCCCGCCATTTACGAGAAGCCGGCATCCCTGTCGTCGAAGTTTCGGATTATACCGGCTTTCCGGAAATTTTAGACGGCCGCGTGAAAACACTCCATCCTAAAATCCACGCCGGGCTTCTGGCCCTTCGCGAAAATGAAGAGCATACCAAACAGCTTCAAGCCCATCATATTGGTTTTATCGACATGGTGGTGATTAACCTTTATCCTTTTGAGAGTGTTATCGAGAAAAAAAATGTGTCCTTGGCCGAAGCCCTGGAGAATATTGATATCGGCGGCCCGTCGATGCTGCGTTCGGCCGCCAAAAATTTTAAAAGTGTCGCGGTTGTTTGTAATCCTGCGCGGTACGCCGAGATTCTCAAAGAGTTAGAAAATAACAACGCCCTTTTATCCGATTCTGTGTTGTTTAATTTAGCCGTGGAGGCCTTCGGGCATACGGCGCGTTACGATCAGGTCATTTCCCATTTTTTTCTTCAGCGCAAAAGCCCCAAAGGATTTAGTGCCTTAGAGGGGTTACCTCAAGAATTCGAATTAAGATTTAAAAAGATTCAGGACCTTCGTTACGGTGAGAATCCTCATCAAAAAGGCGCTTTTTATAAAGAGGCCGAAGGGGCCGCGGGCCTTGCCAACCTAAAACAGCTTCATGGCAAGGAGCTTTCCTTTAATAATATTCTTGACCTTAACGCGGCGGTGGAATTGATTAAAGACTTAAAAGCCCCCGCGGCGGCGATTGTCAAGCATGGAAATCCCACCGGCATCGCCGAAGATAAAATATTGCTCGACGCCTATCTTAAAGCCTGGCGCTGCGATTGTGTTTCCGCCTTCGGGGGAATTATTGGATTCAATAGAAAAGTAGATTCTAAAACAGCGAAGGCCATACTCAAAAGCGGTTTTATGGAATGCGTTATCGCGCCTGCCTTTGACCAAGGGGGTTTAAAGCTTTTAAAGACTAAGAAAAATTTAAGGTTGGTCGAATTAAATTTTGATTATTTAAAAGAAAGTAATTTTGATTTTAAAAAAGTGCAAGGGGGACTGCTTTTGCAAGAACGCGATCAGCATTTTTTGGCAGAAAAGGATTTAAAGTTTGTTACCAACAAGAAACCCACCTTAAGTGAATTGGCCTCATTATTATTTGGATGGAAGATTATTAAAAATATTAAATCGAATGCTATTCTCCTTGTCAAGGGAACAAGAACAGTCGGCGTTGGCTGCGGGCAAACCAGCCGTGTGGACAGCGTCAAGCTCTCTATCCAGCGCGCGGGGAAAAATGCCAAAGGGACTGTCCTTATTTCGGATGCTTTTCTTCCTCATGTCGACAATGTTCAGCTGGCCGCTAAAGCTGGAATCAAGGCCATTATTCAACCCGGCGGCTCGATTGTTGATGGCGATGTCATCAAAGAAGCCAATAAGGCCAGGATCGCCATGGTCATGACCGGCGTGCGTCATTTTAAACATTGATTTTAAACTCCTTCCTCATGAACTCTCTTCAAATCGAACAGTATTTAAATTCTTTTATCAATTACGAACTTTCTTTAGGGAGCGTTCATCCTTCGGTTTTCAAGCTGGATCGGATTCAAGCCTTTCTTCAATTATTAGGCAATCCTCAAGATAATTTGAAATTTATCCACGTGGCCGGTTCTAAAGGAAAAGGGTCCGTGTGCGCTTTAACCGCCTCCATTTTAAAGCAAGCCGGTTACAAGGTTGGCCTTTATACGTCGCCTCATCTTTATTCATTTAAAGAAAGAATCCGTGTCCTCGATAAGGAATCTACGCCTTATATAAGAGAAGGCGAGATTTTTCCTGACAGCATTTCTGACCGAGAATTGAGCGCTGTTTTAAAAGAAATCCGTCCTCAACTGGAGAAAATGCGTTCAACGAAAAAATTTGGTCAGTTAACATTTTTTGAGGTTCTAACGGTTCTAGCCATTCTTTATTTTTTTAAGAAAAAAGTGGATTGGGTTGTGCTGGAGACAGGTTTAGGCGGGCGTCTTGACGCCACGAACGCCGTTTCATCAAGTGTTTGCGCAATAACGCCGATTAGTTTGGAGCATACGCAAATCTTAGGGAACACGGTTAGAAAAATTGCCATTGAGAAAGCCGCGATTATTAAAGATGCTCGCTCGAGGGTAGTGATTGCGCCGCAAGAGAAAGAAGCCATCCAAGTCATTAAAAAACGATGCCAAGAATTTGGTATTCAACCTCTTGGGGTAGGCCGGGACATTCAATACGAAATAAAATTACAAAATATGCCTTTATTAGGCGATCACCAAAAGGTGAACGCGGCTGTTGCCATGGGAATTGTTGAATCTTTGAGAGATTTAGGGGTAAAGATTTCTGATAAAGCCATTTCTAGAGGTTTAAAAAATGTTTATTGGCCGGGCCGTTTGGAAATTATCCAGCGTAATCCATTGATTGTCTTGGATGGGGCGCATAATGGCGCCTCAGCCAAAGTTTTAGCAGGATCTCTTACGAAAATTTTTCCCCGCAAGCGGGCTATTTTAATTCTAGGCGTTTCTTCGGATAAGAATAAAAAAGATATTCTTAAGGAATTAAAGAAAATATCCTCTTGTATTATTTTTACCAAGGCTGAGCATCCCCGGGCCAGTAATTGGGAAAGAAGAGAAGTACAAAAATATTTACCGCAAAGAAATTTTTTCCTAACCTCGGGGGTAGAAGAGGCGCTTAGATTAGCCTTTGCAAAGAGTCAAAAAAAAGATATGATCTTGGTGGCAGGATCATTGTTTCTTGTCGCGGAAGTAAGAAAATTAATAAAAGAAGAGAGAAATGGATCAAATAAATAATCTCGACGATACAATCGTTGCTATTTCCACGCCTCTAGGCCAGGGGGCGATTGGGATCGTGCGCCTAAGCGGTAAGGACGCTGTATCCATCGCGGATCAAATGTTTATTCCCAAAAAGGGCCGACGAGCGTCGCAATTTAAAAATTTTACGGTTCACTACGGTAAGGTTGTTCGAGATACTCAAAAGGAAGATACAATTGATGAAGCGTTACTGACCATGATGCGGGCGCCGGGCAGTTACACCAAAGAGGATATGGTGGAAATCAGTTCGCACGGCGGAATCGTTTCACTGCGGGCGATTTTAACCCGGGCCCTGGATTTAGGGGCTCGTTTAGCCGAGCCAGGAGAATTTACTAA
>Ga0082335_1002203_pt1 | contig 37319 bp, 35 predicted proteins | sample Subgrocontami58m_FD_72375 | JGI IMG/M metagenome (GOLD analysis project Ga0082335, IMG submission 72375) | Subsurface groundwater microbial communities from S. Glens Falls, New York, USA - GMW37 contaminated, 5.8 m (SPADES assembly) (version 2) ...
CCGGTAACAGCTCAACGCTTTCAGCATGTTCACCCAGCTTGTCCCCTTGCGGCTTGACGGCAACCGCTGTTTCCAAAACGTGTCCAGTTCCAGCAGATCCCACACATACAATCCCAACCAGCACGCTCCCCATTCACGGGGACGGCGCAATTCAATCTTGTCCAACTGCACCCGAACGGTCTCACAGTCCATTGCGGGCAACTCTTCGCGATCGTCCGGAAACATTGCGAGTTGTTTTGCCTTAAAATCTTCACCCGAAAACGCCTCTACTGTCCGAACCCATCCTGCCCATTGATTGTCATTGAGTTCCCCCAGGTAAAGCACCTGCCGTTGAACCACACCTTCCCCGGCTACCCGACGGTTCTCCACCACGCTCCAATAACGGTGCGTTTTCCCGTCTTTCGTCCGTGATTTTGCCCGTAAAAACATGAAAGCATTTTCTCAGTTTTTACGCAACCCGTCAATAGGGTAGGTCGGCACTACAGCCCTTTTTGAAAACCCACTCCTTTAAAATCAAGGGTCTCAAGGCGATTCCTGCCTAAAAATAACCGTTTTTCGCCTCGAATTGCGAAAGTCGGGTTAGGCTGCCGTCAGCAGCAACAAATTACCCACGAAACACGCCAAAAGACCCGAAAGTTAAATTTCGCTATGTTCGCGTCTTTTCGTGGGCAACATGGGGATTCCGATACCTTAAAATAACGTTGAAATATGTTATTGAATGTTTTATACTTCGCATGAAATCTAAAGGAAAATAGCCTAAATAAACCAATTCCGGAGGTCGTTATGATGCAAAGAAATTGTGTTGTTTTTACCGCATCAGCATTTCTTTTTCTGATAGTATTTGTCATCCCATCTTTGATAGCAAGCCCGGAAAACCCGCAATCTGCAATCCAAAACTTGTCCTCGACTGCGTTCGGGGAACCGAAATTGGACACGTCATCATTTGCCCAGAAAACAAAGAAACTCCAGATACCATTCATAGCCAACAACGGTCAGGTAGATGAACAGGTAAGGTTTTATGCCAATACCTTCGGCGGGACGGTGTTTGTGACGAAAGACGGCGAGATTGTGTATGCGTTGCCGGATGTAGGGACGCAATGCCTTGCGTCTTCAATGCATTCGCCCAAGGGGATACGCAATGTGGTTGGTATGTTGCATGATGATCATGTATCAGACATCCTGCATCCTGCGGCATGGATCGTAGATCATGATAAACCCGAATTTCGAAATCCGCAATCCGCAATCCGGAGTGTTGCCATTAAAGAGACGCTGGTAGGCGGCAGGGTTCAGGAGATAACTGGAAATGAAAAGGCTGCGACAAAGGTCAACTACTTCAAAGGCAAAGACCCGTCAAAGTGGAAGGCCAACATTTCAACATACGAGACGGTAAGCCTCGGCGAGGTGTATGATGGTATAGAGCTAAAGTTAAAGGCTTATGGAAGCAACGTTGAAAAACTCTTTTGCGTAAAGCCCGGCGCAAACCCGGAATATATAAAGGTCAGGCTGAGTGGCATACAACCTGCTAGAAATCCTCCCCCTGAATCCCCCTCCGTGAGGGGGACAGGTAGTTGTCCCCCGCTGGCGGGGGCAGGGGGTGGATCAGGGGCAAGGGGGTTATCGGTAAATGGACACGGTGAGCTTGTGGCAGAGACTGCGCTTGGTCCGGTAAAATTTACAAAACCTGTTGCGTATCAGGTAATAAACGGCAAACGAGTGGAGATAGAATGCGGATATGTGATTACAGATGTAACCACAGATTTCACGGATTACACAGATCATGTAGATCAGGTAGGTTGGGTGAAGCGGAGCGCACCCAACAAAAAGGGGGATGGTAAAGATGGGTTCGCTTCGCTTAACCCATCCTACACAAACTGTATTCAGGAGCCAGAAGCAAAAAGCAAGAAGCTAGAAGCCGGAGGCAAGAGACTGATTGGCAGCAGAGAAAAGGGGATGGGGAGGAGGGGCGCATATCTAGCCTCTAACTTCCGTTCTCCAGCCGCTTATCATCAATCCGCAATCCAAAACTTGTCCTCGACTTCGATCGGGGATCCGCAATTAGAATACGGTTTCAAAGTTGCTTCTTATGATAAATCCCACGACCTCATCATTGACCCCCTACTTGCCTCCACATACCTGGGCGGATCTGGTAGTGATGTTTGTTATTCGCTTGCCCTCGACACAAACGGAAATGTGTATGTGACTGGGTCTACTTATTCAACAGACTTCCCCACTACTACAGGAGCTTATGGTACTTCTGGTGGAGGTTCTTACAATGATATCTTTATTGCAAGGCTCAATAATGATTTGACGAATTTGACCGCCTCCACATACTTGGGTGGGTCTAAGAACGAATCTGTCTCTGGCATTGCCTTAGATTCAACAGGAAATGTGTACGTAACAGGCTCCGCTAGTGCAACTGACTTTCCCACCACAACTGGGGCTTATGACACTTCTGGTGGAGGAGAGGATTACGGTGATGCCTTTATTGCAAGGCTTAGCAATGATTTGACGAGATTGACTGCCTCCACATACTTGGGTGGGTCTAAGCACGATCCTATTTATGGTATAGTACTTGATTCTACAGGAAATGTCTACGTAACAGGTTTCACTACTTCAACTGACTTTCCCACCACAACAGGGGCGTATAATACATCTGGTGGAGATTCTTATAGTAACGCCTTTATTGCGAGGCTCGACAGTGATTTGACGAAACTCTCTGCATCAACATGCCTTGGTGGGACTAGTGGTGACTATGCTTATGACATATCCTTAGATTCAGGCGGAAATGTGTATGTAACAGGTATAACTGATTCAACTAATTTTCCTACCACCACAGGAGTTTATGATACTTCTGGCGGAGGCACTTACGGTGATTCTTCTTACCCTGATATCTTTATTGCAAAACTAAACGGAGATTTGACAAAACTCTCTGCCTCCACATATTTGGGTGGGTCTCTTAATGATGAGCCCTCTGGCATATCCTTTGATTCATCTGGGAATGTATATGTAACAGGTTCCACTAGTTCTACAGACTTTCCCACCACATCAGGAGCCTACAATACCTCTAATAATGGTTCTTATGACATTTTTGTTTCAAAACTAGCCAGTAACTTGGCGAGCCTCTCTGCATCTACATACCTGGGCGGATCTAGCAGTGATGGCGGTACAAGCATAACCCTGGATTCAGGTGGGAATGTATGCGTAACAGGTAGCACTTCTTCGGGTGATTTTCCCACCACCAAAGGGGCGTATGATACATCTGGAGGTTCTTACGGTGGTGCCTTTATTGCAAAGTTAAGCGGTGATTTAACGAGACTCTCTGCATCAACATACCTTGTTGGGTCTGATTGGGCAGTTGCTACTGACATAACACTTGATTCAGACGGAAATGTGTATGTAACCGGCTATACTGACTCAACAGATTTTCCAACCACATCAAATGCTTACGATATTTCTAGTAATGGTTCTTATGACATCTTTATATCAAAGCTGGACAGTAATCTGTCTGCATCAGTTCCTACCGTAACCACGAATACAGCCACAAACGTAACACAAAATTCGGTGATACTAAACGGCACAGTAAATGCCAATAACCAGTCAACCACCTTCTGGTTTGATTACGGTGAGACTAGTGGTTCTTATGATATGCAATCTTCTACAGAGACCGTAGTAGGTTCAAGTAATACCGCAGTAAGCATTGCTATTAACGGGCTATCGCCTGCAACTACCTATTATTATAGGATAGTAGCAGAGAGTGACGCAGGTACGTCTTATGGCGATGAGATGTCTTTTACTACTCTGCCTGATACCACTAACCCCACCGGATACACGATCGTTAACAACAACGATATCTATGCCATTTCCACAACGGTAACCTTAACACTTTCAGTAATTGATGATGTGGGTGTAACAGGCTATTACGTCTCAGAAAATTTAACGACACCATCAACCTTAAATCCAGGATGGACGTCCATATCCTCTACCTCCGATTACAGCGCAAGTGTTTCATATACCTTAAGTGACGGTGATGGCGATAAGACAATTTATGTATGGTACAAGGATGACTCTGGAAATGTGTCAAGTCCTGCAAGTGACTCTGTTATAATTGATACAACACCACCAATTGTAACCATCACAAGCCCTACATCTGATGATACGTATACCACCACTAATGGTAAAATGAAGGTTGGCGGCAGTGCAACTGACAGCACAAGTGGTATAAATGAAATTACGTGGAGCAATAATTTTGGTATTAGTGGAACCGCCAATGGGACGATAGGCTGGAGTATATTGAAAATATCCCTATTAATTGGGGAGAATACAATAACAGTAATAGCTACAGATAATGCCGGAAATACTGGAACGGATGTGATAACAGTGAATCGTACGGAAGGTGGTCAGGGAAGTATATCCGGTTATGTGGTAGACATTGAGAACAATCCCATTGAAAATGCAAAGGTACGGATTAAGAAGAAAAATAGCGCAGAGAAAACAGTTTCTGATGAAGACGGGTTTTTCGAATTTGAAGATTTGGATGCAGGTACATACACGGTGATTACAAGAAAAATTGGCTATAAGATAAGCCGAAAAACAGTAAAACTAAAAGATGATGAAGATGTTGAAATTGAGATAAAGATGAGGAGGCAGTAAAAACAAGAGCATAGGAAGATCGAAAGGGTCACCCATTAGAAGGCTTTTGTCACATCTAGTCTTCGCTGGATTAATTTGTTAGAGAAAGATATTCTATATTCAGAATATCCTCATATGGAATATTATTTTTAGCATCAAAACAAGTATTAGAATGTATCGATAATCTTCTGTCTGTAATCTTGCAATAAATGTAATATAATGCCGCCTCAATACAATCTAAACCAAGTCTTTTTTTGCTTCTGAATTTCACGATACATGGTATTAATGAACTAATAACTTGTTCATGGATTTCGTAGCCATATTCTGCTTTATATACATTACATATGTCTTCAATAATTTCTGGTATGCGTAAATAATCATGGGTACCCATCTCTTTTGTACAAAACGCTGCTTCGCGTATCAAAATAGCATATGGCCCCCAAAGAAATACATTTTTTATTTTTAAAGAATAAAAAGAATGATGTGTTTCATTTATGATACTTCTCAATGATTTAAGGTTCAAACTATGCTCAGTATTTTCAAACAAATTAATTAGTTTTTCCCAAATATCTGGTAATGCATTTCCTAATGGCCTGATTCCTTCTAGAAAATTAGTCCCTTTAAAAACCCTAGTCAGATGAAACCAAGATACTTCTTTTAACTCTTTAGATTGTCCAACTTGTTCTTCTAATATTTTTCTTACCGCTTTATCTCCAAAAAAAGGAGGATCATACCTTTGGTAATACAAATCAAGATTTATTGCTCTTAAAATATTTTCTAAGGCAGTATCTTCTAAGCCATAAATATCGGCTATACAGCGTAAGGTTGATTGATATGATTCACAATCTAAAATTGTCATATTTATCGGTTTCTCTAATGGTTTGGCTCACCTGGCGTAGACGTGGCAAGACGCCAAAGCCACAGTAGAGCTGTATTCTGCGGAATTTCCGCCGCCGTACCCATGCCGGAGGCGGTCAGGTACAGCCGGTGTTAGGCGCACTTTAATTTTTCACGTTTACTTCAATTTCTAAAGACACAGCAAATACAGAGTAGTGGACTACCTTTGTATCCGGTAATTGGCTTGTAGGTTTATGAACAAAGATAATTTTTTCTAGAAAACAATTTCTCATACACTCGTACACCGGTATTTCTAAACAATCAATAACCGCATTTGCTCCGTCTTTACTCATACCAGTCCAGACTCCCTTTGTTGACGGGCTGGAAGTCTCCCGTACATACCTACCAGTATTTCCAGGACACCATTCCCTAATATTTTGTCCTAAGATTAAATCAACGACTATAGGCGGCGCATCTTTGAATATAAGCCTGATTTCCCCTATACTTTTCTGTGCATACACATTTTCACTATTTCTTGAGTTTATCAGAAAGTAAGCAGACTTCACTAGATTTGTAGATCTGGGCAATTGGAAATCAATTTCTTTGCCACCGTCATCTCGGGGTAAGTAATAACGTGTATGCTCATTTGTATCGAATATAAGCGACTCTGGTTTTAACTCATATTTCACCTTACCCAAAACAACATCGCCAGAAGGCGGGTCAATATAACGATTTTTTAAATATGAATTTCCTACGCCTGCTGGCAATGAGATTGGTAAGAACTTTGTTTTTACACTGTTTATTGCTCTGTTCTTACCACGCGACATCTGTTGTTTATTAGACAATCCCCAACCAAGTAAACCCATAATATAAAATGCAATAGAAAGAACAACGATTTTCCAATCTGCGTAAATCCGGAAAGTTATTGTTCCTAATACTATCACGATAAAAAGTGGCAAGAAAAAATGCCACTTTCCAACTAGCCACTTTAATACAAGCACGAATTTTGCCAGTAGTTTTTTGAGCCACGTCTTAAATCTTTCAACTTTGAAATATGCAATTGTTCCTGTAGCAATTACAGTTAAAAATACCCCGATAATGGTAGTGATTAAGTTTGGAATAAATTGAGACCAATCGCTTTCAGGCATTTTATAAAGATACTCCCAATTTATTTTTTGTCGAATGCGGTTGTGCGCCTAACAACCTGGACCGCCGTCAGCTTCGGGTTTTGTTAGGTATCGTTCGCTTCACATCAAAGCGAGCGTGTAACTTCTTCAGGGCGTCTTGCACGATGCTCTCAAGATCACCAACGGTAACAGGGATGTAAGCTTCTGGCCCGGAACCCGATCCGATCCGCGTTAAGGGAGTTCTTCCTTCTATGCCGGGCATAAGTGCCGCATCGATCTGAGGATCAAGTAGCTGATCCAAGATTGCAAAGCAGAAGGTAAGGAGGTTCTCAAAGTGCTCTAGCACAAACTGCTGCACATGCACCTGAGGATTGTCATAACGCAAATTGCTTATCGGGCGATCGTCAGGATTGTTGGGCAGACAAAACAGTAGCACCGGCTCACCCTCGTGGGGTACAAAGACCTTGGCCGGGGTTCCAACGATCAAGTAATGCTGGCCAAGGTCACGATAGCTCTTAAGCTTGGCACCATAAGTGTTCCAGTAATTTAGGGTGTCTGACTTGAACGGCTCCGGAAGTGCCAGAGTGCCCTTCCTTAGGCTCTTGACAACATCTGCAAGGCTCATGGCGAGGCTGAGCCTTGGGACTGTCCGATTCAGGTATGGAATTATTGCATTTTGTGCCCGGCGTGTAGCGTCCAAAAAGGAATCGAGCCGATAGCCCAGGAGGTTTCTTTGTGCCTCGTTTAGCTCCGAAGTAGTTCCGGGCTTTTCCACCACTGCTTTCTCGTTCACGATCGCGATTTGATCGCGAGCCAGATCGAATATGGCCAGTGAAGCGGCACCTAGGCAGTACGGTAAGATTTCTAGGCTGGCAGTAATACGCCGGAGTTGCTCGAAGTTCTTAGCCAGTTCGCCATAGTTCTTGAGGAGGTCTGCGCAGAACTGATACCGCAGGCGCGGGACCTGCGGGAGCAACGATCCACTTGGAACGTATGACGAACTCCCTGAGATACGCATATTGTGTTTACCTATGCCTAACATGCCTTTGATATGATAAATACTATCGTGATAATCATTTCAAACACTGCCACTTGTGTCTCTTTGCACTGGTTATCATGTTGTCTTATACTGATCAGTATAAAATCCTCTTGTTCCATTTGATCCAATGGCAATAAGTCGTCTCCGTGCGTCTGTTGTAATGACAAGAGGCTGATAGAAAATTATTCTTTTTTCAAAAAGGAGGATAACAAAAATCAAGAAGAATGCAATCTCTTTTTGGTTTTTGCTGGGGAAAGGACTGGGGCGAATCGTTCCATTAGCACTATATTGAAGATATTATAGTAGATAAGTAAGACTATCAGTTGGCACAGTTATGAAAAAAGTGGGCAAGGGGCGTACTTAATTTTACTTGACAAACAGTTTCGGTTCTCATATTCTGGCGCGGCCTTCTGTTTGTTTTACCCCATTCTTTATATCGCTTCCATTTTTCGGTAATTCTTAATTTCAGGAAAGGAGACTCACCATGCCAAAATACTGGATGATAACGAACCGTGAGATAAAAGACGGAGGCTTCGGCCACGAACTGGCGCAGAAAAGAAGCTACTGGGTTAGTGATGAAGGCTCTCTTGATGACTTTAATAAGTGGAAACAGGTAACGGAGACAGAATTTAAAGACGCGCTGATAGAGGCCGCTAACAAGTTGCCTTTGATTTTATCGCCGGAAAGGCACGAAGAGCAAAAACACGTCTCGATATTCATCCATGGGTTTAATAATGATTGGATGGATGCGGCGCGGAGATACGAGTCGTTATGCAAAAACTTATTTGAAGGGGACGGGGGCCTGGGATTGTGCATCCTGTTCGGTTGGCCGTCAGATGGCCTCGTAATTAGTTACTACCCCGACCGAATGGACGCACGGAAATGCGCGCCGGACCTCTCCGAAGTTTTAAATGCGCTGTATGACTGGATGTCCGTTAAGCAGCGCGCAGCCATCAGCGATCCGACGAAGGCCTGCCGTGCAAAGACTTCAATAATTGCGCACAGTATGGGCAATTACGTGCTTCAAAATGCCATGCAATACACCTGGACACGGAATAATCAACCGTTGCTTATTGCCCTTGTTAACCAGTTGCTGATGGTTGCGGCAGACGTGGACAACGACCTGTTTAAAAGCGGAGAAGAGACGGACAAAAGCGATGGCGATGCGATTGCAAACCTGACCTATCGGGTTACCGCGCTTTTTACCGGCCGGGATAACGTGCTTGGAATGTCGGCGGGACTCAAGCATTTTGGCAAGCGCCGTCTCGGACGCAGCGGATTTGACATCGCATCCACAGTGCCTGATAATGTCTGGGGCGTTGATTGCACGTCTTTAATCTCCCCGATTGCGCCGAGTGTTCATTCCGCGTATTTTGATGAAGCCCGCACGCTGCATCTCATGCGGCAGATTCTCCGCGGTGTGGACAGGAACCCGTCATGGAATCCATCGCACTGACAACATGAAAAGGTTGGTGTTTTACCCATCCCAGGAATAAAGCACTTGGATAGGGTGTGTCATCCGGATAACTCTCGATGATCTCTCCATTCATCAAAACTTCTTTGACCGTTTCCCTTGATATACCTCTTTCCATCATTCTTTCAAGGGCATGTCTTTGCCATTCAATATAGCCTTTTCTAACAGCATCTTTTAATAAATCATGTTTCATTTATTATCGTCTTATGCAAAAAGGATATAAAACATCTATTAAAATACCGCTGTTCCTATTTAAAATCAAGGACTATTGACAAATATAAAGAAAAACAAGGCGATCCAGATATTCCCACTGGACCGCCTATTGTTTTCAGTTTCTACTTACTACACACAGCAGCAGGTCTCGCCCTTTTTGTGCCAGAGAATGCCCCATCCACAAATTCGCCCAGATCTCTCATGTCATGCTGCGAATCTGTCTCCTGTTTATTACATACAGGTTCGTGTTGATTATCTACCCCTTGTTTTAGCCAGGAAGAAATCTTTTGTCCGGTCTCCCGACTGGGTGTAAAGAATTGACCATCAAACAGCCCAGTCCGGTCTTTTGATGATGTTGCGACATGTTCAGATGAAATGTCGAGAACGATGGAAAATTCGTATTCCATGCCTTCGCGGAGAATAGGGTCGAGTCCTATTTTCTTGACCTTCTTAATCTTCCCATTCTCTTCTTCAGGCGCATACTTCATCTTTGACCGTGCAGTTGCTACAATATGGCATTTTGATTGAAGTATCGCTTCTACAAGTTGATTGTGCAATGGAGTAACATACCGCCACGAAGTCCAATCATTTGCCTTGCCAGATTGCACGATCTTATCCTTCATGTCTAGCAATCCACCTTCGCCCGACCAACAGTGCGACAACGAGTCAATTATGATGACATCGTAACCCGCATTTTCTGCCTCTTTGATCCCCTCGATATATTTTTTGCATTCAAAGGGTGGATGCAGTTGCAGGATGTCATAGTCCAGTAAATCAGAATATAGCGACCCCGATCCTCTTTCTGAATCAATTAAGGCAATTTTGCTACCTAAACCCGCTGCGATAAGTAACGAAGAATAAGTCTTACCAGAACCAGCTGGACCGGCAAGACAAATCCGCGCCTTGCTCAACGATTTTTGCGCCTTCCTAAACATATAAATTGCTCCTTTCTGAGTGCTGAAGAATTCCCTTATAAAACTCGGTTTTACTAACGTCTTCCGTTTTGTTTTGGTGCGACAGGTACAACTTTACAGCTTCACCAACCATCGTGGTGATGTGTTTCTTTGTCGCTTTTTTAAGGTGATAGAGACTTGCCATGTCTTCGTCGGCAATCTGATTTGCAGCCCAGCCGTATTTAACGTACGCCATTCTCATCTCCTTATTTAATTTAAAATGTTAAGCAATCTTCCTGCTTGACGTTCGAGGTCTACCCTTGCATCAACATGATTCCTGTCGCGCGCCATTGCAGACAGTCCCTGGACGATATTCCACAGGCTCGTTCCGTTGCCCTCTTCGTTAACGGCATATTCATACGCCCTTTCTGATACGGCCTTTGTAAAACCACGATCCTGTAGCCATTCAAGCGTACCTTCCTTGTTTTTTGCAGGGCGATATTCAATTGCCTTTCTGATGGTCTGTACCTCGTGACTCGTAGATGACCCGACGTATTTGCTCAGTACCGGCATAATTTCGGTAAATGCACGCGATGGCGCATTCAACGAATGTCTGACGCGCATTTCACAGACTTCTTGAGCGCCCCAAACAATGTGGTTTGCGCACACGTGCCGATAAAGAAACGTTGTAATACCGAAACTGGACTTGCCCACTTCCGAATTCCAGACAAAGAACCCCCTAGAGAGGATTTCATTGCCGACCTCTATCTGGTGGTCTTCGTCTACGAAAAACATGAACACATCTCTATCAGAAGCGTATAAACCGGCATTCTCCATTTTCGTTCCATCTGTGCCTGTTCTTTTATAAGCAGGCGGATTGTGCCATGATGGATTCCTTTCGCAAAGCCCTTCAACGGCACGCACAACGTCAATGTCCCAGATTCGACCATAAGATTCAGAGGTAAATGCCCGCACCTCGGTGTGTCCGTTTGACGTTAACAGGAGTTTTGCCGATTCACGCGTTTCTGGCAAAGAGTGATTCAGATTTTGAGACACTAATTCCGGCGTTAGTGTTCTCAGGTATGAACTCGGAGCGCTTGCAAGACTGCATAACTGGCTAAACGACCAGTTAGTCATTTCAAGGCTTTGACCATTAAAGTTAATAGCAATGGAGCCATCAACGGGTAATACCTGTAAATCTCTTGTATCCACGACGCCTTCTAATGAAGCATTCTTACGGTTCAATACGGCCTGTTTTAACTCTTCCAAGGTCGCGAATCTTTCGTCTGCCGAACGAGTACGCCACTGATGAGAAGCAACTATTAAATTGGTTGCCATACGAGTTTTCCTTTCTTTAAAAAGACAATTGTTTTAAATATTTTTCTGCTTTACACTCTCCATAAAACATTTTCTGCAACTACCATTTTCCGCACGCTCACAGGAACACGTTTTCTGCTGAAACCCTTAATTGACCTACTCGATGCATAATACGCGATTTTTCATGTCTTCGATTTGACCTCGAAGGTAGTCAAACTCTCCATGGTTCATAATACGACGATCCTTTCATAGTTGAAATATTTGGATAATTGCCCGCACTACAACCATTCTTGTGGTGCGGAATGCGTTTCGGACACAGCGTACGAATATGTACGCTTCTGATAACCAATCATGCAAAATTGTACGTCTATGATTGTATTTTATTACTAAATATGCTTGAATGTGCAAGAATGAATAGACACCATTTTGAATAGACTTTTACGATTGCAAAAACATGACTACGCATAATGAAAAAGAAGGTACTGTCCCACTGCTTCGCGGCGATACGAAAACAGCTTTGTATCATTCGGAAGTGCCACTGAGCAAACGAAGGAGTATCTACCAATCACCTTTTTGGCCACTAACCATTACAACCCTCTCCATATTCTGCACAGAAGCAATAATAATGGTATGCTTCGCCTTCTTTTTACCAGGCGATACTCCCAATTGGATTAGAATATCTATTGATGCTGTTGCATTGGTGGTTTTTATCAGTCCAATAATTTATTTCTTTGTGTTCCGGCCGCTATCGCTGAATATAGTGGAGCGCAAGCGCATGGGGGAAGAAATTCGCCTGTTACTAACAATGACGCAAGTAATTTCCGGACACCACGACCTCCGTGATGCATTAAAGGTTGCGTTAAGAAGGATTTGCGAGACTATGGGCTGGATTTTAGGTGAAGCTTGGATTCCTTCATCTGACGGGAAATGCCTGGAGTTAAATACGTCATGGTGTTCTGATGATGAAGGTTTAGCCGGGTTTATAACACGGAGCAGGTCATTTACGTTTTTGCCCGGCATAGGCCTTCCGGGACGTGTATGGTTTTTCAGGAAGCCTATATTCGTCAAGAATGTAACGGTAGACCGAACTTTTTTACGCGCAGAACTAGCCCGTGAATATGGTATAAAGGGGGCGATAAGCCTTCCCGTTCTCCTGGATAACGGAGAAGCCTTTGCCATAGTTAATTTCTTTTCGCGCAGGATATTGACGGAAAAGGACGAACTGATGGTGAGCCATGTCACGTTACAACTGGGGACGCTTATCCAGCGCAAGTTTGCTGATGATGCGGTGCAAAATGCCATCCGCGAACTGGAAAGGCGCAACTTCGAGATTCGTACCCTTGGTGAAATGAGCGACAAGTTACAGGTCTGTAATACAACCCAAGAGTTTTGCACAGTTATTGCTCAATCAATCAGGTTGCTATTTCCTGCCGGCGCATTATTTACCTGTGATACATCGCGGAATTCGTTAAGCCCCGAAGCTGTGTGGGGAAATATAGCGATGGTAGAAGGACCGATATCTTCAGATGGCTGCTACGCAATACGGTTCGGGCGTCCGCACTTTGTTCTGGACATCAAGGCTGATCTGTGTTGCCAACACGTGAAGGAAGGCGCGGATCCTTATTTGTGCGCACCGTTTATGGGACATGGCGAGATACTGGGAGTATTGCTTGTGTCATCAGGTACCCTTGCAGCATGGGGCGATAAAAATCAAATCGAATCAAAACGACTGCTGGCAATAGATGCTTCAGAACGTATCGGACTGGCAATGGCAAATCTGAGACTCCGTAATACTCTCCATAGCCTTTCTATTCGTGACTCGCTTACGGGGCTGTTTAATCGTCGCTACATGGAAGAATCACTGGAACGTGAAATATACCGCGCTAAACGCAACAGTACGCACATGGGGGTAATTATGCTGGACGTTGATCACTTTAAGGAATTCAACGATACCTTTGGACACGAAGCAGGTGACGTGATTCTTCATGAAATAGGAGTGTTCCTGCAACGATGTGTCCGTGGCAGCGATGTCGCCTGTCGGTATGGCGGCGAAGAGTTTATACTTATTTTGCCAGAAACACTCCTGGAAATCGTCTGTCAACGCGCCGAGTGGTTACGTATGGCGGTAAAAGATATACGAGCAAGCTATGGTCAGCAGACATTAGGTCATATATCATTGTCATTTGGGGTAGCGATGTTTCCGGAACATGGACAAACGGCAGAATCTATCGTACAAGCCGCTGATAGCGCTCTTTACCGTGCCAAGGCCGCAGGTCGTGATCGGGTCTGTGTAGCTGAATAGCAACTATTATAGGCTATTAGTAAATATCTGCCTGGCGTTGATTCCTTCGTAAATGTCTATTTTTCCCCATAATCAATCGGCATGACAACAGCACAAGAACCCGTTTTCCCCTTAATCGTCCACGCCTGATCCTTTTCAGACGGTAATAATATTTCAACTACATCGCCTGATGTCTGTATTGCATCCAGAAAAAATATTACATTCACAACGCCACAATACGGTGCGCCATTGTATTGACCCTGTACTATGCCTCGATAAGTTGTCCTGCCTTTGGTATTCACGGTAATTACCATCTGTCCATGCCTGAATTCTGCGATGATTGGTTTTGAGTCAGAATCCGTGGCGCTGGCGATTAACGCCCTATGAAGAATGGGTAGAATATCCTGTGATCTTGCGGTAAACCTGTTGGCAAATTCTCGCGGAATCACATCTTCGTATTTGGGGAATTGTCCGTCAATCGTACGATAAACGGCGCGACAATCGGTGCATCCGGGCACGTTCAACGTGAAGCAAATGTGTTTGTCCGCATCGTTTTCAGCCAGAATATGCCCGTCTCCCGTCAATAACCGCGCAGCCTTCAGGATAGAGGATGGGACGATAACGCCGCCGGGCGTGCATTTGTCGTGGCGATTAGAATCTGTCATCGGCGCTACATGCAGACGACTTCCATCTGCGCCTGCCAGTTGCTGCCGTGCAGTGTCGAAATATATGCCAGACAACGCAGCCTTGTATTTGCTGTCTGATACTGCCCTGCCGACAAACGAAAGCTTTTGAGCAATATTTGTTACGGTAAACGAACTGGTTTTGTTGCCTTCCTTAAATTGCAATGTATGGAGTTTCTCATCAGGGCTAAAACCTTCGATGACAAATGAGCCGACTTTTAAAGAGGGAGTGTCTCCGCTTATAAGCTGTATGTTGGAGCATTCGTCAGGACACGCCAGTATCTTTTTTAACTGTTGTGCATTAATGCAAATTTCATTAATGCCCTCGTCATGCGTAAACGTGTATTTACCGCCAGATGCAATGGAACCGCTGAAATACGATTCCAAATTGGTTGCGGATACCGTAAGCTTTTCGCGGTCAACATTGAACAGTAACGAGTTTAGTGCCGGTACACGCCTGCCTGCTGCTGCAAATATACTTGCTGTCGCGATTAACTGTTTTAAAGGATTGTTAACGGCACGAGGAACGTCTGCATTACGTGATTTAGTCGGCGGTTGGAGGCCGATTATCGCAGGGTTGTTGCGCAGCACTGTGGCGTGATTCGACGTGACGAGCTCGCGCGCAACGGACGTGGGGACGCGGCCAATGGCTTTTTTGTCGGCGCTAATTAACGGAACACCACGCCGGAATATTAATTTTGGGAATTTCATTTATATTACCTCCGTTTTTTCCTGTTCTTTTGAGTCAATCGAATTATCCATGTTCCCTATCCTCTCTTATTTCTATTGAAAAGTAGCTTCGCTATAAAACCGAAACCGTTCAATATCAGTGCAAAACTTGATAGGATGCAGGAAGGATGAAGATAATACTCGGTTTGCCTGGTCGTCACTACAAGATGAGCGCCGGATATGGGGTTGTTGCAGAACAAGCACTCGCACCCTTGCAGGTGGGGTGCATCTTGATAATATTCACCGGGGTAATGGTCGTATCCATCCGCATCATCAGGATCTATAAATCCCGGATACTCCTCTGAAAACTGCGGACCGCCCTGTTGTGTCTTATATCGTTTGAATTTCAGTTTAAACATGTTGTTCGTCTCCTTCTGTCCCTCCCGATTTTGTCTGTAACCTAAGAATTATTTTGCCTTTTTCGAGAAAAACGGTTTCGATGTTGATTTTCTTTAGGCTGTCTACCATTTCAACGATGCCGGGTAACTTGTCCAAATGACAGGCAATTATCCGGTTGCCATCGGCATTCTTCCAGTATTCAAGGAACGGATATTTCTTGTTTAACAAACTCAATCCCATAGACAGGTAAAATGGTCTGATACGGTGCAGAAACAAGTTAACGACCGCGGTGTCTTCATTAAAATCGTGCGAGCAGTAAGCGACCTCCGCTTCAAAACTATCTGTAGAAAACACCATCAGATCTTCAAATACCTCGACTGTACAGGTCTGTCCGAAATTGGCGAGTAGTTGATTAATTGCAGATTCTGGAATTTCAAACTGTTGGATATTTCCGTCGGCTATCTTTTGTAAATTCATTTATGTTCCTTTCCGTGAATAAAAAAACCCCTGCACACCAGAGAGTAGATGCGCAGGGGTTTAGATGTAATGAAATGATTGAAAAATGCCTTACGGTTGCGTGGGTAACATCTCTTTTGTCTTTACGTGCTTGACGGTGATCTTCGGCTCTTCAGAACCGGAAAACAATTTATCAATCTCACTTTTTGTCATTGATTTTATAATTTCCCGCACTTCGTTTTTGATTTGCTTCCTGCCCAAAAAGTGCTTGGAAAACCAGCCTATCGCCAAGCCGCCGAGCGTCGCGGCTCCAACAATTAATAGACTTGCGATATTCGTTTCGTTACCTATTTCAAAACCAGTATCTTTTGACATATATTTTTCCTTTCTATAACGTGTTTACAATGAAATTTTCAAACCATTATTTTTATGCCGCAAAACCTCCTTTCACTACAAAAATTCCCAGATTAACATGCGCTTATTGCCCCTGCAAATGCCCCCGGATATCGTCCGGATTAAAGCGGATTAAAAGCGTTGCTGGGGCAGGCTATGATCGGGCATATAAATACCTCTTCATATAAATTATTACAGAAAATCTCTGCGGTTTGACGGCGGGCGCATGTAGGTTTCTCCACTGAACGGAGACCCTAAAAAGGGTGTCGGTTGAAACTACATCCCTTTTAACAAATGTATTCAACAGAGACAAGCGGGGTGGGAATCCGACCCACACATCTCCATTTCAATGGTTGCGTGAGTTTAGTCAGACCAAACTCACCGAGTTGTCGTTTCTTTAAATGTTTCCGGCAAATTAAAAACATTACTGCCTTGCTGACTGTTTCTTCAAACCAACTATAGTTAAAAACATACGAGCACAAATTATTGGTTTGTTAACAGTATGAGCAGCATGAGGATATTTGTAACGGAACACTTTTTTTAGGAGAAAAATAATGTCAGGTAAATTGTATTCGCGAGCTGATATTGCACGCGAATTGGGGCTACAGAGGCATGTGATTAATTGTTGTTTACGAGCGTGGGCGGTATGTCCCACAGCGATAACCGGTGGTCAAGGCATGTATAGCGCGGCGACCGTCCATGCTCTCGGTAAAATGATTACAGAGGCTGATCGCGTTAAAAAGTTCAAAGGAAGCGAACATATTCGAAACTATTAAGCAATACTCTACGCCTGGATTTGGCCGCTGTTTGAACGGCAAAAAATAGTTAAGAATGATAAATTTGTCATTTATGCAACTTTTGTCATTTTCTTGCAAATTCGAAATATTTGTCGCGTCATGCCGTATACATTTTCATGAACAAAATATTTTTGCGCCGGACTTGTTGACGACAGATACATTTGAAATATGCTTATCCATTGAAGGCTTTTATTTTCAGAACTATTAGGAGATTAACGATGAATGAATTGCGGTTGTACTCGGTCGGTGACATCGCGAGACGGTTAAGCACTACAGCGAGCGCTCTGACTTATATACTATTAAAGCATCGCATTGACCCTGACGGTCTAATTGCAGGTCGTGTCCGCGTATATGCCGAAACTAAGCTGGCGCTGATAAGCGAACTGATTGGGGAAAAGCGCCGTCGCAGGAGGAATTCCAATGATAATATGTAAGCCACGCGGAGACAGGGACACATCGGCCACCCGTTTCAACCACGTCAGTCACGGTTTGCGGTCGGTCCACGAAGTAATTCCTGGTGAGAGCCGCGAAGAATACGACACGCTAAAAAAAGAAATCGAAGAAGATTTACAGCCGTGTGGCGCACTGGAAAAGTCGCTAGTCGAGCGATTGGTGTTTTTTTTATGGCGATTGAAACGGGCAATGCGAGCGGAGTGTACTCTCGTGTTTACTAATTTGAAGCTAGACAATGACCCCGTGGACTGGGGGCGGTTACTTGGAAGTAATTTGCTTGATCAAATCGTTCGCTATGAAAGCCACGCAACGAGACAAATATCAAAAATATTGGATGAATTGAGAAAATTACGCGCCGAAAGAATTCAATGAATGCACAGTTGGCACACAAACGAAAGCGAATATAATTTTTGTAAAAGCATCTACAAACAATTAACGAAATAAGGAGAAATATGAAGTCTGCATACAAATTTTTCAACTTTATCGTGCCGTTTGAAACTTATGAAAAACTCAAAGATATAAGCACTCGGAATGACATATCAATTGCAAATCTAATTCGGCGGGGAATTGATTTGTTTTTGAGTGATACTGAAAAGAACTTACGGGAGATTAAAGAAAACACATGGTTACTGAAATAAAAGATTCGTTTGCGCCGAAGCATTACGAAGACCTGAAAAAGTCCGATCTTTCGGATGAAACAATTTTGTCCGCTGGCATAAAGGCGGTGCGGCCAGCGGATATCAACAAAAAACTCGGCTTTAATATGCCGGGGCTACAGTCCATGTACGAGATCCCTTACAACGCTGACTACTCGCGATACCGGGTGTTTTATGAACCTGGCTGCGAGCTTGACAGCGATGGAAAACCAAAGCCAAAATACCTTTGTCGAAAAGACTCCGGAAATCATTTGTATGTGCCACCGAAAGCACGGCCTTTCCTCTGCGACCCTTCTATTGAATTGTATATAACCGAGGGAGAAAAAAAATCTTTGAAAGCGGCGCAGGAAGGTCTGTGTTGCATTGCAATATCCGGGCTTTGGAACTGGTCAGATGGCAATAAACAGCTTATCTCTGACTTCGATCAAATTGCGCTGAATGGAAGAACAGTATATTTGGTACCAGACACCGACTGGTTGGAGCCGAATCGAGACGGGAAGAAAAAAAACTTGCAGCAGGCTGTTTATGAATTTGCGTATTTACTGATAGAGAAAGGAGCCGTGGTATCGTGGATAGAATTGCCGAGGTAAAACCAAAAATTGGATTCGACGATTATTTACTCACTCACAGCAAACAAGATGTAGATGCGTTACCCAAGCATTCAATAAGGAAGCTCACCATTGCCGAAATGATTGATCAGGCTGACGCCAATACCAATGCGTATGAAATCAGGGAAATAATAAAAACAATTTCAGCCGTTGGATCTGAAATAGAAAAGTCATCCTGCATCAAAAAATTGCATGAGAAAACAAAAATAGCCATAAGGGCAATCCAAAAAGACATAGCGTCATACACAAGAGCACACCTGGCTGAAGAAAACAAGATTGATGCAGACTGCCCGTATAGTGTTGACGAAGCAGGGAATCTTTACAAATTGCAGCAATATAAAGATAGTGTTATTCCAATCAAGCTGGCCAATTTCTGCGCACAAATTACGGAAGAGACCACGGAAGACAACGGTTTGGATATATCGCACACTTACACAATTACAGGCGCGGTACAAAACAAAAGATTGCCGCCTATTGCGGTACCATCGGTTCAATTTCCGACACTTAATTGGATACACAAATGGGGCGCCGAAGCTATTATTGAGCCGGGACAAAATGCGAAAGACTTTGTTAGGCATGCTATTCAGGTTATGTCTACTGAAACGAAAAAAAGTGATTGCTTCACGCATACAGGGTGGCGTGAAATTAATGGCGAGATGGCATACTTGACAAGCATCGGCGCTATCGGCGCAAAAAATGTTCAGGTAAAACTTTCTCATGATCTCCAGCGCTACTGCCTGCCTCTGATTCCGGAACAGGAAACCGAAGCGATACAGGCGAGCCTGTCTTTTCTGGATCTTGGCAAACGTGAGATTACATTGCCGCTGGTGTGTGTGCTATATCTTTCTGTCTTAACAACACTCCTTGACCCAATGCCGAATTTCTCAGCCTATATCTATGGAGGAACTGGTGTTTTCAAAACGGCTCTCTCCGTGGTACTGCTCCAGCATTTTGGTGATTCATGGAATGCCTCGCTGCTGCCAAATTTCGGCGATACCGCAAATAGCCTTGAGAAGCGGGCGTTTCTTCTGAAAGACGCGCTCCTTGTTTTGGATGACTATCACCCAGACAGTAGGAAATCTGATTCCCAACTAAAGGAGTCCATTGCACAAAGACTCATCCGGTCATACAGCAATAGAACGGGAAGAGGAAGACTAAACGCGGATACAACGGACAAGGGAAGATACGAACCACGGGGGATGCTTCTTATTACTGGCGAGGAGCTTGTCATGCTCCAAAGCACCTTGGCGCGGCTTGTGGTGATAAAACTATCCGAGGGAGATATCAGCCAGACCCAATTGAGTGCTCTACAGGCAAAAGCACACTTGTTGCCACATGCCATGTCCTCTTTCGTTTCATGGGTTCAACATAATATCCAGGAAATCAGAACCACCTTTAAGTCTAAGTTTTCGGAGTTAAGAGCTAAGGCTTGTGCCGGAAATATGCACAAGAGATTACCGGAGCAGTCGGCATTCCTGCAATTTGCTCTGGACTCTGTGCTTTCATGGACAGTGGATAAGGGAATAGTGGCGAGCGCCGAAGCTACAAAACTGTCAAATGAAGGATGGAATATATTCATGAAGTTGTGTGGCGAGCAGAGCCAAAGAATCGAAAGCGAAGATCCTGTTGAAAAGTTCTTCGATATTTTAAATACATTAATCGCGCAAGAGAAAGTAAAAATCAAAAACGTGTATTCTTCTGTCGCGGGTGTAGCTGACAACCCTAATGGCGAGCTTATTGGGTATGAAAACAACGAATTTTTCTATTTTTTGCCACAAGCCTTGTGGCACACCGTACAGAAATACTGTAGTGAAGAGGGTGTCCACTTCCCATTTAGGAAAGATACGTTTTACCGCATGTTAAAAGAAAAGAAATTCCTGGTCACAACTGACAACCAGACGGCGACGGTGGAATACCTCGAAGGGAAGGCTCGCAGGGTACTAAAAATGGAAAGAAAATTTCTTTTTGAGAGCGAAATTAAGTCATGATCAAGTTTCTTACTTATTTCATTACTTTGCGTTACTTGTGCGAAGTAAGATGTAAGTTTCACTGCGGAGGCATGTTAACTATATCCTTACTTCTCTTACTTCCTTTTTTGGGTATACCCAGCCTGGCTATATTAAAAGATTAAAAATAATGGATAGTAAAGAATTGAAGATATATGAGAGGGGGTATATTAAAACTAAGTAAGGAAAGTAATGATGTGTGTAAGTGTATGAATATCCATTGGTTATAGTCTTACTTATATCAGTAAGAAATAAGTAAGTTAAGTAATGTTTTTGGGGAGATTCTTTTATGGGACTAAGGTTATGGTCGCTGGAAGTCTTGGAAGCAAAAGCAGAAACACTACCTGTTATCAATAACAGGGTAGTTGCCGCCAACAACGAACCATATTCTAATGGCGGCGACGTAATCGTAAAAGTTTTAAATATGTTCGATGGGGAAATAATGAGTATCAACGGAACATCAAAAGATTCTTTCGAGGAACGCGCTGCAATCCTGGAGTTCGATGGCGCATTGACAAAAAAGCAGGCCGAAAGTGCGGCCTTAAGGATTATCTTTAACCGAGAGATTAAGACGAGTAATCAAAATCAGATGGCTCGATTTGACACAGTACAAAACCCGTGCTCTAATGGAATAACAAAGAAACAAACATGACGATAGTCCGGGACGCGCGCGAACAACGTCAACTGGTGTTCCCAGAAGCCAAGGTGGAAACTGGATCTCTTGCGTATCCGCGCCAGTGGGTTGCGCGTTATCTGGTCCGAGAATCGCACGATGTCCGCAACAATTATCGAAGGTTTATTAGTCAGGCTTCTGCGGAGTAAGGCGGATGAAGATGGTAATGCCCGCGTTGCGCGTTTCGTAGGATAATTGATCGAATAAAGAAAGTAACAAACGATATACTGAATTTTACGGTTTATGGCACGCGTACATCGTGCTAGTGCGGATGACTGGCGCAGCAAAATAGCGCTGTAACTGTTGTGGAAAGGCTGCTTCGCGCAGCATTGTGGGAAAAACTAAATTAGTTTTGAGTCTAACCCCTGGCTTCTGTGGCTAGTTGTCAGTAGGTCAATCCAGGCATTTGAAGCCGGTTGATACTATCCTCCAGATATTTATCGCTCAAATGAGCATATATCTGGGTTGTTTTGATATCTGTGTGTCCAAGGTGCTGGGCAACCGCTTCGAGCGACTCGCCAGACATAAGAAGGTAAGAGGCGAACGAGTGACGAAATTCTTTTGTTTGTACTCCTTTAATACCGGCTCTTTTAAATATACGGAAAATGCGTTTGCCGGCATCTTCTGAAGACAAAAAAGTTCCATTGTAATTTGTGAAAATGTAACCACCATCCTTAGCGGCATTGTAGTAAGGTCGAATGACCTCGATAGCAATATCATTCAACTGGAAAATCTTAGGTATTGGATTACTGTGTTCCGTTTTGTCTTTTGTAATTTCATAAAACCTGCGCTCCAGGTTGATATCTTTTTTCTTCAAATGGACGATTTCCTGGATACGACGACCAGTCGCAAGCATGAAACGAATCATTGCAAAATTTTGCGGAATTGTAAAATCTTTTGTTCTATTGTTGCATGAAGGATTAGATAGCATTTGACTTTCACAAGCTAATATTGCTTCAATTTCCTCTTTGCTTAAAAAACGCGGAGGCGACTTTTTCACTGATTCGTTCTTTATTTCAATATGGCAAATGTCATTTTGGTAAAAATATTTTCGCTTGACGCCCCAGTCTAGTATGCGGCGCAAATGCTGTAAATATTTATTAATGGTTCTGCTTGACAATCCGACCTTATGACGGATCGGATGCGACTTCTGCCGTAAATGCTCTTTTAAATCCTTAATAAAAAATTGGTCTATCTGTACTATCCTGAGACCCGGTTTGAATTTGCTTATAGTTGTAAAGGTATTCAGAATATCTTCGTACTGACTATCCGATATCTCACCTTTGACCTCGCATAAGTATTGATTCGAAAGATAAGCAAATTCCATATTGCGGCCAGCAGTGACCATAGGCTGTATGGTTCGCTTGTCTTTGCATTCAAGCATGACCTGGTGATAACGCATCTCAGCTTCGCTCGGATCTTTGCCCAAGTAAAAAGTCTTCTGCTTGCCAAACACGGTGACACAAACCGCATACTGCTTCGCGTGTCCGTGAAAGAATATTGCAGGCCCGCTTTTCGCTTTCACCTGTGGGATGTTTTGCAATAATCTTTTAACAGAAAGTGGTTTCTCTTTAGCCATAAGTATGATTGGAAAAAGTGTTCAAAATTTTACATTTATTACAAATAGCGACATTAAATACTGTAAATCATTACTGTAACAATTCCATAACTATAATATCTGGCGCACTTAGGCGTGAATGTACTACGGCTTAGGAAACCGTCGCTCTATCCTGCTGAGCTACGGGCGCATTGAAACATTTACGAAGATTATAAAAACACAGAATACAACTTCTAAATTATTTTTGCCAGGTTTCAACCGAGTATCATAAGAGATGATACCAGCAAACCTTTATTACAAAAAACGTAAGAACAAATTATAGCCACAATATAAAAAAAATCAACATCATTCCCCGGAGTAGCGTCGCCGTAACCAAAGTAGTGCAGAGAAGGCTGTGGCGTGCGGCAGGCGAGGGGTGCCGAGTGACGCGTAACAGTTGACAATTCCCCCGTCACTCGTCACTCGCCTCCTTTCAAGATTTTTCACAACTCACAAAAAGAAAATTAGATTGAAGTATGGTAATCCAGACATTAAAATGAACAAAATTCTTGGCTAAACTTGGTTATACTTTTTAATAAAAAAGGATGGGTATACGTACTATGCATTTTATTTTGTACCGAAAATATATTCCATTTTTGCTTCTTTTAATCGTGTTTTTAGTCGGAGGGTGCGGCGTACAGGACCCTGATTATTATAACCGTTTGGGCGTATATCTGGACAGCCAGGGCAAGGTAGAAGACGCCATAAAAAAATACAGGATAGCGCTGAGGATAGACCCCACCAGCCGGGAGGCGCATTACAATCTTGCAGTCGCGTATCACAAAAAAGGGCTGTTTAACGAGGCCATCCAGGAATACAAAACTACGCTGGAACTCTATCCAAACGACCCGGAGACGCTGTACAACCTGGGCGCCATATATGCCAGGAGCAATATGGATGAACCTGCCGTCTTTGCATGGCAGAAGGCCGTTGAACTGAGACCAGATTTTGCAGAGGCGCATTATGCCTTGGGGTTTTCGTATGCGCAGAAAAAGCAATTTGACAACGCTATCCAGGAATATCTCAAGGTCATTGAAAAGAGGCCGGATGACGCGGTGACTCACAACAACCTTGGCGTGGCGTACTCTGAAAAGGAATTGTTTGACAAGGCTATTGATGAACTAAAAAAGTCCGTCAAAATCAACCCAAACATGGCCATGACCCACAAAAATCTTGAATTTGCATACCGGAAAAAAGGGATGGAAGAAGAGGCAAACAACGAATTGAAGCTTTACGAAGAACTATCGAAAAAGGCAAATTAGAATCAACACAAGAGACCCCAAAAACAACTTACTAATGTAGCGACGGTCCCTTCCCCGATTGGCGCCGAGAACAAGCGTGGCCGGCACGTAGCGGGGGATAAACCACCCGCGCTACAACCTTGCATCTACTAATTTACCTTTTTCATTCTACACTGATTTTTTTTAAAGAAGCTATTTCACCGGGTCATACCCCGAACCTCCAAATGGATTGCACCGCAGCACACGCCATATTCCCAAGCAAATCCCCCGCAGTATACCCTTCTTTTCAACAGCATCAATCATATATTGCGAGCAGGTAGGCTCATAGCGACAGGAGGGGTGCAAGGTCGGAGAAATAACAAATTGATACGCCTTGAGCAGTTTAACGATGATGAACTTCATGGACAAAGGATTCACTAATTTGCATTAATAACTTTTTAAATCCACCCTCAACGTCCGAAAGCTTTAAGTCAGACGAAAAAGGATGCCGCGGAATGGCGATAATGTCAACGTGCGCCTTCAGCAAGTGCTTATTTAACCGGTATGCCTCCCTGAGCAGCCGTTTGGCGCGATTGCGCCGCGGGGAGTTCCCCACCTTTTTACTTACTACAAGCCCAAGCCGGGAGCATGGGAACTCGTTCGGCATCACGTAGAGAACGACCTTGTTATTTTTAAATACCGTACCCGTATCAAAAACCCTTTCAAACTCCTTCTTTCGGGTCAGGCGTTCTGCCTTCGTAAATTGGAAATTCATGTCCATACGCTAGCAGAAATACCATGAGAAGTCAACAACTCCGGGAATGCCGTTAAATAATACCGCGCAGGGTTTTCAATTCTTCCGCCAACGGCAATGGTTTAAAGCCTATTGCAAAAGCCTTTGCGCTGTCAAGCGAGACGTCCGGCGGCCTCGGCGCTGCCGTAACACTGTCTTTCTGATGACATGGATACAGCCTCGCCCTGCAAATACCCAGTTCGTCTCTCAGCAGCTTGCCAAAATGGTATCGCGAAACACGTTCAGCGCCTCCCAGATGCAGGATTCCCCGCGCCTTTTCAAGCGCCAGAAATATGCCGGAAACAGCCGATTTCACCTGCAAGGGAGTCCTGTATTCATCCACAAACAACTGCACTTCCAAACCTTTTTTCATTGATTCTATCATGGGATGAATGAAGCTTTCAGCGGTCGGCCCGGAGACGCCAAACATCAGGGACATGCGGCAAATAGTGACCACCGAATGGTGTTTCAGCATACCCTCTTCGGCCAACACCTTTTGTTCGCCATATCTATTGACCGGACAGACAGGGGCTTCTTCGCGATACGGGGCGTTCAGCCCATTAAAAACAAGATCGGTTGACGTGAAAACGCATGGGATTGCGTAATCGGCGCACAACTTTGCGATATTCATGGAGGCGTCAACATTAACCTTCTTTGTTTCAGATGGATGCGTCTGGCAAAAGTCTGGTCTGGATTTCGCGGCGGTATGGATTACCGCGTCCGGAAGAACTTTCTTGAACAGATTTTTCAGTTCAAAATAATCTGTCAAATCAACGCGAAGGATATTCACGCCTTTTATTTCAACAGCATGAGAAAAAACCGTCCCGGCCACCTCCCATTCCCTCTTTGCAGCCTGGCAGATATTCCACCCCAAAAACCCGCTGGCGCCCATAACAAGCAATTTTTTCATTTCCTTCGTTCCAAACTTCTTCTTACCCCCATTGACAAACTGCTATATCTTTCCCTGATATCACTCCAATCTCGTGCCCACCATTTACCCAAGAACCGCAGTCCATGAGATAATAAACCTTTCCATCTTTTGGTTCTTGTACCAATCTCGGAGAGTGGGTGTGCCCTATTACTGCTACGGCTAAATCCGTTGGGGCGTGAGGATTACTAGAATTACCTTGATTATATTTTTCCATTAAACGAATATAGCTACTTTTATATTCGTGAGTATTAGTACCATCTGTATCCTTAACAGGCGTTAGTTTTCTGTTATACTCACTGAAAAGACCGCTTACCGATGCCCACACATTTCCAAGGATAACATCTATATCTGGCTCCAGATGTTCTATCATTCCCACAATTTTTGTAATTCCCATTCCTATTGCACCTGACCAGCTAGCTTGATTATTTGCGAAATCTGCCTGAAAACCATGTTCATAAATTACCCTTGGTTTTCCAGCAAAACTGGAAAAGTATCTCCATTTACGCTTAAAGGTTGCGCCTTTGTTTTTATACCACTTAACGAGTTCTATATCGTGATTCCCCACAACATAAATTGTTCCTAGTTCATCCAACAGGCCCAGAACATTAGGATACGCCGCTTCTATCAAATTTGTATGACCATCGGCCTGCCATAGATCAAACATGTCACCAAGTTGAATGACTTCCAAATCCACTCCTCCCGATTCCCTTAATTCTAAGAGGAAATCGAGAAGACTTATAAATCTCTCTTCATAATCTAACCTTCGATCAAAAAAATCATCGTTAGGTCCTCTTTCGAGCAGGTGCATATCTGGTATGCAAATGGTAAGCTTACTGGTTATATCGCTATCGGCCTCAAGCCTGAAATTCTTAAAAATCTTTGCTTTATCATTTGCCTTCCTCAAAAATTCATCTAGACTTAGCATTTTACACCTCCTTAATTATTTTTTTTTACATACCTCAATCTTATTTACAACTTCATGAAATCGAACTTTTTCTCCTTCTTTAACTTTTCGCCTTTCAGTATGAAAGAAGATTTTCATATCTTCATATCCTCTTACATTTTTGCTCAAATCTGTACCAGGCTCAGACAAAGGAGTAATGGGGGGGGTACCAAAGGTGTCAGATATTTGATTCCAATCCATTCCCTCTTTATATTCAACACAATCTAAACCTACTTTTACTTGATCCAAAGTCTTTGGTTGCTTCTGTGTGATAATACATGATGTTAGGGTAATTACTATAACAAAGAAAATTGCAAAACGTCTCATCGTCTTCTCCTTTCTCTACCTGAAATGGCAAAAAAACTGGTTTATATTCAAAACAGGTAACACATACCTTTATCTAGTTGAGTCCTGAAAAGCTATTTCTTAAGTCCCCGTCCCCACCTTTTTTGGATAAAACTTAGGTTGTCCGGCAGAGTTTTAAAACCATGAATTTACCCACACAACACCTGAAGAGCAAATATGCTTCGCAACAACGTTTCACGGTTTACTTTATTTTTACTGAGGTTTTGTAGTATCCGTGCCAGCCGGAGTATCATTGTGGTTGTCATTCCTTGGCTTATTTAAATTCTCTACCGCTTTTTCTAATTCCTCTATAGTCATGCCTGTTTCTTCCTCCCACAGTCTTTCTATTTCCTGCTTTACCCTCGTATCAGCTTCAGTAGAGCCTTTGCAAGCGTTTTTATATTGTTTAGCAAGAGCGAATTCCTTAGCTTCTCCTTTCTTTCCAGTAATAGATTTTTTTATTTTAAACATTCTTACCGTTGCTTCAGCGGTAGCTCCCATTTTCTTTATAGCAGCTATATTATCTTGCTCCGACTGGCTTGGATGAATCAATATGTCATCCAGGGTTTCTTGAACATTGGCGTTTATTTGATCAAGCATTGTACGGTCAGCAGGTTTAACAGGCTTTGATACAGTTAAAACTGCATAGGTTTTGTCTTCGAAGTCTTCATCCGCTTTTTTTAATCTTCCCGTAGTTACATCATACGACACACCCTCTGGCTTGAATCCTTCTTTAGATTTTTTATCACTCTTTATATCAAACAACCACCACCTGTTTGTTACTATTCTGGCCTGATCCTCCCTTTTCACTATTACTAAATCGCCTGCTTCAAGCGGTGCAACCAAAGAGGCCTCCCCATAATGCTTCATTTCAGTATCAGACAATGGATAAAGAGTAATTTCCTGGGAAAGTTCAAGGTCGTCCTGATTTGAGTTAATAACAAACTGCATGACAGAAGCTGCCGTTGCTATTGCTGTACCATATTGTGGTTGTGCCGCACCAGCAACAGAAGAAACCACGTTTAGAAGTTCTGAAAGTAATTCATTGTTTTTCTTATCCAATTCAAAAACATAGAATTTTATTGTTATAGGATAGCCCTCGAAGAGAATGGGACCGTATAACAGGTTGCCTGCTACATTTAAATATGAGCTTGGCGGTTGATTTAATCTGTGAAAGGCCACTCTTTTCAGTACTTCCTTCTCGTTAATTTTATCATAGACCTCTGCATAGACTATAACATCGAAATCACAAATTGATTGTACGTACTTCAAATAGAGGGTTTTCAAAGAAATGGCGACAACATCTGAAGGCAATCGTATACTCCGATCTTCACTAGCATCTAACTTGGTGTAAATCCCAACCAGTTCATGTTTTGGAGTTTCCTTCACTTTCAATAAAGAATTCTGACCAGTTATAGTCCATTGCGTACATCCTGTTGCCGTCAAGCATGCACATAATCCTATAAAAATAAGGTGTTTCTTAATCTTCATGGTTTTCACCTTTCTGAAAAAGTAAGACTGTATTTCTGCACAGTTACAAGAAATTTTCTAATAAGGGTATGTTAAGACAGCAAAGCGAACCCATCATCATTTTTATTGGGTGTGCTTTGCTTCACCTTGTTCATCTTTTCCCTCTTTTGGAAGCGGCAATTTGTTTTTGATAAAATCGAATATTCCAAGCGTCCTCCTGATAAAATACCCGAGAATAAAAGATACACCTAAAGTCAAGTATATAGAACCACTAACATCTTCTTCTGTAACACCTGTAATAAGCGTACCTATAAATTTTTTTAACAAAAAAAAGGCAGATACAACCACGATTGGACCTATAAACAGCTCAGTTAAATACCAGTATTTCTCATAATGAAATATTTGTTTTGTATACTTCCCTATTGCTAGTTGTGTACATACCCATACAAGAATTCCAACTACTACCCCGAATTCACCCCAAAACAGAATCTCGATCCATCTCCAGCAACCAAAGACCCAGAAAAACCCATCGTTCTTTGAAACTCCCATAGCATCCTTTTCCAGCTTTTCAACCCCTTCTTTTATTGTCTTTTTTAATTCATCTTTAACTACTGAATTGACGGTGGACGTGCCGAGAATATTATTTATCTCTTTTTCTAACCGTAGTTTATTATCTGCAGAATTTGTACCTGATGTACCATAGATATTATGTATTGTGTTTTTCAGTTTATCTTTAATTGCTAAATTAGCCGTACTACTTCCACAAATTTCATTAAAGGTAAATATGAAGCCATTTAAAATATTAACCCTTTCAAAGAACTCTAAGCTAAGCGCATTATAAGAGTTAATATCCTCAGATTTTTCACTAGATTTAAGTTGGTTTTGAGTAGAATCACTTGCATGGTCTTCCGTTTTAAGTTGATTCTGAAGAAAATTACCAGATTCGGGATTATTTTGAGTAGAACTATCAGATTTGGATTGATTCTGAGTAGCATCATTACATTGAGAAGACATAGCGCCTGAAGAAATTAGTTTTATTTCATTTAAGCGAGTTACGTCTGGATTTGTTAAAGCAGATTTTATTTCACCGAGAGATTTAAAAAAGATTTTTGTATCTTCTTTCCTGTAAGATGGATATTTTACATACGTATGAAGATAGATATATATTCCGCCCATTGCAGAAAGAAGTGTACAACCAATAATTGTTACCCACTTTGCTTCTTTAACACCAATTTCTTCTGTCAAATTTGTCATTTCTTCTCTCCTACCTTAATTTATTCAGTTAACACCGTATGACGCATGAATACCGCATTGTCTGTGTAGAGTAGTTACGTTGAATACTTAGAAATGAGTGATGTGTGGACATCGGTAAAGGAGTATCTGCGCACCAACTGAGAATGTTCTGCATGTTCATAAGCTCTTCCCTGAGCACTTTAACGACTACAATACTATTGTTTTGTGGAGACACACAGGATCGCATCTTCCATTACACACTCCTGGTCTCTTGATTTATTACCCCTTCAAATCACCAAATAGGATGCCGCAATTTGTGGCAAAACAATTTATTGCGATGTTTGATAGTAAAGTTATTGGTATTCATCTGTTAGATTACTCAAAAATGAAGAATACACAATTCTCGTAAGACGAGAATTGTGTGTCATGGCACAAAAATGTGCCAGCAAATGTGCAGCATGGCACATGTATAATGAAGCTGATGGGCTGCGTGCGTATTTCAAAACAAGCAGGTAGTGACAATCCATAAATTACCACAACCATGATTAATCCATTTTTCTTGACTGTCCCCGTATTGCTGATAAAATGGGTAAAATTTTGAATTTTTTATTTTAAATACGTCTACACCCATATTTTCTGAGATATAAAACGATGGATAAATTCGAACAGGAACGCTTTGATAAACTTCAAAAACTGCGCGAGATGGGCATCGAGCCCTATGGCAAGCGGTACGACAATACACAACCGATCAAGTCTGTTTTAGACAGTTTTGCGCCGGAGCAAACGGACACAAAGGCCCGGGCTGCCGGCCGCATCTCAACCATACGTCCGCATGGGAAGACCGTGTTTCTGGATATTAAGGACTGGACGGGAAAGATACAGGTTTATATAAAGCTCGATAAGGTAGGCCCAGAAAAGTTTGAGTCGTCAAAACTCCTGGATTTGGGCGATATTATTGGTGTAGACGGCGTCCTCTTTAAGACCAGGACCGGTGAAATCACGATTTACGCAGACGCTTTCACCATTTTGACAAAATCACTCCTCACCCCACCCGAAAAATGGCATGGGCTTAAGGATGTAGAGCTGAGGCATCGCCAGCGATACGTTGATTTGTTCAGCAATCACGAGGTGATGGACACCTTCCTGAAACGCATCAGGATTTTAAAGCATATCCGGAGATTCCTGGACGACCGCAGTTTTGTTGAAGTGGAGACGCCCATGATGCAGCCCATCCCCGGCGGCGCTGTAGCGCGGCCTTTCATCACCCATCACAATGCGCTCGATATTGATCTCTATTTGAGAATTGCCCCTGAACTCTATCTGAAAAGACTGCTCGTGGGCGGAATGGAGCGGGTGTACGAGATTAACCGCAATTTCAGGAACGAGGGCATTTCAACCCGGCATAACCCCGAATTCACCATGATGGAGTTATACCAGGCCTACAGCGATTATAACGGTATGATGGAACTTACGGAAAGCCTTGCGACATCCCTGGTAAAAGAACTGTACGACGGATATGAGATTCCATTCGGGGAGCGAAAGATTGACATGACCCCGCCCTGGCGTCGCGCCACCTTTTGTGAACTGCTGCAAGAACACGGCGGAGTCAGCTATGAAGATGAGGCTGGTCTCATCAGAAAGTCAAAGGAACTGGGACTTGAGACGTCTGGGGTTGATCGCGACAACATGGCCAACAATATCTTCGAGCAGGTGGTAGAACATGCACTACATAATCCAACCTTTGTGCTAGACTATCCCACATCAATTTGCCCGCTCACAAAAACGTGTGAGGGCGACCCGCGTTTTGCGCAGCGGTTTGAGTTATACATTGCGGCTATGGAGGTGGCTAATTCCTACTCAGAATTAAATGACGCCCCGGAGCAGGAAAAACGATTTCGCGAACAATTGGGCACAGAGGCAGATATCGCCGGCAAAGTTGACGAAGATTTCCTGACCGCATTAAAATACGGGATGCCGCCTGCCGGCGGGCTTGGAATCGGCATAGACAGGCTCATTATGATCCTGACGAACAATGTATCCATCAGGGAAGTCATCCTCTTCCCACTCCTCAAGCCGAAATAATTTTACGCATAATTCATCACAAAGACGCAAAGAAAAAATTTAAGGCGATAATCTCATGTATGTCGCACTATCTCTGGATATTGACCCGGACGCCAATAGCGCAGTTGAAGGACGCCACGACGCCCTGTCTTCCCCCACAGAACAGGGCACGATACGGGTGGATGCCTGCAAAAAAGGGCTACAGAAGATATTCGCGTTATTAGAAAAATATGATATTGCCGCCACCCTCTTCTATGAGGCGCGAACCGCACAGATGCTCCTCGATGACGGAATGGATTTACCAAAACTGTCTGAAAGACATGAAATAGCCTGCCATTCCCTGAAACATGAAGATTTTTTGGGTAAGACATCCGGCATGCCGATGGATGAAAAATCCATCGGGGAATCCATCTCTGAGGCAAAGCATATGCTGGAAAAACTCTTTGGCAGGACGGTAAAAGGATTCCGGGCGCCCTATACACGAATCAATCAAACCGTTGTAAAAGTTTTAGAACAATCAGGATTTCAATACGATTCCTCAGAGACGCTGACCCTCGATACAAACTGGAACGGCATTCCCTACCGCCTCGATACGTTCAATTCGAATCTGTTAGAACTGGCGCTGCCTTCCTTTCCCGACGCAAAAGGCAAAAAAATGACGTCGTACCTGTGGGCAATATTCGAAGGGCGAAGGGATCCGGGCGAATACATTGACGCTGTTTTTCAGGCAAGAAATGCAGTCGGCGGAGGACTTTTTGTTTTTTCTACGCATCCCTGGCATTTGTATGTTGACTGCCTGGGAAGACAGTTTCGTGATGATCAGGTGAGGAGAAATCTGGAAAATTTAGAAGCCATACTTTCCCGGATAAAACAAATGGAGGGAATTCAGATACACCGGCAGGATACATTCCTTGAAGACTATTTTAACAACCTACCACAGTAACATTAGCAGATACATTCCATGTCCGTTACACTATCCGAGCCCAGATCAAGTTCGAAGGGTTGTATCTTGTTTTTCTTCGCATCACAGAGCATTTTTACCTTTGGTCTGGATAGCGAGTAGATATTCAAAAACATCACAACCCCGGTAAAACCCTTGTAGATGCCATTCTTAATTCTCACCTCTGAACCTACGGGATATTTCGGCATTACATTCAGAAAACAATCCACCAATTCCCTGTTAAACTGCGTTCCAGACCCCTCTTTTATAAGCTCATAAACCAAATCAGGCGGCAGTCCCTTGCGGTACGGTCTGTCCGAAATACAGGCGTCATAAAAATCAGCAATTGACGCGATTTCGGCAATGGTAATCATTTTATCGTCCGCTGTATAACCAATACTATCAACATCTATTTTATTATTACCCTTCAATCCGCGAGGATAACCTTTGCCATCCTGCCGCTCATGATGTTGATAAGGAATGTGCTTCGCGGCCTCTCCTATATTGCCAATATCTTTCAGTAACTCATATCCATAGGTTGTATGTTGTTTCACCTGTTCATACTCTTCCGGCGTTAATTTGCCGGGTTTATTGATAATCCTTTCATCCACGAAGATCTTCCCGATGTCATGGAGAAATTCACCAACGGCAATTTGCTTTAATTTTTCTTTGTTGAGGAACAACCTTTTTGCAATGATCAGCGACAACACCGCCGTATCAACAGAATGCTCATAGGTATAGTTGTCGTAACTTTTGATCGAATTCAAGCCGGACAAAACGTCTTCACTCATCAGTTCATCAACAAAGGAATTAATGTCTTCGCACATGCGCTTAAAAGCCGGGTTTGCCTGAAAGGCATTTTTGATTTTTGGCGTATTAATACTTTTTATCACCGATTCGACAGTGTCCGCTTCTATATGCACAATCGCCGACTGAGTTAACTCGTACGTCTTCAGTATGCCCTTTGTCGCCATGATGCGAATTTTATCAGATATCGGATCTTTAATAATAACATCCGCTGTTTCCTCGTCTTCAATGTAAATCCTGATAAATCCTTTGTCTTTTAATCTCTTGATATAACTTTCATTTAATACAACCCCTCTGTTTAATAGCACCTCGTAATTATCGCCGTAAATGGCTTTACCAAGCACCATACCGGGCATTGCATTATATACGTGCATTCTTCTCATAGCTTTTGATAAATCTTACCCATTAACAAAAATGTACAAAATCTAAACATACAGCATCCAGTCCAAAATCCTGGCGCTGGAATTAATTAAAGAGTTACTGACAAGGATGACTACTTAAGTATGAGTAGTGCAAGATGATGGGAAATCACTGCATCAATCATTGCGTGTGCTCTTTACATAAAGTGAGTCGCACTCGATACTATTGTGGTAGGTATTTCGCAAATTAGATGCCTGAATAAATCTGATTAGAAATGCAGTTCCATACCTTCGTGTGCGGCAAAACATTCCATGGCATGGGGAGAGCCATTTGTGTTTTCTTTGCAATTTGCCACAAAGATGTCCATCTGTTCATCAAAATGATCCGGGTCGTGGTGAAAAAGCGCTAGCCTGTTTACCCCGCCTTCCTTCGCCAGACACAACACCTCACTCAGGGGAGAATGCCCCCAGCCAACTTTTGTTTTGTATTCCTCATCGGTATATTGGGCGTCATGGATAAGCAAATCTGCCCCATCAATTATTTTCAAAATACTTTCCCTCGTATCCGGATCATATTTCAATTTGAAGTTTTTTGTTGCCCACGCGGGCGCCAATTCATTATCAGTAAAATAACATATTTTTATCTTTCCAAAAGTTACCACGTATCCCATAGCCTGGCCAGGATGATTAATATATACGGTGTCAACCTTTATCCCATTAATAAGGTTGCTTCCCTCCGAAAGTATCTGAAACCGCATGCGAGCAGACAAGGACTGTAATTTGACGGGAAAATATATACTTTCCATTTGATTGGAGATAATGCTGTCTAGTCTTGCCTCTTGCAAGTCCATCCCAAGGATAACGATCTCGTTTCCCTCGATATACGAGGGCTTGAAAAATGGCAGACCCTGAATATGGTCCCAGTGAAAGTGGCTGAGAAATATATGTGTTTTCAGCCTTTCTTCCCCCCTGCTTAAGACATTGCCCAGTTCCCTGATGCCGGTCCCCGCATCAAAAATAAACAACTGGTTGTTTGGCAGCCGAACTTCCACACAGGGAGTATTTCCGCCATATTTTATATACTTTGCTCCGGGCGTGGGAATAGAACCCCTTACACCCCAGAATTTAACTTTTATTCCGACTTTCAATATCGCGCCACCCTTCCCATGACAACTGCAACTAACCGTAATTCAAAATGCAATCGGCCTGACGAGAGGTTTATCATTATTTTCCATCGTTATCATCCGCGAGGATGTGTTTCACGCCAACCTCGTACTGCCCCATAAATTCATTTACGCGAACCACTTCAACAAATATTTTTTTATAGATTCTGTCATAGTCCGGAGAAATAACCAAAACACTCCCCTCCTCGAGTTTTTTGTTTGTTTTCAAGCGTAACCCGCTTCTGGAGATGTCTACTACTGTGCCTTGAAATGCGGCTTCTCCTTCTTTGTCCGCCCGTTCCATTTTACAGGGAAAGATTTCATAAAAACGCTCTTGTTCCCGCCGTTCCATAAGTCCGCCAGCTTCAAGCTCCGCCTTGGTCTGAGACTTTGCGCCACCCTGCTTAACCTTCAGAATAAGATTATCAATACAACTTCGCGCCTCACGAAGTTCGTCCAGTGATAACTCCCCTAATATTTTTAAAACCTTTTCTCTCGAAGACATATTCTGCCCGTATCGTTTCTCGTAGCCGGATAAAACGCCACCGTGTTTTTTGTAATTATTACACATTAAATTTAAAAAGACAACCTCTTTTTATCACTTATACAAGCAATACCCTTCTTTTCGCCCATGCTATATTTTTGTAAAAATTACAATACTCATTGTAAAAATTACATGGTTTTGTATTTGACAATGAGTTTATAATGTATTGGCAAATATTTCACTTAGTTCTAAATATCGTAAATTTAGTGTACTTACATCACATACTTACTATATTTGATTTATTTGGTATTTCCATTGCTAATGTTTACTAACTTAGGGAATATGATCATGTATTTACCGAATTAAAATTTCGTTCTACACGAGATTGCAATACATCACGGAAAGACATACTTTCTGCATGCTCGGGAAGGACTATGAAACAGAAAACGGTACTCATAACGGGCGCAACGGGGTTCCTGGGAGGTTACATCGCCAGGGAACTCCAGGATGTGGGGTTTCGTTTAAAACTCCTTATCAAAAAGCCGGCGGTAGACGTACAAAAAACATTTTCTGAAATTTTTCCCGCAGGCTGCATTGATAAAAATGAACTAAAGGCGCTGAAAAGCCGTGTTGAAATAATACCGGGAGATATCTCCGAGGCTTATTTAGGATTAAGGGCGAAAGAGTATTTTAAGCTGGCAGATGTGGTGGATGAGGTATTTCACTGCGCCGCTACAGCAAATTTCAGAAAGGGAGAAAATGACACCCTTTTCAGACTAAACGTATCGGGAACGGCGCTCATCAGCCTGTTCTGTACAACAAAAAAACCAAAGAGGCTTCACTACCTCAGTACGGCTTATGTCTCGGGAAAGAGACGCGGCGCTGTTCTGGAAGAAGAGCTGGAGAAGGAACAGACGTTCAATAATGATTACGAACGGTCAAAATACGAGGCAGAGCGGTACCTTGCCATATTTACCAACCAGTACCGGCTCCCCTGCACTATTTACCGTCCCGGCATAATCACCGGAGACACGATTACGGGATATACAAAACATTGCGATAACATTTATCTGTTTTTCAGAGAGTTAGACCGTCTGAAGACGCAAGGAACGCTGAACCGCAATCCCTTCGCCTCCCCCCTGAGAATTCCGGGAGACAAATACAGCACCGTAAATTTGACGCCCGTAGACTATGTGGCGCGTGCGGTAACGGCTATCGCGATGCAGAAAGAAAGCATTAACAAGACATTCCACATTGTCAATCCGTCACCGCCCACCCTGGGGGAGCTTGCAGTATGGGTCACAGCGGCAACTGATAACAATCGTATAAAACTAGCGTCATCGCATGAATTCAAGACGCAGCCGCAGAGT
>Ga0082335_1002206_pt1 | contig 37309 bp, 34 predicted proteins | sample Subgrocontami58m_FD_72375 | JGI IMG/M metagenome (GOLD analysis project Ga0082335, IMG submission 72375) | Subsurface groundwater microbial communities from S. Glens Falls, New York, USA - GMW37 contaminated, 5.8 m (SPADES assembly) (version 2) ...
CCAGGGGGAGCGGGTCGTGCACCACCCTGATCGTGGTCCCAAGCGTGAACGAAAGGCCTGATCTGTTACCCATGTGCCTAGTCAATGTGTTACCTATGTCCCGGCTTGCACAAGAGAGGGGGCCGGAGCGACGGTTAGCCGAGGCTGAGGGATTCGCCCCGGGCAGTCGTGATTTTCTGCCGCTAGTGCAGGTAGGTGCCGCCGTCCACCACGATGGTCTGGCCGGTCATGAAGTCGCTGGCGGGCGAGGCGAGGTAGAGCAGGGTGCCCACCAGGTCCTCCGGCACCTCCACCCGTTTGATGATGCGCTGCTGTGCGGTGCGCTCCGACATGCCGCTGGCATTTGGCGGGCGGTTGGCGATGACGGTGGGGCTGGCCGTGCCACCGGGCGCCAACGCGTTCACTGTGATGCCTTTGTGCCCCAGCGCCGTCGCCATGCTCTTGGTCAGGTTCACCACCGCGCCCTTGGAGGCTGCGTAGTGCATCAGTTGCGGCGATCCCTTGAACGCCAGCCCCGACGCGATGTTGATGATGCGCCCCCAGCCGTTGCGTTCCATCAGCGGCAGCGCCTCGGCGGTGGCCACGTACATGCCCCGCACGTTCACCATCATCACCCGGTCGAACTCGTCGTCCGGTATCTCCCAGGGCGTTTCGCGGGCCTTCAGCACCGAGAAGAGGCCGGCGTTATTGACCAGGATGTCCAGCCGTCCCCAGCGGTCGTCGATCTGCTGCACCATGGTGCGCACCGACTCGCGGTTGGTGACATCGAGTTCGACGCCGAGCGCCTGTCCGGGGTGGGCGCCGTTTAGGCGGTCCGTGGTCTCCCGCACCGTGTCGGGGTCAATGTCGGCCACCACCACGTTGGCGCCCGCATCGGCCAGCGCTGCCGAGTAGAACATGCCGATGCCCTTGGAGCCGCCGGTCACCACCGCCACCTTCCCGTCGAGGCGAAAGCTATCGAGTGCGTTGGCCATGGGTTAGACCGCCACCGGCTGGCGGTACTGGGCGGCCACCGTAGGACCGAATAGCGCACGGGCGTTGTCGTCCACGATCTTGCGCCAGGCCTCCTCGCTGAGGCCGGGCATCTCGCGCAGCTTGGACAGCGCGTTCAGTTCGGTCGACTGGTCGGCGTGGCCGTAGTCGCTGCCGATGACCAGATGGTCGCCGGTACCGTAGGTGAGGATGTAGGGGACGTCGTCGTCGGTCTCGCAGGTCACCCAGATGCGGTTGTCGGCCAGGATGTTGCCCTCCATGCTGCGGCCCAGCGCCTGAGCCCGTCGCGGCAGGTCGCGCAGTACGGCCGGCAGCCACTGCGCCGCCGCCTCCACATAGCCAAACCGCAAGTGCGGGAACTGGTGCATGATGCCCGACGACACCAACGTGTGGAACGACCCGATGGTGGGCAGCCGGAACCGCCAGTACCCGCTGCCGGAGGAGGCCAGCAATTCGAGGTTCTCAGGGTTGGCGTTGCCCACGTGCACGATGATGGGCACATCGAGCTTCTGCGCCGCTTCGTACAGCGGGAAGAAGTACGGGTCGTTCACCAGCCGGTTGCCCTCGATGGCCCGGGTGAAGACTCCGACGGCGCCGTGCTCCACGCACCACTGCAGCTCCGTCAGCGCCTCCGACATCGCGAGCAGCGGCAGCGCGCAGGTCCAGCGGAGACGGCCCTCGCCCTGCTGCCAGGCCTCCGCCATCCAGCGGTTCCAGCTACGGCACAGCGCCACTTCAGTGGCCGGACGGTCCGTGATGCGCTCGATGAACAGGGTGGGGTGGCACACCTGGATATCGACGCCGAGGGCGTCCATCGCCCGTAAGCGGGCCGGCACGTCGTTCACTTCGCGGGTTTCGGGCGGGGTGTAGACGATGCGGCCCATCTTGGCAGTGCGGGCCTGTAGCTCGCTCTCCTCAGAGGGCAACACATTGAACCCCTGCACCTTGCCTTCAATCAGCCAGTAGTAGCGCCGCTGGCCGTGCTCGGACCGTACCAGACTGGGCCGGTAGCGCTGCTCGGCCGCGCTCAGGAAGTCCCACGTGTGCTCGTTCTCCAGCACGTGCGCGTCGGCGTCGATAATAAGCATGCAGTGCTCCTTTGTAGGCCGGTGTCGAAGCCGGCGCGTTATCCCTCTACGTCCACCGTGGGCACCTGGTGCTTCAGCGTAATCTCCCGCCGTTCGCGGGCCGATTGCAGCATGGCGATGCAGACCTCCATGGTGGCCTTGGCCCAGCGGCCATGGTGCACCACCGGCCGGCCCGCCGTCACCGCGTAGTACAGCTCGTCCAGCGTGTTGCCGCGGCCGGGCACGCCGCGCCACGGGTTGGGCGCCACGGTGCGCAGGCCCTCGTTGCCGTAGACGGCCACGCCATCGGGCGTCAGCCGCAGGTCGGCGTCGGCGCAGCTCACCAAGAACGAGCCCAGTTCGCCCTGCAGCATCGAGCCACCCTCGGCCCGACGGGCTACGGAGTGCTCGCCGCCGTAGCCGGTGCTCACCCGCATCGCCACCTCTTCCTCGGGTGTGTGGGCGCTGCTGAGCGCCCGCCGGATGGCGCCGTAGCGCTCGGGCGCTTTGTTGCCGCGCCCGGTCGCAATGTCGCTGGAATCGAAATGGTCGTACCCGCTGTACACCAACGAGGCAGCCGCCCCGCTCTCGAAGTCCAGCAGCGCCATGTAGCTGCCCTCGGTAGGCCTAGCCGGGTCCAGGATCCAGGTGACGGCCCGCACGCTGCGCGCCATGCCGCCCGCCAGGAAGCGCGAGGCATCCACCTGGTGCGGCACCTGGTTGTAGATGATGCCGCCGCCGAGCTCGGTCACCAGCTCCTCGGGCCGCCGGGGGCGGTAGAGAAAGTCGGTGTATGCGGTGGCGCTGATCATGCCCAGCCGTCCCACCTCGCCGCGAATGATGAGTTCGCGCATCTTGAGCACGCTGGGGTTGAAGCTGGCGGTATGCCCCACCACCAGCTTCACGCCGGCCTTATCAGTGGCGTCGATGATGCGGTCGCAGTCCTCCAGCGTGATGGCCATCGGCTTCTCGACGATGACGTGCTTGCCGTGCCGTGCCGCTGCCACCGCGTGGTCGGCGTGGAACTCGTGGGGCGTGGCCACGTACACCACGTCGACCGGCGCCTTTTGGCACAACTCGTCGGCGGTTAGGTAGGTCTCGCCGCCCACTTCGGCCTCGAAGCGGGCCCGGTGCTCCGCGATGGGGTCGGCCGCTGCGGTCACCTTGATGTCCGGGTGGCGCAGCATGGCGGAGAGCATGGATGCCCCCGCCCGGCCCAGTCCCACCACCCCTATGCGCAGTTCAGTTGCCACAGTGTTCTCCATGAGCCAGAGGGCGCAAGCCCAGCCACGCTTGCGCCCTCGCCCCTGTGCTGTCGATGTACTGGCGCCGTTTGGTTACACGCCCGCCTGATTGACGCCCACGATCACCCGGCGGTACTCCTCCGTGGCCTCGTACCAGGACACGTTGCGGGGCAATTCCACCGCCGCAGCCCGCACGTCATACCACTCCGGATTGTGCACCCCCGGCGGCGTAGCCCCCGATTCCTGAAGCGCACGGGCCGCCTTTACCAGGCGACGGCGAGCGGCGATGATAGCCAGGTCAGTGGTGCCGAGGTGCTCTTTAGTGCGGTCGTTGATCTTGCCCATGGTGAGCTGGGTACCGCCGTCCTGCGCCCAGAACACCGGGATGCCGGAGTAGGTGAGTGTCTTCTGGATGTGGCGGTCGATGCGGAGGTCGTTCTCCACCGAATCAATCGGGTACCACGCGCCGAACGCCTGCGTGGTGGCCGGAGCGCGGTCCTGGGGTTCAACGTAGAAGACGTTGCCCCGCACGCGGTAAGCGTCCTTCTCCATCCGGTTGACGCCACCGCCCCGCTCTCGGTCGGTAAGCGCCCGCAATGGATGGAATGTGGCGCCGATGACCAGCGTGTTGACATCGTCGATGGGCACCCAAGCCCGCCAGCCGCGGGTGGGGTCCTCACCGTAGGGGCCGGTCATGGTGTGAAACGGCATGAGGAATTGCGAGATGCGGGTGTAGTAGGTGTCGGGTTCTGCATCACGGCGTGCGGCGATGCACACGCCGTAGTCGGTGTCGGCCACCTCGAAGTGTGGCGAGCGGTCCATGGCGCGGATGCGGGTGATGCGGCTCCGCGGCGAGTTGTCCCACTCCGGCTTCAGGAAGGTGTGCAGGAAGCTGTTGTGGCTCTGGTCGATGTCGCCTTCCATGGCCTGCACCCAGTTGCAGGTCTGCACGCGTTTCCATAGGAACCGCTGGTCCTCGTTGGTGCGCATGAACTCCAGGCCGGGGAGCGGCGGCAGTGGCCGTTCGGCGCCCATGTAGACCCAACCCACGCCGCCCTGCTCCACATAGGGGTAGGCGGTGGCGCGGATCTTGTGCTTGAAGTTGCTCTCGGCCGGCTCGTTGGGCATATCGACACAGGTGCCCTCGGCGTCGAATTTCCAGCCGTGGTACACGCAGCGCAGGCCATTCTCCTCGTTACGGCCAAAGAACATGCTGGCGCCGCGGTGCGGGCAGGCGTTCTGCATGACGCCTACCGAGCCGTCGGTGTTGCGCCAGGCAATCAGGTCTTCGCCCAGCAGCCGGGTGCGCAGGGGCGCGCCGTCGGATTCCATCTCGTAGGGGAACATGACCGGTAGCCAGTAGTGCCGCATCAGGTCGCCCAAGGGCGTTCCGGGCCCAACCCTGCAAAGGTAATCGTTCTCTTGTTGACTGAGCATGTCGGTCTCCTCGCCGGTGAAGTCGGGTGCGGCTTACTTGTCGATCCAGAGGTTCTTGGCGCCCCAGTCCTGGAAATCCTGCATGTCCTGCGGGACGTAGCCCTTCACATGCGGGTGCCAGGCGTTGAACAGCAGCCGGGGGTAGACGCCCAGCATGTACACCTGCTCGGTCATGTAGCGGGCTGCGTCCTGCAGCGCCTTCTTGCGCACCGCAGGGTCCACTGCCGCCCGTTGCGCCTCGATGAGGGTGTCCAGCTTCGGGTCGTTCACGCGGATCCAGTTCGAGGCGGTGGTGCCCAGCGGCTTAATGCCCGACGAGTGGTTCTGGTCCCACAGGAAGGAGTCAACGTCAGCGAACCGCTTCTCGTACAGCAGGATCATGTCGAACAAGCCGCCGTACAGGCGGGGCGTACCGTCGGCCTTGGTCACGGCATCGATCTCGACGTTGAAGCCGCCCTTCTTGAGCTGCGACTGCAGCAGCAGCTCAGCCTTGGTGGCGCCGCCAGCGTCGGCCGCCCGGTTCAGCAGCTTCAGGCTCACGCCGTTGGGGTAGCCCGCCTCAGCCAGCAGCGCCTTCGACGCGGCCGGGTCGTACTTCAGCATGCCGTGGATCTCGGCGTCGGTGAAGTCTTCCAGACGGGAGCCGGCCAAGCGCCAGGTACCCTCGCCGCCGGTCATGGTCTTGATGAACTCGTCACGGTCGATGGAGAGCGCTAGCGCCTTGCGCACCTTCAGGTCGGTGAGGGGACCCTTGGCCTGGCTGATGTACAGGCTGTTGGGGGCCGGGTCGATGTTGGTGGCGAAGACAGCGCCTGCAACGTCCTTGGTCGCCTGGAAGCTCTGAAGGTCGACGGTGTCGTAGAAGTCCACCTGCTTGGTGCGGAACGCCGCCAGGCGAGTGGCCTCCTCGGGCAGCACCAAGTAGCGGAACTCATCCAGGTAGGGCTTGCCTGGCTGGAAGTAGGTGGGGTTCTTCTTGAACACCCAGCGGGCGCCCTTCTGGCTGGCGGCCATATCGAGCTGGAAGGGGCCGGTGCCCACCATGGTGTTCCGCAGGCTACCTTCCTTCTGGAAGATCTCCTTGGGCATCATCACCATGTTGTAGGTGGCGGCGTAGTTGATGAACGGGGCGAACGGCTGCTTGAACTTCACCACTGCCGTGTACGGGTCCGGCGTTTCGATGGCGTCGAGGTTCTCGGTGGTGAAGGTGTACGAACCCTTGGGCTTGCCCTTGCCGGTCTCGTCCGTCTGCCGCTGGTGGTACTCCATCGACCATTTCACGTCGGCCGAGGTGAACTCGCGGCCGTTCACGGGCGGCAAGTTGGCAAACTTCACACCCTTTCGCAGGTTGAACGTGAACGACTTGCCATCGGGGCCGATGGTCCACTTCTCGGCCAAGCTCGGCACGAGGATGTACTCGCCGTACTTCACGTCCGGCCCGGCCTTGAAGTCGACCAAGCGGTCGTAGGCCTGCGTCGTGGCGTTCGGGTTGGGGGTCGACTGCCCGCCATAGGTCGGGTCGAAGTCAAAGAGGTCGGTGGCGATGGCCTTGCTGAACACGCCGCCCGACTTGGGCTGGTTGACGGCGGGCGCCTGTGCACCGCCTGCGGCCGGTGCAGCGCTGGGCACCGCCTGCCCACACGCCAGCGATAGCAGGGCAACGCCTGCTAGAAGTCCTAGGGGTTTTCGCATGGCACGCTCCTTCTTTAGGTGGCCCCAGTCTACTTGATACGGCAAAGAGCTGCTCGGATGGCGTTACGCCGCCGCTTAGACGCAGTCCGGATTGGCGCCGGCCTTGGCCTTGCGCCGCTCCATCGTGCTCTCGAACCACGGTTGGCCGGTGGGCAGCAGCACCGCATCGGATCGCACCTGGTACCATGCCGGCGCGCCGACCTCGGCCGGGATTTCGCCCTTATCGCGCAGTGCCCGGGCCGCTGCCGCTACCCGCCGCCGCACGGCGATGATTGCCAGGTCGGTGGTGCCCAGGTGCTCTTTGGTGCGGTCGTAGATCGGGCCCATGGTGACCTGCATTGCCGAGTCCTGCGCCCAGAACTCGGCAATGCCGGCGTAGGTCTTGGTGCGTTGGGCCTCCCGATCCACAAAGAAGTCATTCTCGAGGGTCGGCAGGCCGTACCAGCGGCCGAAGGGCTGGCTGGTGGCGGGGGCTCGCATCTCCTTCGAGATGGTCCACACGCCAGCGTTGTTCTCCATCCGTTGACGCTCTTCGGGGGTGAAGGCGCGTGTGGGATGGAAGCTGCAGCCGATGACAAACACGTTCTCGTCATCGATGGGCACCCAGCAACGCCAGTTACGGGTCGGGTTGGCGCCGTAGGGGCCGGTCATGTTGTGTGAGGGCATCAGAAACTGGGTGATGCGCCAGTACTTCTGGTTGTCCGGAGCGGTGCGGCCGGCGCCGATGCACACCCCGTAGTCTGTCTCCACCACTTCAAAGTGAGGCGCCCGATCCAAGGCGCGAATGCGGTCCACCATGTTGCGATTGCGGCCGTCCTCTTGCTCCACGTGCAGGCGGCTGTGCACGAACGAGACGTGGCTCTGGTCGATCTCGCCTTCCAGGCCCTGCAGCCAGTTCGTGGGCGCCACCCGCTTCGAAGCGATCACCTGGCTGGCAGGCAGGTCCATCCACTCCAAGCCGGGCAGCGGCGGCAGGGGCCGTTGCGCACCCATGTACACCCAGATGACGCCGCCGCGCGCTGCCGTAGCGTAGGCTGCGGCCCGGATCTTGTGCTTGAAGTTAGACTCGGCGGGCTCGTTGGGCATGTCGACGCAGGCGCCCTCGACATCGAACTTCCAGCCGTGATAGACGCAGCGCAGGCCGTTCTCCTCGTTGCGGCCGAAGAACATGGAGGCGCCGCGGTGCGGGCAGGCGTTCTGCATCAGGCCGATGCTCCCATCGGTGTTGCGCCAGGCGACGAGGTCTTCGCCCAGCAGCCGTACCCGTTCGGGGGCGCCGTCGGCCGTTAGCTCCCAGTCGAACAGCACCGGCAGCCAGTACTGCCGCAGCAACTCGCCCGTCGGTGTTCCAGGACCCACCTGGGTCAACAGTCGATTATCGGTAGCGCTCAGCAAGGGTGATAGTCCTTTCCGAATGACGTCCCATGAAGTATTAGAGTAGTATCTCCAAAGCCTGATCCTAGTACCAGTGCCTTGCTTATCCTAGTACTAGAACTGTTATCCTGCTGATACTTTGGCGAGGAGCCATGCAGGCCCGTGGATACCAATGAGCGGCAGCGTGAACTTGCGAGCTTTCTGCGCACCCGGCGCGAACGCCTGACCCCAGCCGAGGCGGGCCTGCCCGCGGGCGCCCGCCGCCGCACCTCCGGCCTGCGCCGCGAGGAGGTCGCACAGCTCGCCAACATCGGCATGTCGTGGTACACCGCTTTAGAGCAGGCCCGCAACGTCCGCCCGTCTGAACAGGTGCTGGAGAGTCTGGCGCTCGCGCTGCGCCTCACGCCCGACGAGCGGCGCCACCTCTTCCTGCTGGCCCTGCAGCATGACCCGGCCCAAACCGATCGCAGCAGTGAAGCGGTCACTCCGCCCATGGAGCAGATGGTGCAGGCGCTCGACCCCAACCCTGCCTACATCATGGGCCGCCGCTGGGACGTCCTGACGCTCAACCATGCGGCCGAGTTTGTGTTGGACTTCAGCACCTGGCCCGGCCCCCACCACCGTAACTTCGTGTGGCGCCTCTTCAGCTACCGCGGCACACCGCAGCGCGATTGGGAGTACTGGCAGGTGTTCGCCCGCACCATCGTGGCGCAGTTCCGGGCTGACAGCGCCCACTACCCCGGCGACCTCACTTTTGAGGAACTGATCGCTGATCTGCAGCGCAGCAGCGCCGACTTCCGCTACTTCTGGTCCCAGTACGACGTGCGCGACACCCCAGCCTGGCACGTCAAGATGACGCACCGCACCTTGGGGCGCTTGGAGTTTGAGCACTTGGCGCTCCAACCTATCGGCAATCACGACCTACGGCTCGTCACCTACCTGCCCGATGCCCCCACTGCCGTCAAGCTCTATGCCGCCCTGGGTGGGGGGGCGTCAGCCCTTGCTACCCCAGCCGGCCATTAGACCACTCCATCTGCGCCGCACCATCGACGCCGTCAGGAGTGGCGGTGGCTGGTCTGTGGCTGGGCGCCAAGTTGACAATGCCTTGGGGTGTGGGTAGGTTAGTCCAACGGCTTGTATGGACGGCTGTTGCGGTGACGCGCGGTGTGGAATCGCCGCCACGCATTTCAAGAGGAGGGAATGGTGTTACTGGCAAAGATAGCATCCGTTGCTGGCTTGGCCTTGCTGTTGACTGGCTGCACGCCCAATCAGGCGCCGCCCGGCGCCCCCGCAGCGGGGTCGGACAACCAGCCAAAGTTTGGCGGGCAGTTGAATGTGCGCATCCCCCTCGACTTCTTCGACTGGGACATGAGCTACGTGGGCAAGTCCGCCCCCAATTCCTACGGTCAGGCCTTGGCCTACGACAGCCTGCTCGGATTCAAGTCCGGCCCGGGCGTTGCGTACGCCGACCAGATCATCTACGGCAAGCTTGCCGAGAAGTGGGAGATCAGCCCCGACGCCCGCACCTACACGTTCCACCTGCGTCCTGGTGTCAAGTGGGCGAACATGGCGCCGGTCAACGGCCGCGACTTCGCCGCCAACGACGTGAAGTGGAGCTATGAATACTGGTCGCGCCTCGGTCAGTTTAAAGATAAAGGCCTGCCTGCCGGCCAGTTTGACTCCATGTTCGAAGGCCTCGACAAGATCGAGACGCCGAACCCGAGCACGGTCGTCGTGTCTTTCAAAGACCCCTTCGTGCCGTTCCTGGCCTATGCCGCCTCCGACTTCAACCCCATCGTGCCGCACGACATCTACGACCAAGACGGTAATCTGAAGGACCGTATGGCCGGTACCGGCGCGTTCCAACTCGATGCTGCCGCCAGCCAAAAGGGTAGCCGCTTTGTCTTCAAGAAGAACGCCACGTACTGGGACCCCGGCAAACCCTACCTCGATGAGATCCGCTGGTTGGTCATCCCCGACGACGCCACCGCCCTCGCCGCCTTCCAGACCAAGCAGGTCGACCTGCTGAACACCGAGGCGCTCAACTTCCAGGCGGTGCAGCGGCTGCAGAAGGCTGCCCCACAGGCCGTCATCAACGAGTTCCAGCAATCCGTCGGGTGGCACATCTACCTGCAGGTGCTCCAGCCACCCTTCAACGATGTGCGCATCCGCAAAGCGTTCGCTATGTCGATCGACCGGGATGAGCTGAGCACCGTGCTCAGCGGTACCAAGGGCCCTTGGGCCCCCGCCGGCGCCGTGTTCGGCCTGTTCACCGATACTGAGGCCCGTCAGATGCTGAAGTACGACCCGGTCGAGGCGAAGCGCCTGGTGACCGAGGCTGGCTTCCCGAACGGCATCGACGTCACATGGGAGTTCCCAGGCAACGCCTACGGCGACATCTACGTCACGGGCATCCAGCTCATGCAGTCGCAACTCAAGAAGGGTGGCATCAACATCACCCTCAAGAGCATGGACAAGGACAGTTTCTCCACCAAGCGCAAGGCCAAGGACTTCAGCGTCCACATGGTCAGTTCCTCTTGCAACGCGCTGAAAGAGGAGTACGAAACCCTGCTGTTCCCCTGTTTCTACAGCAAGGCCAAGGGCAACTACGCCGGCGTGAACGATGCGGACCTGGACAAACTCCTGGTGGGCCAGCGCGCTGAGGTGAATCCCGAGAAGCGCAAGCAACTGCTGCGCGATGCGGTCCGCCTGCTGAATGACAAGGCCTACGCTGTCAACACCTACTACGCTTCACAGTGGCAGGCCTGGCAACCGTCGCTCAAGAGCTACGCCCCCAATGTCGCGGCGGTCGGTATTCGGGTGGAGAATAGTTGGCTGGATCGCTGAAGACAGCGAACAGCGTTCCCTTGCAACCAGCATTCCGCAGGCGCAGCTTTACAAGCAATCCCGGCCATTGGCCGGGATTGCTTTGTGGCTGCGAGTGCGCGGAAATAGGTGGAGCTACCCTGCGCCCCTTCTCGCGGCGCGTGATGATGAGTGGAGGATCTTGATGACACGCAGCTACAGGTACATATCGGGCGATTCGCACGTGGAGGTGAAGTCGGACTTCTGGCTGGACCGGGTGCCGGAGAAGTATCGTAACCAGGCCCCCCACGTGATCCAGCTTCCGGATGGCAGCGACGCCTGGCTCATTGAGGGCCAACCGCTCCGCACGCCATCCTTCGACCTTTACGGCGGCAAGGGTCGCGAGGTCTGGTTCCCCTTCGGTCAGAACTATGTCTCCACCCCCGGCACCGGCGATGCTCACCAGCGCCTGCGGGAGCAGGACCGGGACGGTATCGATGCGGAGATATTGTTCCCCAACCAGGCCTGCGGCCCCTACCTGTGGCGCAACATCCGCGACGACAACGCCTACAAAGCCACCGTTCGCGCCTACAACGACTGGCTGGCCGAGGACTACTGCTCGGCGGATCCCGAGCGCCTGCTGGGCCTGGGCATTATCCCCCAGACCAACCTGCAGGACGCATTGGACGAGATGCAGCACATTGCAAAGCTCGGGCTTAAGGGCGTGACGCTGGGCATCTTCCCCAGTGGCAAGGGCTACCCCACGCCCGAGGACGACGTGTTCTGGAAAGCCGCGCTGGACATGAAGATGCCCATCACCGTGCACATCGAGTTCAACCGCACCGGCCCCCGTGGCGGTCCCTTGATGAAGTACGCCAAGGAACTGCCCGGCCGCGAGCGCTTGGGCGACAACGCCGACCTCGTGTTCCAGGTCAACCGCTTTGGCCGCCTCGGCTCGTTGAACGCTGTGCAGATGGTGCTCACCCGAGTGTTCGAGCGGTTTCCTGACCTCAAGCTGTTTTTCGCGGAGACCCAGATCGGCTGGATCCCCTGGTTCGCCGAGCAGTCGGACATCCGCTACGGCCGGCACTGGTACTGGGCCTCCAAGCTGAACGAGTGGGAGCCGCTGCCCAAGCTGCCCACGGAGTACGTGCGTGACCACATCTACTGGGGCTTCCAGGAGGACCGGGTGGGCGTGGACCTGCGCCACCACAAGTACATGCGTGTTGACCGCCTGATCTGGGCCACCGATTTCCCGCACCAGGAGTCGGAGTACCCCAACTCGATGCGGGTACTCGATGAGGTGTTTGAGGGCGTGTCTGCGGACGAAAAGAAGAAGATCGTGGCCGGCAACGTCATCGAGTTCTTCCACCTCGACGCCACCGTCGCCGACGAATAACCGTTCGTTGCCCCAACGCCCGAGGGACGGCCAACCGGCCGTCCCTTTCGCATGGCCCCGAGGTGGTGCTTCCGAGGCAGCCCCCATCACGCGGAGGTGTGATAACAAGATCCTCTCTCCCCTGGAGTGAGAGCGTTAGAGAGAGGGGGCCGGACCGCCGACCTGGACCTAGCGGTATCACCTCGTGAACCGGGGCGGTGAGGAAGTCCTGGCCAGCACCGATGCCTTCGACGGAGCTCAGGCAACGGTGCGCTCCGTGTCGATTCCCGGGGGTGTTTGCCGCCCCCTTTCATCCGTGTTGGCGGCCAACAGCCCGTAGACGGTTTCTCAAGGGCTGGTGCGCCGCGAATACCAGACCCAGAGCGCAAAGCTACGCCGTATGAAAATGCCGGCGCGGAAACAGCAGGCTCTTCACCGTTACCGGGATGACCTCGCTGGCGCCGCCGCCGAAGGGCTTCCCGATGTCCACGTAGTCCAGGTCCCCTACGTCGATGCCATCGACCGCTACGATGGGCCGCCCGACGTGCGCCTCGTCGCGCAGCAGCGTGCCCACCGACTTCGCCACGTCCTCGTCCAGGATGAGGTAGATGGGGATGCCGGGTCCCGAGCCTTCGAGCGCGATGACCACCTGCTCCGTCAGTTGCTTGAGTGATTGGTAGTTCACCGGCTGCGGCACGTCCAGCGCCAGCGCCAGGCCGGGGCCCCAGCCCTGCAGGTCGAACTTGGCGAGCGCGCGGCGCAATGCGCCGGCGAAGGGCTCGCCCGGGCGGACCACGGGCCGCACAACCTTCAGGGCGAAAGCGGGCAGCGGGGCGTCGGGCGACACGAAGCTGGTGCTGCCCGACGCCTGCACCGTGTACTCGCCCGCGCCGATCACCGTGGCGCGGATGCCCTCGGCCGGGCGCTGCAGAAAGTGCGGCACCGGCACCTGGTCGATGCGCGTCCGGATGGCCTGTCCCAGCAGGGGCCCCACGTCGCCGTACGCCTCGGTGGTGTTGCCGTAGAGGTACTCCGATACGCCGCCGGAGAACACGATGTGCTGCGCCCCGAAGAACGGCCGTCCGTTGGGCGTAAGGCCATCGGTGATGAACAACTCCTCGGCCGCAGGCGACAAGGGGCCACCGCTCAGCGCCTCCAGCAGCAGGGTGGCCATGCGGTCGGCCAGCGCTTGCTGCGCTGCGGCGGGCAGCAGGTCGCCGAGCTGCACCGGGTAACCAAGTGCCTCCAGCAGCACCTGGCCCGGCGCCTCAATGCGGGTGAGCCGCCCCTGATCGTCGAAGGCCACCAGGCGCGCGCCCACGCTGAGCGAGGCGGTCTCGACCACCACACCGTCTTCCACCAGCGCCAGTTTGGATGTCCCGCCGCCCACGTCCACGTTGAGCACCGTCTCGCTGCCACCGTGGGAGACCGCTGCCGCTCCCGAACCGTAGGCCGCCAACAGCGTCTCGTGATTGGGGCCTGCCGAGGCACAGATGAACTTGCCAGACTCCTTGGCGAACAGTGCCAGGATGGCCTCCGCGTTCTCCTTCATCAGCGCTTCGCCGGTGATGACCACCGCGCCGGTGTCCACATCGTCGGGTGTGATGCCTGCCGTCTGGTAGACGCCGGTGAAGAAGGTGCGCAACGCCTCGGTATCGATGAGGGTGCGCGAGGCGTAGGGGGTGAGGATGACCGGCGAGCGGTAGAGCACCTGCCGCTCGGTCACCTCGAACCGCCCAGAGTGTGCCGAGCCTGCCCGCCGCAGCGTCAGCTTGCTGAACACCAGGTGGCTGGTGGACGACCCGATGTCGATACCCACGCTGCGCAGCGTGAACCGTTCCAGCCCCTCGATGTCTTCCTGACTATAGAAGGACTCGTCGGGGGCTATCAGCAGGTCATCGAGTTCGCCGTGCATGGTTGGGACGTGTTCCTGGTCGTGGTGTGGGATGTGAAGGGACCCAGTAGCGTCGTGAAGGTCACCCCGACGTCCATGTCATGCCGAGGAGTCCGACGACGAAGCATCCCTTGTGCCCTGAAACGGTATACCTACGTGGCTGGAAGGGATGCTTCGCCCCGGAGGTTCAGCATGACATAACTATAAGGGCCGTGATCGTCCGTGGCGGTGAGTCCTGTGTCTCTTCAGTGGCAAACCGATAGGCGCCTGTGCGGCCAAGTCACCGCGCTACAGGCGTCCATCGCCGGGCTTCGAGGCGGCGCCTAGTTGGCGCCGCCCTCTTCCTGGTACTTCCACTCGTAGTCGGGATTGGTGTAGGCCTCGGCGGGCATGGCGGAGGTGAGGCCGCGTTTGGCCAGTTCCTCGGCAAAGCGGGCGCGGATGGCGGGGTCCTCGTTGGTGTATGGGATCTCGTCGGCCGCCCGCTCCACCCGCTCGAAGCCCGAGAAGGCGATGGGCGGGTGGAAGGCCAGGTAGCGGCCGTGGGTGGGGCCCACGTTGAAGTGCTGGTGGAACCAGCGGTTGGGCGGCACGAAACAACTCGCCTCGTGCCAGGGGACGTAGATCTTGTTGTTCTCCTGGCCTTCCTCCCACATCACCGAGAAGCCGTCGCCGCCGGGAATGACGATGACGAAGCCGGGACCGTGGCGGTGCGCCCGCTTGTAGGTGCGCGACGGGAACACCGACATGTGGCAGTGGTGCGGCGAGTTCGGGAACTCCACCGAGACCGAGCGGCCGCCGGCGCCGCGCTCGCGCAGCGGGTCCAGCCGGTCCCAGGCGGCCATGTCGGGAAAGAAGTTGCCCACCCACGCTGAGCGGCCCCGCGGGCCGGGCACGGCCTTTGCCTGCGAGAAGCGGTCGTCGCCGAGCACGCTGCCGTTGGGGTCCAGCATGGGGTTGTTGTAAAAGAAGTCGGGATCGGGGATGGCGGCCATGGCCATGGGCAGGAAGTTGTAATGCAGCAGCCGGGCCGGTGTGGTGCCCGAGACGTTGCTGATCTGGTGCGTGGTGTTGGCCGGCAGCAAGAACATGCTGCGAGTCTGCCACTCGAAGGTCTTCTTAGCGCTGCCCGTGCCACCCGAAACGGTGGTGACGCCCTGCCCCTGCAGCACGTACACCGCCTCGTCCAGTGCGAACTTCAGCGGTGGCAGGCTCTCGCCGGGCGCAATCTCAGTGACGCGCGACTCGCATACGCCCTGCTGGCCGGAGAGTTGCAGGAAGGCTGCGTGGCACTTGCGCTCCTCCCACCACCCCAGTTCGATGGTGCGCAGGTCCGCCAGATAGTAGCCGGTGTAGATCGGCAGCTTCCAGAACTCCATCAGTTGCTGGTACGAGGATACGGACGCGAGACCGCCCGCCAGATCGATGGGCACCTTGGTCGACGTCACCATGTTGAGACCTCCGCGAGGTTAGGCTAATTCATGCAAGGTGCATGCTATCACTGCTTGCCGGTGCAAGCGAGCGATTCTATTGGGAGTGAAGGCCGGCGAGCTACGTATCGAAGGGGTGGCGCCATCGGAGGCCTGTGAAGCGGGCGAAGTCGCGGTCGGTGGTGACGACCTCACTCCCCGTTTCAATCGCGAGCGCTGCCAAATATGCGTCGGGTATGAGATTGCCGCGAGCCTGCGCCCGGCGACAAAGGCCACTGAAGATGTCCCAGTGACGCGGCCCTGGGGCCACTGGCACGCAAACCGGCGTCTCACGTAGCTGCTCAGCGAACGCGAGGGCCGATTCCAGGGTGCTCGGTAGCGCGAACAGACGGGGGTGTGTGACGACGCGTAGGAACCCGCTCAACACGATGTTGGGCAGTGCATAAGCTTGCTCCCCGTTCACCAGGTTCTCGAGCCAGGTGAGGTAGCGCCCGTGTTCGGGCGCGTCGCGACGAAAGGCGTAAACGAGAACGTTGACGTCAGGCAGGACCATCGGAGCGCTCCATCAGGTCGAGCAGTGCCACCGTATCGTCGAGGTCCACTCCGGGCTGCAGTCCACCGCCAACTTCTGAGGTCGTGAGGTGGATATATGGTCGCTTGGCCGTAGCCGAGCGGCGTGCCAGCGTCTCCCGCAGCGCATCTTCAATGACGGCTGTGAGGGTCCGACCGGTTGCGACCGCAGTGCGCTTTGCCTCTTGCAGCAGGGCTTCATCGAGACGGATGGTGGTTCTCATACATCAAAGCATATATCAATAGCATCAATATGTCTATTAGTAGTATCGGCGTTTCTCTCACTTCGCTACCACTCATTCAGACTGTTGTTTTGTGGCGCCAACAGTCCCAACAGTCCAATGAGTTTCGCGGCAGGTGCAGGTGTGGATCCCATCACGCCGTATCCCACCCGCCCACCCTCGATCTGTCCTTGCCGAGGGACACCCCCTTCGACAGGCTCAGTGCGGTGCCTGGCTCCCTGGAGGGAGGGCTTGCTGCCCTGCACTCGCCTGCCGCGACCAACCTAGCGCACTGAGCACTTATGTCCGATCGCGGCCCAAGATTGCCCCACCCCACCCCACCCCACTACAATTGGCACGCGGGGGGCCAAGCCCGCCACGCACGGCCGCCGTCCGAAGCCCGGCCGCACAAGCGAGGACACACCATGCTGCAGACACTCGTCAATGACGCACTGAAGGAATGGGCCGTCACCATTGACGCGCTCGACAAGGGACGCCAGGTGCTGCTGCTCCGCAAGGGCGGCATCCACGAGAAGGAGTTCAAGCTGGAGCACGATGCGTTCCTGCTCTACCCCTCCTTCGAGCACCAGAAGGCCAACCTGCTGAAGCCGGAGTACCTGCCCGACCTACAGCGCGTGCTGGCCCCGTGGGGCGGCGAGGTGCCCAAGGGCCCGTTGCCCACCGTCACCTTCACCCACTTCTGCCACGCCACCGAGGTCATTGAGGTGACCGAGTCCGAGGCGGTCGACGCGCTCTCCCCCTGCTACATCTGGACTCCCGAGTACGCCCAGAGCCGCCACTACTGGCGTCCCAAGAAGCCGCTGGAGATCGTGTTGGTGCGGGCCTACCGTCTGGAGCACGCAACCACCATCCCGGTCGCCGACTACTTCGCCGGGTGTAAGAGTTGGGTCGAATTGCCCGACGGTATCGACCTCGGCGTGCTCACCCCCGTGGTCGACGACGCCACCTACGCCGCCGAGGTCGCCAAGGTGAAGACGGCGCTCTCGGTGTGATGCTGGGGAGTCAGGCGCCTGGGTCCTGGCGCGGTCACGCGGGCCAGCAGGCGACAGCCGTCGTGACCTGGCCCATTGCAGCCCGCCCTCCAGGTGCCCACAATGGTGTAGAAGCTATGGGCTTGTCGTATGATTCGACGCACCAGGCACCGGTGCTGGCTTCCTTGCAGGAGGTGGACCAGAAGCAGGCGACGGCCGGCCACAGCAATGCCGCCGCAAGAAAAAGGACACATCGATGACCAGCAAACCCAGTCCGTTCGTGTTCCAGGACCCGCTGCCCGAGTTGCGGGCGCCTCACGTGCTGGCCTGCCTCACGCCGTGGGTCGATGTTGGCGGGGTTGGCTCCTCCGCGCTCACACTGCTGGAGGACCACCTGGAGGCCAAGCCCATGGCCGAGTTGGTCAAACCGGGCATGTTCTTCGACTTCACCCGCTACCGCCCAATGGTGTCCTACAAGGACGGCGAGCGCGTGTTCGAGAAGCCAAATACCGTGCTGCGCTGGGCGAAGGGCGCGGGCGACCACGACTTCATCTTCATGCACGTGCTGGAGCCGCATGCCCACGGCGAAGACTACGTCGATGCCATCCTGCAGACCATGCTCAACCTGGGGGTCAAGCGCTACTTCCAGGTGGGCGCCATGTACGACATGGTGCCGCACACCCGTCCGCTGCTCATGAGCGGCACCTCGTCCAGCCCCGCCATGCAGGCCATCATCGAAGAGCGGTACGGCACGCGCCGCAGCAACTACGAGGGCCCCACATCCATCATGTCGCTGATGCAGCGGGACGCGAACCGCCTGGGCATCGAGACCATGAGCCTGCTGGCCCGCCTCCCGCAATACGCGCCGGTCGAAGAGGACTACAGCGGCCGGCTGAAGGTACTGGAAGCCCTGGTTGACCTCTACCAGTTCCAGCTCGACCTCAACGACCTGCGGGAGCGCGCCGAACGTCAGGCCATCCAGATGTCGACCGCCGTGGAGGCCAACCCCCAACTCCGGCGCGCGCTGGAGCAACTGGAGGAGCGCTACGACCGCCGCCGTGCCCGCCGCCTGCGCGAGCAGCAGGGCGGATCGGCCGAGATCCAGTCCCCGGCTGGGGACACCAGCACACCGCTGCCGCCCGCTATCGAACGCTTCCTGCGCGAGCTCGGCACCAACAACTAGCCGGGGCGGAGAGACACGACCGAACCCGCCGGTGGCGCAATAAGACCGTCCGAACATGCGTGGTGTATCAACCGCGGGCACCCCGTCCGCCCGGCCGCGGGCGCAATGAAGTGCGCAGCTACGGGATGGAGGGCCCCTCGTCCTCGAACTTGGTGCGGAGTTGACCACAGGCTGCCTGGATATCGGCGCCCTGGGTGTCGCGCACTGTGGCGGGAACGCCGCTGCCCTCCAGCACGTGCTGGAACGCCCGCAGCCGCTGCCCGTCCGGACGCTTCAGGTCGCTGTCTGCCGTGGGGTTCATGGGGATGAGATTGACGTGGCACAGCATGCCCCGCAGCAGCCCGGCCAGTTCCTGCGCGTGGGCCACACTGTCGTTGATCCCCGCCAGCATCACGTACTCAAACGTCACCCGGCGGCCGGTCTGCTTGGCGTAGTCACGGCAGGCCGGGATAAGCTGCACCAGCGAGTATTTGCGGTTCACCGGCATGATCCGGCTGCGCAGGTCGTCGTTGGGCGCATGCAGGCTGATGGCCAGCCCCAACTGCAGCGGCTCCAGCATGAACTTGCGGAGTTCGGGCACGAGGCCCACCGTCGACACCGTGATGTGACGGGCGCCCAGGCCCAGGCCCCACGGAGCGTTCAAGGCCCGCACCGCCGTCATCACGTTGGCGTAGTTGGCGAACGGCTCGCCCATGCCCATGAACACGATGTTAGTGATGGGCCGCGCGCCGGCCGGCAACACCACACCGCCTGCATCCGGGTTCTCGTGCTCTCGCAGGAAGTAGAGCGCCTGCTCCACGATCTCGCCGGGAGTGAGATTGCGGCCGAAGCCACCCTGCCCGGTGGCGCAGAAGGTGCAACCATACGCGCACCCCGCCTGGCTCGACAGGCAAATGGTGCTGCGCTCGCGGCCCTTGATGCCGGCGTGGCGCATGTGCACCGCCTCGATCAGCGGGCCGTCCACCAGCCGGAACAGCACCTTGGTGGTCAGACCGTCCTGCGAGCGCAGGGTTCGGACCGGTGTCAGCGCGGTGACCGGCAGCCGTTCCGCCAGCACCGCCCGCAGCGCCTTCGGCAGGTCGGTCATCTCGTCGTACGAGCGGGCGCCGCGGTACAGCCAGCGCACCACCTGCTCGGAGCGGTAGGCGGGCTGCCCCGCGTCGCGCAATACCACGCCAAGTTCGGCGGGCGTCAGGTCGAGGGCGGTGGTGACGGGACGGATGGTGGTTGAGGTCATACGTCTATTGTAAGGTAGGCGGACGCGCCACGCCCGAGGTTGCACATCGTGGGTAAGTGCTCAGTCTTCGGGTGGCGACCGGCGGCGGCCGCTGCAGGATGGATCCGTTCACGCCATATCCCGCCCGCCCACCCTCAGGAACTCCTTCCTGAGGGGACACCCCTCAGACTCTCTGGCAAAGAGGGCTTGGCCCTCTCTGCACTCACCCCCCGGATTCACCTCAATTCTGAGCAGTTACGCATCGTGCGCACTCGGCGGACGACCGGGGGGCTACCCCGGCAATGGCGGACATGCCTCAGGCGCGCCCAGGTACCCCCACACGCGGCCGCCGGCCACCACCGCCCGGTAGGCCGACACGCGCACCGGCGGGCTGAAACGCGCGCCGGCATCCACCCGCCTGCCGTCCACCCCGAAGGTCCACCCGTGCAGCAGGCACTGCACGCCCCCGCCCACCACATGGCCCGACGCCAGCGAGCCACCTTCGTGCGGGCAGTAGCCATCCACAAGCCCCAACCGGCCATCAAGGTCGCGGAACAGTGCAAGGGTTTCGCCCAGCGCCCGCAGCCGGACCGGTGTACCACCCGCCGCGGGGGCCTTATCGGCGGGCAGCAACGGCAACCAGTGACGGCGGAAGGCTTCTCCCACCGGCGTCCCCCGCACCGCACGGGTCAGCGCCGCCTGCTCGCTCGCCGGCAACACCGTCAGGAGCCCAGTGCGCTGCCGATGAACCCGCGGGCGCCCCGCAAAAAGTCCGCCACCTCCGACGGCTTCTTGCCCTCCGACTGCACCGTCCGCAGCACCAGCAGGCCGTCGCCGGTCGCCACCGCGGCGCCACCGGCGTGTGCTACCACCGTGCCGGCCGGTCCACCGGAGCCACTCGCCGCCGTGGCCGCCAGCACCTTCAACACGCGGCCCTGCCAGCGGGTGGCGGCGCTCGGCCACGGATAGTACGCCCGCACCTGCCGCGCCAGCACCTCCGCGGGCCGGCTCCAGTCCAGCACGCCATCATCTTTGGTCATCAGGCGGGTGGTGGTGGCCAGCGTCTCGTCCTGGGGTTGCGGTGTGATGTCGCCCGCCGCCCAACGAGGGAGCGTGGCGGCCATCAGGGCCGCGCCCTGGTGGGCAAGGCGGTCGCTTAACTCGGCGGCGTTCTCGTCGGGTCCGATGGGCGTCCGTTCCTGGGCCAGCACCGGGCCGGTGTCCATGCCCGCGTCCATCAGCATGATGCTGACGCCGGTCTCGGTGTCGCCGGCCAGCAGCGCGCCCACCACCGGCGCCGGGCCGCGGTGGCGCGGCAGCAGCGACGGGTGCAGGTTCAGCCCACCGTGGGGCGCCAGATCCAGCACCGCCTGCGGCAGCAGCAAACCATAGGCCACCAGCACCAGCGCTTCGGGGGCCAGCGCCCGCAACTCGGCCTGCACCGCCTCCCGCCGCAGACTGCGCGGCTGGAACGCCGGCAGGCCGTGCGCCACCGCCCACCGCTTCACCGGCGGCGGCGACGGCTGCCCGCTGCGCCCCGCCGGCCGGTCGGGCTGGCAATACACCGCGGCGACGTCATGGCCATCGGCGTACAGCCGCGCCAGCGTGGGCACAGCAAACTCAGGGGTTCCAAGGAAAACGATGCGCATGCGATCTCACCACTCTTCGTCCGATTCCCTCTCCCTCTGGGAGAGGGTTAGGGTGAGGGGGTCCCACACGGGCCTTCAGATCGCCCCGCTGTCCCGCAGCCGGCCGATGTCCTCCCACGAGTAGCCTGCCTCCAGCAGCACCTCTTCGGTGTGCTGGCCGGTCTCGGGCGCCGGACCCTTGGGGCCTACCTCGCTGCGGCTGAAGTGCAGCGGTGTGTTGATGGTCTCGAAGTCGCCGTACAGCGGGTGGTTGGGCACGGTGGTGAAGTAGCCGTTTGCTGCCGACTGCGGGTCTTCGATGACGTCCAGCATCCGCTGCACGGGCGCCCAGATGAGCGTCTGTGCGTCGAACCGGCGGCCCCACTCATCACGCGGAGCAGTCGCAAACGCCTGATCCAACAGCGCCACCAGTTCAGTCGCGTTCGCCGTACGGTCCTTGATAGTGGCGAAACGGGGGTCATGCTCCATTTCGGGCCGGCCCATGGCGGCGCACACCCGCGGCCAGTAGGCATCGGGCGCCGCCATCACCAGCATGAACCACAGGCCGTCGCCGGCTTGGTAGGTATTGAGCAGTGGGTTCATCGCCGAGCGACGCGGGGTACGGCGCGGCTCCTGCCGGGTGGTGAGAGTGGCCTGCATGTCGGCGGCCAGCACCCAGATGCCGCTGTTCATCAGCGACGTGCTCACCTCCTGCCCCCGTCCCGACCGCTCCCGCTCGAACAACGCCGTCATGACGCCCGCCAGCAGCAGCGGGGCCGTCACGTGGTCGCCCATGCCGGTGCGGGGCATCGGCGGCGGCAGCTCTGGATCGCCCATGGAGGCCAGAATGCCGGAGCGCGACCAGAATCCCGCGTAGTCGAAACCCAGCCGGTCGCGGTCGGGCCCGTGGTCGCCGTAGCCGCTGAAGCTCAGGTACACCAAACGGGGGTTCTCGGCCGAGAGCGCCTGGTAGGTCAGGCCGTAGCGCTCCCGCCGTCCCACCACCAGGTTGGTCAAGAACACGTCGGCCCTGGCCGCCAGCTTGTGCACCAGCGCTCGGCCTTCCGGATGGTCCAGGTTCACCGTGATGCTGCGCTTGCCGCGGTTGTCCACCTCGAACATCACGTTGGAGGGCGGAGGGCTATCCCAACCCCGGGTGTCCAGCCGGAAGCCGCGCCAACCGTCGCCGGCCGGGGGCTCCACCTTGATGGTCTGCGCCCCGAGATCGGTGAGCAACGCGCCGGTGCCGGGCACCGCCAGCCAGTTGGCCACCTCCAACACACGGATGCCCTCGAGCGGACCGGGCATGGGACCTCCTTAACAAACGCACCGCAAAGGACTGAGGCGGCGCGGTTCAGTATAGCCCGCCCACCTGCCTTGGCGATGCCCGCCGTCCACGCGTCGTTGCGAGGAGCCGCTGGGTGACGTGGCAACCGTGGTGTCGGAGCACGCTAGCGGTCGCGCGCACCTTCGACCTTGCGATTGCCACGCCGTCGGACGGCTCGCAATGACGCTATTCCGACGGGCGATGCCCATGACCAATGCGTCGTTGCGAGGAGCCGCTGGGCGACGTGGCAACCGTGGCGTCGGAGCAACCTGGCGGCCGCGCGTACCTTCGACCTTGCGATTGCCACGCCGTCGGACGGCTCGCAATGACGATGTGGGCGAGCGGGCGAGCTAGACTCCGATCGCGCCCTCTTCCCGCAGCCGCCCGATGTCGTCCCAGGTGTACCCCGCCTCCAGCAGCACCTCTTCGGTGTGCTGGCCGATCTCGGGGGCCGCGCCCTTGGGGCCGGTCTCGCTGCGGCTGTAGCGCAGCGGGGTGTTGGGCGTCTCGAAGGGGCCGAAGGTGGGGTGCTCCACCATCGTCACATAACCGTTGGCGCGCACCTGCGGGTCGTCGATGGCCGTGCGCATCGACTGTACCGGCCCCCACACGACCCCCTGCGCGTCGAACCGCGGCCCCAGGTCGGCCAGCGCACGGGCGCCGAACGCTCCGTCCAACAGGGCGATCAACTCGGCGTTGTGGGCGCTGCGATTGGCGAAGGTAGCGAAGCGGGGATCGACCGCCAGGTCGGGCCGGTCGATGGCGGTGCACACCTTGGGCCAGTCCCGCTCCTCTGGCGCCATCAAAAGAAACCACACGCCGTCGGCACTCCGGTAGGTGTTGCGCACCGGATTGCCGTCCGCCCGGTTGGTGTGCGGCAGCGGCTGTCGTGAAATGAGCGTCTGCTGCAGGTCGGAGCTGATGGCCCACAGCGCGCTGTTCAGCAGCGACGTCGCCACCTGCTGCCCCCGGCCCGACCGCTCGCGTTCGTACAGCGCGCCCAGCACCCCCGCCAGCAATAGCGGCGCGGTGGCGTGGTCGCCCGTGCTGCCGGGCGGCATCGGCGGCGGCGAGCCGGGCTCGGTCATCGCCTCCAGCATGCCCGAGCGTGCCCAGAACGCCGTGAAGTCGAACCCTAGCCGGTCGCGCTCCGGCCCCTGATCGCCATAGCCGCTGAACGCCAGATAGATGAGCCGCGGGTTCTCGGCCGCCGCCGCCGCGTAGGTCAGGCCGTAGCGCTGCTGCCGGCGCGGCACCAGGTTGGTGGTCAGCACGTCGGCCGACCGCAGCAGCCGACGCACCACCGCCTGGCCTTCCACATGCTCCAGGTTCACCGCGATGCTGCGCTTGCCCCGGTTGTCCACCTGGAACGCCGGGTTGCCGGGGAAACCGGCGCCAACCCGCCGCGCCGTTGCCCGCCAAATGTCGCCGGTGGGCGACTCCACCTTCATGACGGTGGCCCCGAGGTCGGCCAGCAACGCGCCGCAAGCCGGCACTGCGATCCAGGTCGCCACTTCCACCACGCGTACGCCGTCGAGCAGACCGGGCATGTTAGCGACTCACCTTCTTGATGGTGTTGGGCAAGTGTGTCGACCGGGTTTCACCCTCTCTCCCTAGCCCTCTCTCCCATCGAGGGAGAGGGAATTCGGACCTCGTCCCCCCACATTAGGTTAGGCACGGGCGCCCACTGCGCCGGAGGCCCGCAGGCCGGCGATCTCGGCGTCGGTGTACCCGGCCTCGCACAGCACCTCATCGGTGTGCTGGCCGATGGTGGGCGCTGGGCCCTGCGGACGGGCCTCGCTGCGGCTGAACCGCACCGGTGCGCCCACGCTCTCGTAGCTGCCCAGCGTGGGGTGCGGGACGGTCACGATGTAGCCATTGGCCCGCACCTGCGGGTCGGCCGCCGCCTCCGACGACCGCTGCACCGGCCCCCATACCACGCCGTGCTCATCGAAGCGCCGGGCCCACTCGTCCAGCGGCGCGGCGGCGAACGCAGCATCAAGTTCAGCCACCAACGCTGCCTTGTGCTCGGCCCGGCCCTCCGGTAGGACGTACCGCCCCTCCGTCGCCAGCTTCGGATGCCCCAGCGCGGCGCACACCTTCGGGAAGTCCGTGGGGCCGTTCATCACGATGAAGAACCAACGGCCGTCGCCGGTGCGGTAGCTGTTCAACATGGCGTTGCCGGGATTCTTGCGGCTCACCGGCTGCTGATCCTCCCCGGTCACCAACGTGCGCTGTATGCCGGCCACGTTGGCCCACAGCCCGCTCAGCAGCAACGAGCCGTGCACGAACTGGCCCCGCCCCGATCGCTCGCGCTCGTACAACGCTGCCAGGATACCCGAGAGCAGGATCGGCGCGTTCAGGTGGTCGCCGATGGTGCCGTGCATGCCCGGCGGTGGACCGTCCGGCTCGCCCAGGCCGCTCAGCACCCCCGACCGGGCCCAGAACGCCGTGTAGTCAAACCCCAGCCGGTCGCGGTCGGGCCCCGTCTCGCCATACCCGGTGAACGAGGCGTAGATCAAGCGGGGGTTGAGCGCGGCCAGCGCGTCGTAGGTCACGCCGTAGCGCCGCCGCCGTTGCTCCACCAGGTTGGTGGTGAACACGTCGGCCTGCGCCGCCAGCCGCTGCACCACCGCCCGCCCGTCTGGATGGTCCAGGTTGATGGCGATACCCCGTTTGCCCCGGTTGTCCACCTCGAAGGTGGGGTTGCCACCCAGCGGACCGGGCGCCTGCCCACGCGGCGTGCGCGAGCCCCGCCAGGTGTCGCCGGTGGGCGCCTCCACTTTCACCACCTGCGCACCCAGGTCAGCCATCAGCATGCCGGCGGCGGGCATGGCGATCCACGTCGCCACCTCCACCACCCGCACACCCTCCAACGGTCCTGCCACGGCGATTGCCCCCGTCCTCAGTTGCTGCCCGCGCCGGTGTTTACGCCCACCGCGCCCGACGCGACCAGCCGGGCGATGGTATCCCAATCGAAGCCCGCCTCCAGCAGGATCTCCTCGGTGTGCTGGCCGACCTCGGGGGCCACGCCCTGGGGCCCGACGTCCGACCGGCTGAAGGCCAACGGCGTGTTGATGGTCTCGAACGGGCCGTAGGTGGGGTGGTCCATCGTAATGAACGCGTCGTTGGCCCGCAGTTGCGGGTCGTCGATGACGTCGAGCAGCGATTGGATGGGCGCCCACAGGACGCCGGCCGCATCCAACGCCGCACCTACATCGGCCAGGGTACGCCGCCCGATGGCCGCATCGAGCAGCGCGACCAGCGCGGCGCTATTGGCAGCACGGGCGGCGACGGTGGTGAAGCGGGCGTCATGCTCAACGCCGGTCATCCCCAGCGCCCGGCACACCGCCTCCCAGAAGCCATCGCGGTTCGCGAACAGCATCATCCAGCGGCCATCGGCAGCGCGGTAGCGGCTGGCCAGCGGATTGCCCGGCGCCTCCCGGTGCGCCCGCGGCGGCGCTTCGCCGGTAACCAGCGTCGTCTGCAAGTCGGACGTGACCGACCACAGACCGCTCATCACCAGCGAACCGCTCACCTGCTGCCCCAGACCCGAACGGTCGCGTTCGTAGAGCGCAGCCAGCACGCCGGCCAGTAGCAGCGAGGCCGTGGCGTGGTCGCCCTGCGCGGGGCGAGGCATCGGTGGAGCGCCCCCCTGCTCGGCCATGGTGTCGAGCACCCCCGACCGAGACCAGTACGAGGTGTAGTCGTACCCCAGCCGGTCACGCTCTGCCCCCTGGTCGCCATAGCCACTGAAGGCCAAATAGACCAGACGCGGGTTCTCGGCGGCCATCGCTTCATAGGTAAGGCCATACCGGGCACGACGAGCCGGTACCAGGTTGGTCATGAAGACGTCGGCGTCCCGCACCAGGCGCAGCATCATATCCCGCACGGCCGGATGATCCAGGTTGACGGCTATGCCACGCTTGCCGCGATTGTCGGGTTCGAACGCAGGGTTGCCCTGCCAGCGCTGGACCTGGCCGCGCACGTCCCGATTGGCGCGCCACGCATCGCCCGCCTGCGGTTCCACCTTAATGACGCTTGCCCCCATGTCGGCCATCAACGCGCCGCAGGCGGGCACGGCGATCCACGTCGCCACCTCCACCACCCGCACCCCCGTCAGTGGCCCCGGCATCGCCGCCTCTAGCTCTCGCCCGCCGCGGCGTCCAGGCCCACCGCCCCCGACTCCCGCAGGCGTGCGATCTCTTCCCAGTTATAACCGGCCTCCAGCAGCACCTCCTCGGTATGCTGGCCCGCCTCGGGCGCCGGTCCCTGTGGCCCGGCCTGGCTGCGGCCGAACCCAACCGGCGGCCGCACCGTGCCAATCGTGCCGTACCCCGGTTGCTCCAACTCCGTCAGGTAGCCATTAGCGGCTGTCTGCGGGTCGGCGAGCGCCTCCTGCAGCGTCTGCACCGGCGCCCACACCACGTTATGGCGGTCGAACCGGCGCTCCCACTCGGCCAGCGGGGCGGTGGCAAATACCTGCTCCAGCAGCGCCACCAGCGCTGGGCAGTTGCGATTGCGCGCGTCCGGCGTGGCAAAGCGGGCGTCGGTCTCCAAGCCGGGCTGGTCCACTGCGGCACAGAACCACGGCCACTCCCGGTCGCGCTGACTGTTGATGAAGAACCAGCGGCCATCGGCAGCCCGGTAGGTGTTGCGGAGGGGGTTGCGGCGCCCGGAGCGGCCGGTGCTGTGCGGACTCTTCCCTGACACCAGCGCCTGCTGCAGGTCGGAGCCCATGGCCCACAGCCCGCTGTGGAGCAGACTGGCGCTCACCTCCTGCCCCAGGCCCGACCGCGTCCGTTCGTGCAGTGCCGCCAGCACTCCCATCACCAGCAGGGGCGACACCATGTGGTCGCCCACACTGCTGGACGGCACCGGCGGCGGCGTGCCCGGTTCGGTCATCGTGTCCAGAATGCCGGAGCGTGCCCAGAACGCGTTCACGTCGAAACCCAAGCGGTCGGCCTCGGGACCGGCGTCACCGTAGCCCGAGAGCGCCAGATAGACCAGCCGGGGGTTCTGCACCGACAGTGCTGCGTAGCTCATGCCGAACCGCTCGCGCCGCGCCCGCACCAGGTTTGTGAGGAACACGTCGGCGGCGCCAGTCAGCCGCCGCACCACCGCCTGCCCGCCGGCGGTGGCCAGGTTCACCGCGATGCTGCGCTTGCCCCGGTTGTCCAGCAGGAACATGGGGTTGCTGGGGTAGGCGCCGTCGGTCCGGTTGCGGGCCGCCCGCCACGAGTCGCCGGCCGGAGGCTCCACCTTCACCACGTCGGCCCCCAGGTCGGCCAGCAGCGCGCCCGCCGAGGGCATGGCGATGAACGTCGCCACCTCCACCACGCGCACCCCCGCTAACGGACCGGCCATCGATCCCTCCCACGCATCGCAGCGGCGCCCGCCGCCAAAGTGCGCCTAGTATAGCAACCGGCGGGAACCATGAGGCCACTGCTCCGCGGCGTTCCCGTAGATCGTCATTGCGAGCCGTCCGACGGCGGGGCAATCGTGGATCGAAGGTTGGCGCGGCCGACAGGTTGCTCCGACGCCACGGTTGCCACGTCGCCTAGCGGCTCCTCGCAACGACGAGTGAACGTACGGCTCACACCGGTCAGCACGGGCACGGGCGTAACCGATAGTGGACCCGGCCCTGCACCGGCTCCGGCTGCCCGGCTGGGTTCGCCACATAGAGTGCGCACTCGAGTAGCCCTAGGCCTTCGAAGATAAAGCTGGTCCGCACCACCAATGGGGGATAGAGCCAGGTCTCGTGCGTGGGGTCGGCAATCGTGGCCTTCAGGCAGGTTCCCCCAGCCGCGACGCCGAACACTGCCGAGCCTCCACCGTCGACGGTGACCGTACCCTCCAACCGGTGGTAACCCTGCACACCACCAATCGGGAGCATTCGCTGTTCCCCCGGCTCCAACCGAAAACTGAGGTCCTGGTATGGTGTCCACTGTTGCACCACGCCGCATTGCACGGCGAGCACCAAGCCCACCGCCACAACGCAGAGCGCCACGAAGGCGCCAAACCGGACCCACCGAACACCTAGCAACTCGAACAGGCGCAATACCGCTCTCATCATCCCCCGCTCCAACGTTCCTCCCTGCGGAGGCTCAGCGCATTCTACACCGCGGCCCCTTGGCTCCGGACGGCGGGGCCGCGCAAACACCGTCTCGCTTCACACTACCCGCGCATTCCCGTGCCACACCCTTCGGTTTTGCCCCAAACCAAACCACTTGTGCAACCGCCCGCACCGTGCTACGATCCCGCTGGATTAGAACGCACGTTTGCATTTGTGGCGAGGTGAAGTATGGCGACGACGGACAAGGCCCGGGCCCTACAGGACGCACTTAACAAGATCGAGAAGGACTTCGGCAAAGGCTCCATCATGCGGCTCGGCGATGGCGGGCTCGACATGCACGTCGACGCCATCTCCACCGGATCGCTGGCCTTGGACCTCGCCCTCGGCATCGGCGGTGTCCCCCGCGGCCGCGTCACCGAGATCTACGGCCCCGAGTCATCGGGCAAGAGTACCTTGGCCCAGCACATCCTGGCCCAGGCCCAAGCCAACGGTGGCACGGTGGCCTACATCGATGTGGAGCACGCCCTTGACCCGTCGTATGCCCAGAAGTGCGGCGTCAATGTTGACCAGCTCTACGTCAGCCAACCCGACACCGGCGAGCAGGCTCTCGAGATCTGCGAGGCGATGGTGCGCTCCGGCGCGTGCGACGCCGTGGTGGTCGACAGTGTGGCGGCCCTGGTGCCCCGCGCCGAGATTGAGGGCGACATGGGCGACCCGCAGATGGGCCTCCAGGCCCGCCTTATGTCCCAGGCCCTCCGCAAGCTCACCGGCGTCATCAGCAAGACCAACACCGCGTGCATCTTCATCAACCAGTTGCGGGAGAAGGTGGGCGTTGTCTTCGGCAACCCCGAGGTGACCCCCGGCGGTCGCGCCCTCAAGTTCTACAGTTCCGTGCGCATCGAAATCCGCCGCACCGAGAGCCTGAAGCAGGGCACCGTCATCATCGGCAACCGGGTTAAGGCCCGCATCGTGAAGAATAAGGTGGCGCCACCCTTCCGCACCGCCGAGTTCGAAATTCTGTTCAACCAGGGCATCAGCCGCGAGAGCGACATCATCGACCTCGGTGTCGAGATGGGCATCGTGAAGAAGGCCGGCGCGTTCTTCAGCTACGGCGAGACCCGCCTGGGCCAGGGCCGGGAGAACACCCGCGAGTTCCTGATCGGCCACCCTGACCTCAGCAAGGACATCGAGGAGCGTATTCGCGTGCAGGCCACCGCCCCCACCGGCAAGTTCGCCGCCGGCGTCCCCGGCACTGCCCAAGAAGAGGGCGATGGCGAGGAGTAAGAGCGAGCCTCCAGTCAAAGGAGCGGTCGATGGCTATTGTGAAAGACGATGCCGACGTCCTAGGACCTAATCAACTCTGAGCCACCGTCAATATACCGCTCCGGGCTGGCACACGATGGCACAACAACATCAGTCCTGGAATGCACCCATAGAGGACGTTTGATTGGCAGGGTTCACCGTAAGCCTTCGAACCCAAGAGGAAGAACAGCAAGGCCGGCGGTTCCAGGCATACCTCAACTATCTCGAATGCGTTTGCCTATTTCTCGCAGCAGATAGCAGTCTGTTCGGTGGTATCACTAACTCGAGGCAATTTCAAGATATCCAAGTCAGGGAGCCATCAGATCAAGCGAGGCTCGGAGCATTTCTCCGAAACTCCTGGTTCACCGAAATCCAGTTCCGTATGCCGTTTGCCTTTCGCGAAGCAATGCCCTACTCGGTTCATTGGGCACCGGTGCAAGCCTATTACTGCATTTATCACTTGGCCGTTAGTCTTCTGCTGGCCTCCAACACCCCCTACTCTGATACACACGCTTCCGTCCTCAGGCAAATCGCGACGATGGTAAGTCAGAGACGACCACTTTTCCCCATCCCTTGGGGTCTCACTTGTTCTGGAGACCCAGAGAGACCAGACTATCGTGGGGTTCCGGGGGGCATCCGCATAGCGAAGACGAATCCGCTTACTCTGAGTCACAATACATCCAAATGGGATTCGCTTGGCCTCTTTCTAAAGACGACCAGGGAGCGTGAGTTCAATCAAAGAAGAGGCGACTTCTTGCGCAAGCAGAAACAGGTACGCCTCAGGCACGGTCAGCGGGAGGGCATCGTCACGGGACTGAGCAATGAAACTACCCTCTTCGACTGTCTGTACCGGTTGCGGCTGCGATCGAACTATGCCGACGCCGACTCGTTCCTCATGGGTGTCTGGGATGGGAGTGACGCTGTGAAGTTCTACGAGGCGATAGCGCGGATATGCGAAAAGACGATGTTCCTCCTTGAGTTGCTCACGGCCCGATACATTGGGAGGGCCCGCTTCGGAGGGCTTGTGGGTGACTTTGTCAGCAGAGCAGGGGCTCGCGGCAATGAACTCATCGGCCAACGTTGGCAAGCCGTCCAGCAGTTACTCTGAGGCCCATATGACATCAAGACCCAGCAATCCACCCATGCCCGATAACCCCATCCGCCGGGTCGTGACCGGCCACGACGAAAACGGGAAGGCCATCGTGGTGTCCGACGGGCAGCCCCCGCTGGTCCACACCGACCCCCGCCGTCCCGGTTACAGTTCCACCGACCTGTGGCGCACCAACGCCACCCCAGCGCCCATCGTGCACCGCGCCGAGGACCCGACGCCGGGCCCGCGCCGCCAGCTCCCGAACCCCCTGGGCACCGTGTTCCGCATCAACGTCATCATGCCCGACAGTCAGGAACTGCTGGCGATGGACCGCAACGACGCCCGCGAGGTGTTCGCCAGCATGGGCAACGAGGCGGCCAACACCTTCGCCTCTGGTGCGAGCGCCCGCCACCCGATGATGCACCGCACCCAGACCGTCGACTACGCGATAGTGCTGGAGGGCGAACTGGTGATGGTGCTTGACCACGAGGACGTGGTGCTGCACGCCGGCGACGTGGTGGTGCAGATGGGCGCCAACCACGCCTGGGCCAACCGGTCCGACAAGCCTGCCAAGATCCTCTTCGTCCTCATCGACGGCGTGTTCCAGGAAGGCCTCGGCCAGGTGGCGGGCGGCCATTAGCCCGGGGGGACGGCGCGCAACGATTCTGCTACGCTGATGCCGGAGGTGTGGAATGACCACCGTTAAGACCGTCAAGGGCGAAGTACGCGAGCTTCTGGATCAACTGCCCGACGACATCACCCTAGAGGATGTGCAATACCACTTGTCTATCCGGCAGAGGGTCAAACTCGGCCTAGATGATGTCGCAGCGGGCCGGCTTGTGGGTCAGCACGAAGTCGAACAGCGCATGCGCCGGTGGACCGAACTGTAGCCTGGTCTGAAACCGCGACACGGCAGTTGGATTCCGCGGCCGCTTACATCAGCAAGACTCTACGCGCTATGCCGCGCCCTTCGTTGCCGAGGTTCTCGCCGCCGCTCGTTCACTCTCGTCATTCGCAGAACGTGGACGCCGTGTGTGTGAATGGCCCGAGAGCGATTTGCGTGAGCTTGTGATCGGCAGGTATCGCCTGCTCTACCAAATCGCAGGTGACGACGTAGTCGTTCTTACGTTTGCGCACAGTGGACGTGATCTTCGCTGTCTGCCGCCCCTCGACAGCCTTTAGTGCCCCTCTCATATCAACCACATCTGACCATGGCCGAGATCACTGCCCTCCTGCCCCAGCCGCGCCAGAAGCAGCGCATTCAGGTGTACCTGGACGGCGAGTTTGCCTTCAGCTTGCACCGCATCATCGCCACTGAAGCCACCCTCTCCATTGGCCGCAAGCTGGCGCCGGCCGAGCAGCGCGACCTGCAGGCCCGTGATGCCTACCACACTGCACTGCAATCGGCCTACCGTTACCTCGCCTCCCGCCCGCGCTCCGAGTCGGAGGTGCGGAGCCGCCTGCGCCGCGCCGCCGGCCCCGTCATCGTGGACGCGGTCATCGCCAAGCTGAAGGAGCAGCGCTTTGTCGACGACCCGGCCTTTGCGGCCGATTTCACCGAACGTCGCGCCACCGCCAGTCCCCGCAGCCGTAAGATGATCGGGTGGGAGCTGCGCCGCAAGGGCGTGAAGGCGGAGGTGGTGGAGGACGCCACCGCCGAACTGGACGACGAGGCCACCGCCTATGAAGCGGCAGCCAAACGCGCCGGCCGCTTGAGCGAGACCGAGTACCTCCCCTTCCGCCAAAAGTTGGGAGGGTTCCTGCAGCGCCGCGGCTTCGGCTATGGCGTTGCCACCCGCGTGGTGGAGCGCGTGTGGCGGGAGCGCAACGGCAACCCGGACGAGAGCACCGAAGACTAGGAAGCACCATGCCCCGACCCACGAAAATCGACGTGCATCCCGACGCCTTCTTCATTGCCTGGGACGACGGTGCGGAGTGCACCTATCCTCACCGGTACCTGCGCGGTAACTGCGGTTGCGCGTCCTGTGTGTCGGAGTCTACCGGCCAGCGGCTGGTGAACGAACACATGGTGGATGCGGCGGTGCAGCCTACCACCGTGACGCCCGTCGGCAACTACGCCGTGCAGATCGTATGGAGTGACGGCCACGCCACCGGCATCTACCCGTTCGACCGCCTGCGCCGCCTGTGCCCCGACGGCCCGCCGCAGGCTTAACATAAAGAAGAGCGGGCTTTGCCCGCTCTTCCCACCTGCGCTACGGGAACGTCGCTAGAACTTGTCGGGGGTAAGGCCCCACGGAGTGAGCAACGCCACCAGGTGATAGGGCCATGTCCCAGCCACCAGCAGCACGTCCTTGTCCATCGCGGCGCTCAGCACGTCCACGCGGCCCATCACTCGGGCGGCGTAAACGCCGAACAGGCCGGCCATCGCCGCATACGCCGGCAGGCCCCAGGCCACTTGGGCCATCACGCTCATGCGTTCCTCCACCCGGCCCATGTCATGCCTCCGGTTGATGCCCCCGTTCAGCAGGCTCCCCAGCCGGCCAAACACCGTCTCGGTGAAGGCTCCACTGGCCAGCAGGAAACCGAGGCCAAACATGGCCAAGAACACTAAGGCGATGTCCCGCGGCGCCATCTCCATCAACGACGGCCCGATGGCCGCCCGTGCCCACGGACTGGTCGCCCACATCAACCCAAGCGCAGCCCCCATCGAACCAATGCCGCCGATAGCGAATACCAAGCTCCACATACGCACCCCCCTCAAACCACCCTGCCTCGTGCTGTCAGTACGCCTATCCTAGGGCCAGCACCCGGCGCAGCGCAGTGCCCCCGCTCACGCCGGCGGCGTGTGCTCACTCACTTTCCGGCGTCACCAGCCCCCTACTGGCCGTTGAGCGAGGGGCAACCACGCCATGGGCGCCCAGAGCGGTCCGCCCCCGCCGGGAGTGCACCCTTCAAACAGCAGCGGTACGTTGACAACGGAGCCTCTGCGTGTGTACTATCACCAATGCGCCTCTGGAAGGCGTGTGGTAGGTCGGGAGCTGACCTTAGACAACGGTTGGTTGGCGGGTAACCGCACAGTCAGCTAGCTCAAAGCGCAGCCCTCGGCCGGTTCTTTACGTGTACGAAACATCGCACCGCCTGCTTGGCGGTCAGGACAAAGGGACATACCGATGCCCACCATCAGCCAATTGGTCCGCAAGGGCCGTAAGCCGATATTGAAGCGGACCAAGGCGCCAGCGCTCCGGTTCACTTTCAACGCCTTGAAGAACAGCACCAACCGTGGCGACGGCTCGCCCCAGAAGCGCGGCGTCTGCACTCAGGTGCGTACCATGACCCCCAAGAAGCCGAACTCGGCCCTGCGCAAGATCGCCCGTGTGCGGCTCAGCAACGGCATTGAGGTCACGGCCTATATCCCGGGCGAGGGCCACTCGCTGCAAGAGCACTCGGTAGTGCTCATCCGCGGTGGCCGTGTAAAGGACCTGCCGGGTGTGCGCTATCACATCATCCGCGGTGCGCTTGATGCTGGCGGCGTACGAGACCGCAAGCAGGGCCGCAGCAAGTACGGCGCCAAGAAGGCAGGCCAGGTAGTTCCCGCCGGTCGCCGCCGGTAATCGTAGTAGGACGGAGAAGCAACTATGCCGCGTAGGGCACGCATCACTCGTCGGCCGGTCACCCCGGACGCCAAGTTCGGGAATGTCACCGTGCAGCGGGTCATCAACAAGATCCTGCAAGACGGTAAGAAGAGTACGGCCGAGCGCATCGTCTACGGCGGGCTGGCCATTGTGGAGAGCCAGATGAGCCGGGACCCTGTCGATGCGCTGGAGCAGGCCCTTCGCAATGTCACGCCGCTGGTCGAGGTAAAGCCTCGCCGTGTGGGTGGCGCCACGTATCAGGTGCCCATCGAGATTCGCGGCGACCGCCGCACCTCCTTGGCCACCCGCTGGCTGGTAACCGCCGCCCGCGCCCGCAACGGCCGGTCTATGGCGGAAAAGCTGGCCGGGGAAATCATGGACGCCTCGCGCGGCCAGGGAGCCGCCATCCGCCGCCGTGAGGAAACCCATCGTATGGCCGAGGCCAATAAGGCATTCGCTCATTACCGCTGGTAAGTAATTTGGGCCGCTGTACCGAAGGGACCGCAACACCGTCCCCTCGGTTCTTTCTGAAACGACGTGTGTTGAAGTCTCATTCACGGTAGGTTATGGCACGCACAGTCCCGTTAGAGCGGGTAAGAAACATCGGCATCATCGCCCATATCGATGCCGGCAAAACGACGGTTACCGAACGGATCCTGTTCTATACCGGCCGCACGTACAAGATTGGTGAAGTGCACCAGGGTACGGCCACCATGGACTGGATGCCGCAGGAGCAGGAGCGCGGCATCACGATCACGGCCGCGGCGACGACTGCCCAGTGGAAAGACCACACAGTAAACATCATCGACACTCCGGGCCACGTGGACTTCACCGTCGAAGTGGAGCGCTCGCTGCGCGTGCTCGACGGTGGGGTGGTGGTGTTCGACGCGGTGGCTGGCGTGGAGCCGCAGTCGGAGACGGTGTGGCGTCAGGCCGACAAGTACAGCGTCCCGCGTATCTGCTTCGTCAACAAGATGGATCGCACCGGCGCCGACTTCTTCCGCACCGTGCAGATGATCATCGACCGTCTGGGCGCCGTCCCGGTCGTCATCCAGCTCCCTTGGGGCGCTGAGGGCGACTACCAGGGGGTCATCGACCTCATCGACCAGAAAGCCTATCGCTATTCGGGCGACAAGGAAGTGCCTCCCGCCGAGGAGCCGGTGCCGGCCGAGTTCGCCGACCAGGTGCGTGAGTACCGCGAAACCATGTGCGAGCGGATCGCCGAGGCCAACGACGACTTGACCGAAAAATTCCTTAACGAGGAACCACTGACCATCGACGAGATCCGCGTCGGGCTCCGCAAGGGCACGATTGCGGGCAAGATAGTGCCCGTGCTCAACGGCGCTGCGCTACGCAACCGTGGCGTGCAGCACCTGCTCGACGCGGTGGTCGCCTACCTGCCGTCCCCGGTGGACATGCCGCCAATCATCGGCATCGACCCCAAGAGCGGCGAGGACATCTCCCGCCCGGTCAACGACGACGCCCCGTTTTCGGCACTTGCGTTCAAAATCGTGTCCGACCCGTTCATCGGCCGGCTCGCCTACGTCCGTATCTACTCCGGTACGCTGAAGAGCGGCGACGCTCTGCAGAATACCACCCGTGATCAGCGCGAGCGTGTCGGTCGCTTAGTGCGCATGCACGCCAACAGCCGCGAAGACATCACCGAGGCCTATGCGGGCGACATTGCGGCTGCCATCGGTCTGAAGAACACCTTCACCGGCGATACGCTGTGCACCCCGTCGGCCCCCATCATTCTGGAAAACATCCAGTTCCCCGAACCGGTCATCTCGGTGGCCATCGAGCCGAAGACCAAGAACGACCAGGACAAGCTGGGCGAGGGGTTGCGCAAGCTGTCGGAGGAAGATCCGACGTTCCGTTACCACGATGATCAGGAGACGGCCCAGACCATCATCTCGGGCATGGGCGAACTGCACCTGGAGGTGTTGACCGACCGCCTGCTGCGGGAGTTCCAGGTGGAAGCCAGCGTAGGCCGCCCACAGGTGGCCTACCGCGAGGCGATCACCGCTTCCACCCGGGTGCAGGGCCGCTACGTACGGCAGACGGGTGGCAAGGGTCAGTTCGGCGACGTGATTTTGACGCTGGAGCCGCTTGAGCGGGGCAGTGGACTCGTCTTCGAGAACAAGGTCGTGGGCGGCTCCGTGCCCCGCGAGTTCGTGCCCGCAGTAGAGCGCGGCGCGAAGGGCGCCCTCCAGGGCGGCGGCGTGCGCGGCTACCCCGTCATCGACGTGAAGATCACGCTGGTGGACGGCAGCTACCACGAGGTCGACTCTTCGGAGCAGGCCTTCGTGTTCGCCTCCTCCATGGCGGTGAAGGACGGCCTGCCCAAATGCAAGCCGGTGCTGTTGGAACCGGTGATGAAGATGGAGGTCGTGAGCCCGGAGGACTTCCTGGGCGACGTCCTCGGCAATCTGAACTCGAAGCGTGCGCAGATCCAGGGGGTCGAGGCTCGCAATAACCTCCAGGTTATCCGCTGCCTGATCCCACTGGCCGAGACCTTCGGGTATACTACGGACTTGCGCTCATTGACGCAGGGCCGTGCCAGTTCGTCCATGGAGTTCTTTGAGTATCAAGAGGTGCCCACTTCCATCGCCGATAAGGTGGAAGCGCGGGCGATGACCCGCTAAGGGCGGAGAACGGAAGAGAAAGGCGAGTCTATGGGACGCAAGAAGTTCGAACGCAACAAGCCCCACATCAACGTGGGCACCATCGGTCACATCGACCACGGCAAGACCACCCTCACGGCGGCCATCACCAAGACGCTGTCGCTGCAGGGCGG
>Ga0082335_1002207_pt1 | contig 37298 bp, 38 predicted proteins | sample Subgrocontami58m_FD_72375 | JGI IMG/M metagenome (GOLD analysis project Ga0082335, IMG submission 72375) | Subsurface groundwater microbial communities from S. Glens Falls, New York, USA - GMW37 contaminated, 5.8 m (SPADES assembly) (version 2) ...
AGTTCTGCCGCTGATCCATCGAACAGGGGAATCGAAGTTCGTGATTCAGGTGAATAGCATTCCATGTGGGGATGTGTCCCTAAGAATTTTGAAAAAATCTGTTACTCGGACAGACTCCTAGCAGGTTGCAGAAAAACTGGAAATAGCGCGTCATTGCGAGCGGAGCGAAGCAATCTCATCCTTGAATTGACGCTGAAAATCGAGATTGCTTTGGCAAAAAACGCCTCGCAATGACATGTCAAAATAGTTTTTCAGCAACCTGCCTAGTTTCTCAATCTCGCTTCTTGCCTCTCCTACAAATCACGCGTTCGCGTACTTTCGCAAGGCTATTCCTTCCTCTATATTGTTCCCACACTAATCTCACCTCTTCATTCAATGTTCTTTGAGGTTCATATGATTCCACGCCGCCTGTTTCTCGTTTCTATCATTCTCATTTCCATTTCCAACTTGTACGCGCAAATTCCGCGTACACTTTCCTACCAGGCGGTGCTTACAGATAATGCGGGCACTCCTAAACCCGACGGAGCGTACACCATTACGTTCCGGCTCTACGCTGCTGTTAGCGGGGGAAATGCGTTGTGGACAGAATCCCAATCCGTGCAAGTGAAGCGCGGCTTGTTCAGTGCCGTGCTGGGAAGAGTTACTCCGTTCGCAGCATATTTTACGTTTACTCAGCCTTACTGGCTCAGTCTTCAAGTCGCGCCTGATCTGGAGATGACTCCCCGCTTGCCGCTTACATCGACTGCCTACTCGCTTGGTCCTTGGGGATCAACTGGCAGTGACGTGTATTATTCCGGAGGCAACGTCGCCATCGGGCACTCGGTACCAACAACCATGCTTGATATCAATGGAAAAACGTTGATCAGAGCACAGGATGGTTTGCAGATTGTGGGCTATCAGCCATACCTCACGTTGACCGATGCGAGTACGGGATATACAAATTCAAGAGTACAAGCGGCAAATGGTGACCTGATCTTCTACCCTCATAGCTTCATCGGAGGCAATCCGGCGATGGTCGTGAAGAACGCTTCCGGAAATGTCGGCATAGGCATCAATAACCCGACTGCCCGTCTCGAGGTCATTGGACGCACCAAAACGGGGACTCTCGAAATCACCGCAGGGAGTGATCTTGCGGAACCGTTTGACACCGAAACCGATGACGTTGTAGAGCCGGGTAGCATCATGGTGATTGATGCAATGAATGCGGGAAAGCTCAAAGTAAGTGAACTGCCATACGATGCAAAAGTTGCGGGAATTGTCAGTGGCGCTGCTGGAGTGAAGCCGGGTATTACACTTCAGCAGGACGGTGTTCTCGAAGGCAAGTCTCTTGTTGCCATTGCCGGACGAGTGTATTGCAAGGCTGATGCTCACGCCGGACCGATTGAGCCGGGAGACCTCCTTACAACATCAAGCACTCCAGGTCACGCGATGAAAGCCACCGACAAAAACCGTTCGCATGGCGCGATCATTGGCAAAGCAATGAGTTCATTGAAAAAGGGGACAGGCTTGGTGCTGGTTCTCGTAAACTTGCAGTGAGGAGAAAATGAGAATGAACAGCATCTCAAAATATTTTCTTTTGACTGCACTCGCATTTACAACTTTCGCCGTCCGGCAGCCCGTTACCGCGCAAGAAGAGAACGAAATGCGCGAGAATCCGGAGGAGCGTGCGAAGCTGCGGTTCCGTCAGCGCGCGGATGACAACGGTCGAATTTTTCCCAACGCTCTCATTAATGCAAAAAAAGAAATTGATGAAATGCGAGCGCGCGAAGCGAGAAGAGATGACGCGGGTCTGTGGAATTGGGAATGGCTTGGTCCGGGAAATATTGGCGGACGTATCAGAGCGATTCTTATTCATCCAACAAACCCCAACGTCATGTGGATCGGCAGCGTGTCGGGAGGGATATGGCGATCCGACAACGCCGGGGGCTCGTGGTATCCCATTGCGGACTTCATGGCAAACCTTGCCGTGACTTCACTCGTAATGGATCCGACGAACATGAATGTTATGTACGCCTCGACCGGAGAAGGATTTGGTAATGGCGATGCATTGCAAGGGGCAGGGATATTCAAAAGTCTCAATGGCGGTGCAACATGGAACCAGTTGTCGAGCACAAGCGGCGTGAATTTCCAAAACACCAATCGCCTTGCTCATCATCCGACCGTGGCGAACACGTTACTCGCAGCCACCACCGCCAATCAAATATTCCGATCTACTGATGGCGGCGATACGTGGACTTCGGTGCTTAATACGATTGGTGCCGCAACTGACGTCAAATATCACCCCGTGTTTGTCAACAACGTTCTGGCGGGCAGCGCATCGGATGCGTATTTCTCCAGCGACGCCGGCGTGAACTGGACGCGACAAACCACCGGCGCGGCCGGAAAACTCCCCGTGAGTCCGGGACGATGCGAAGTTGCATTTGCTCGCTCCACAGGAGCGACGATGTATGTTTCGGTAAATACTAATGGAGGCGAGGTGTGGCACGGGACAGCCGCAGCGGGGACCTGGACGAGAATGAATTCAGGGACCAATTATTTGACAAATCAGGGATGGTATGATAATGCGATTTGGGTGGATCCGTTCGATCCTGATATTCTTGTGGTTGGAGGCATTGACTTGTGGCGCAGCACGGATGGAGGAACAACACTGACGCAAATTAGCCGATGGCAAAATTTTCATAACGGTGGACCGGCGAACTCCGCTCATGGAGACCAGCATATCATCGTCAACCATCCGGGATACAACGGCTCAACGAACCGGATTGTGTACTTTGGCAACGACGGAGGCATTCAGCGCGCAAACGACGTGCTCACCGTTGCCCAAACTTCGGGTTGGACCAACCTCGCCTCGAACCTCGGCATCACACAATTCTATGGAGGGTCCGCAACTCCAAACGGTAGTCTGATTGTCGGAGGAGCTCAGGACAATGACAAACTCCATTTCACGCCGCCCAATGGCATTCACAACTGGCGTCAACCAACAACGGGAGACGGCGGGTTCGCTGCCATAGACTACACAAACAATAATCGTGTGTACGGAGAATCCATCAATCTGGCGATCCAACGCAGCGACAATGGAGGGAGTAGCTACGCACCGAAGGTGACTGGGTTGGGCGACGCGGGCGGTAACCTCGCTCTGTTCACTGCCCCGTTTGTGATGGATCCTAACACTCCTACTACCCTGGTGGCTGGAGGAAGAAGAATCTGGCAAACTACGGATGCCGCGGACAACTGGACCCAGATCCGGACCTCCCCGGACGCCCAGCGGTGTAGCGCAATTGACATCGCACAAGGAAACTCCAGTATCATCTGGGTTGGCTACGATGCCGGACGTGTGTCGCGCACTTTTGATGGTGGCGGCCTGTGGCTTGATGTTACCGCAGCAGGGCTCCCGGCACGATACGTCACTGATATTGCGATCAATCCTTCTAATAATGCCGAGGTGGTGGTAACATTTGGAGGTTATGTAAATGATGGAGTATGGATGACCACGAATGGAGGACTCAATTGGGTCCGGCGAACAGGTACCGCACCATTTAATCTGCCTGCGATTCAGGTGAACACGGTTCGCTACCATCCTCTCAATACAAATTGGCTTTACATCGGAACTGACCTCGGTATCTTCGCGTCTGAGGATAAAGGAATTACCTGGAATATTACGCCCCGCTTTGCCGGGAACGAGGGACCAGTCAATGTTGAAGTTGATGAACTCTTCTGGCAGGGAACTGAGTTTCTCATTGCTGCGACTCATGGGCGCGGAATGTTTCGCGCTCGTCCACGCGTCGCCGTGTATGTTGACGTAGCCAATCCGAACCCCGGCGATGGCACGCCGGGCAATCCATACCGTTTGCTCCAAGATGGTATTAATGCCCAGGGAAACGGAACCTTCCTTTACATCAAAGCAGGCACGTACCAGCAAGGGAGTTTGATCTTTAACCGCAGGGGTCCCCTTGTTCCACTCAACGGACCAGTCATCATAAGGTGAGGGACCATCAGTCTGATAGCCGAGAAATGAGAACAAACACAAGAGTGTCGATGTCAACCGGAATGATACGGAGAGATATACAATCAACGGGAGCCTGCATGAAAGTCTTGATTGGAGTGTTATTGGCAGTTGCGATAAGCTCAACCGAAGTCTACGCTCAAAACACCGCCGTCACGTGGTCTGCATTCAACATGGGATTCGCTGCGACCGCATCAGCAACGACTAACGCACAGTCGGTGGCGGGACAACTTGCTGTTGGCTCCGCACAATCATCGAGTACAAGAATCGAAAGCGGCTTCCTCCCCGGAGCCTCTGGAACGACATCCGTTCAACATCAAGGCATTGAGATGCCAACCACATACGCGCTAGAGCAAAATTATCCAAACCCATTCAACCCGACCACGCAAGTTAGATTTTCGCTTCCGGTCGAAAGCCACGTCCGCTTGATAATCTACAACACGCTCGGGCAGGAAGTAATTGTGCTTGCCGATGAGCAGCGATCTCCGGGAACCTTCGGGATCGAATGGGACGGGAGAAGTTCATCCGGTAGTAAGGTTGGCAGCGGCGTGTATCTCTATAAGTTAGAAGCAAAGCCCGCCGCGGGAGGAAATATTTTTATCAATACGAAGAAGATGATTTTTCTCAAATAGTGCCATTTGGCACTATTGTAAGTAACTGATGTTACGCAAAACGCATTATTCATTTTTGTAGGGACGTGGGCTTGCCCCGTCCTAACCTTGAACTGCACGGAAACCGAGGCAGATGTAACGCTCGGTTGGGACACGGCAAGCCGATGTCCCTACAGAATTTTTGGTTTTGATTGGTTTGCGTAACATCAGTCAAGTTGCTGCCTTTCTCAAATGAAGTAGCCCACCAATAAGACTCCACAAAAAATCTTGACTGATTTTCGAACCATGTCTCTCGGAAAAGGTCACGACCCGTTCGCCATTTTCCCTTTGCTTTATTTTTTCCAGGTCTTCTTTCTTCGCAGTGAAATTTGGAGATTCCCCAAAACGGAAAGAGAGAAATAGCCACTCACGAAGTGATGCCTTCGGCAAAAGACACGAAGTCACTAAGAAATCACGAAGAAGTACTTGTCGTAGTAACAAGAGATGCTTTCATAGAATGGTCAAACTCGCAGAGCACCCCCCCTAAAAAAACTTCGTGAAACCTCCGTGTCTTGGTGTCTTAGTGGCAAGCTTTTTTCCGTTTTTGATTTGGGGAATGTCCCAAGTGAAATATATTGAAAGAGTCCGGATAATTGCTTATTTATAGATCGAAACCAAGCGCTGGCGTAGCTCAGTTGGTAGAGCAGTCCCGCTCACAGGTACATATTGCTGAAGTAGCTCAGTGGTAGAGCAGCTGATTCGTAATCAGCAGGTCGTGGGTTCAAGTCCCACCTTCAGCTCAATGGAGCGGAATCCAAGAAGGCGGGACAGGTCGACGGTTCAAGTCCGCCCGCCAGCTCAAAACAGATAGAGGAGTTTTGGCATGTCGCTGCTAAGCGTCAACGCAATATATGACGACGGAAAGATTCACCTTCTCGACAAGGTTGAAGTAAAATCACCGCATCGAGTTATTGTTACCTTCCTCGATGAAGTGGTGGATGATATTCCGACTTCTGAACTAGTCAAACTCTCTGCGGCGAGTGGTGCGCTCGATTTCTTGAATGACCCTGCCGAGGATGTGTATACAGACGCCGACTTGAAAGTACGATATAAGTAATGAAACGTGGGACAATTGTACTGACAGAGTTCCCGTACACAGACCTCTCTGCTTCAAAACGCCGACCTACCTATCGAGTATTCATTCCCACTGAAGACGCCGTTGTCGGGTTCATCTTTACTCAAATGCAACAGGAAAACAAATCTGTGAACATCTGTGCTAATCTGTGGTTAACGCTTTTCTTGTTGAAGAGGATGGAGATCCCGAAGTGATGTTTGATGTGTTGATTGTAGGGGCAGGTCCGTCGGGTCTTTCCTGCGCTATCGAAGCAAAGAAAGCCGGACTCTCCGCCGTCGTTCTTGACAAAGGAAGTGTCGTCGATGCCATCCGCCGCTTCCCGACGGAGCTCATTTGGTTTTCCACGCCGGAGCTTCTGGAAATCGGCAACGTTCCGTTCGTCATCCCAACCGTTCGTCCGTCGCGAGTTGACGCAGTCAATTACTATCAGCGAGTCTGCGCTCACCATCAGCTTGATGTGAGAACACTTGATGGCGTAGAGTCGGTTGAGAAAAAGGATTCGCATTTCATTGTTACAACTCAAAAAGGAAAAACATATCAAGCGAAGAATGTTGTTGTGGCGACCGGCTATTACGACGACCCAAACGAACTTGGCGTTCTGGGAGAAGACCTGCCGAACGTCGCTCATCATTACCGCGAGCCGTTTGAGTTTTTCGGGAAAGATGTTGCTGTAGTTGGTGGAAGAAACTCAGCGGTCGAAGCGGCGCTGGATTTGTTCAGACATGGTACTCGTGTAACGCTGATTCATCGCAGCGCTGAACTGAGCAAAGGGGTGAAGTATTGGATTCTTCCAGATATCGAGAATCGAATTAAGAATGGGGAAGTAAAGGCGCTCTTCAATTCAACTGTCAAAGAAATCAAAGAAGAAACCATCGTCGTTCGAACTTCTGATGGAACCAAAGAGCTGAAGAACGATTTTACGTTCGTTCTCATCGGCTTTCATCCCGATACAAAACACTTGCAAAGCTACGGAGTATGTATCAACCCCGAGACACTGGGTCCGGTTCACGACGAGAAGACATTTGAGACGAACGTGTCTGGACTGTACGTCTGCGGTTCAATTGTTGCTGGGAAGAATAACAACAAGGTTTTTGTTGAGAATGGAAGGTTGCATGGGGCGGTGATAGTTGCTGCGATTTTGTCCTCTCAATCCTGAGCGGAGCGAAGGATCTCGCAGCGGTTCTGATGCGACGGGCCGATTGGAGCCGCGACATTTGGTATCTCATGTGGACGTCTCACTGCATTTCAGTTGCGACGAGACCCTTCGCTCCGCTCAGGGTTTAGTTGATTTTGAACGCCATTTTCCCTAATTTGTCCTCCAAGAAATTCATCCACCCCAAGCGTATTTCCACCAGAAAGGAACTTAATGAACGAAGGGAAGATCGTCCAAATCATTGGACCCGTTGTCGATGTCGACTTTTCAGGCGGCTCGCTTCCTGCCATTCTTAACGCAATCAAAATTCCTCGCCCGACCTTAAACGGTAAGTCACAAGATTTGGTTGTTGAAGTCCAACAACACCTGGGCGATAATATCGTTCGCACTGTGGCGATGGACTCGACCGATGGTCTTGCGCGTGGAGAGAAAGCAATTGATACCGGTGCACCGATTACGATACCGGTTGGTCCTTCAGCGCTCGGTCGTCTCATCAACGTAATCGGAGAAGGCATTGACGACTTGGGACCAATCAAGTCTGATAAGCACTACCCGATTCACCGTCCTGCCCCGAAGTTTTCCGACCTCTCAACGAAGAAAGAATTGTTTGAGACGGGAATCAAGGTCATTGACTTGCTTGAGCCCTACTCGAAAGGCGGAAAGACAGGATTGTTCGGTGGTGCCGGTGTTGGTAAGACGGTTATCATCATGGAACTCATCAACAACATTGCGCAACAGCACGGTGGCTTCTCTGTGTTTGGTGGAGTTGGCGAGCGCACGCGTGAAGGCAACGACCTCTGGCTCGAAATGAAGGAGTCGGGTGTGCTGAAGAAAACTGCTCTTGTGTTTGGACAGATGAACGAGCCTCCGGGGGCGCGCTCACGCGTTGCATTGACGGCTCTTACGATTGCAGAATACTTCCGTGAAGAAGAAGGCAAAGACGTTCTTCTCTTTATCGATAACATCTTCCGCTTCGTGCAAGCCGGCTCTGAAGTGTCAGCGCTTCTTGGACGCATGCCTTCCGCAGTTGGATACCAGCCGACGCTTGGCTCGGAGATGGGCGAGCTGCAAGAGCGCATCACTTCGACGAAGAAGGGTTCGATTACATCAGTGCAAGCAATCTATGTTCCTGCCGACGACTTGACTGATCCTGCACCTGCAACAACATTCTCGCACCTTGATGCAACGACCGTGTTGAGCCGACAGATTTCGGAGCTTGGAATTTATCCCGCTGTTGACCCGCTCGATTCAACGTCACGCATTCTTGAGCCGGGCGTTGTCGGTGAAGAACATTATCAAGTTGCCAAATCCGTGAAGCAAATCCTCCAAACGTACAAGGACTTGCAAGACATCATCAACATTCTCGGTATGGATGAATTGTCTGATGAAGATAAACTCACCGTTAACCGGGCGCGTAAGATACAGAAATTCCTCTCGCAACCGTTCTTTGTTGCAGAGCAGTTCACCGGTCAGGCTGGCAAGTATGTGAAGCTCGAAGATACGATTCGGAGCTTCAAGGGTATCATCAACGGCGAGTACGATCACTTGCCGGAGAATGCATTCTACATGGTCGGCAGTATTGAAGAAGCGGTTGCAAAAGCAAAGGTAATGCAGAACTAACCATGTACGAGAAGGCATTTCAGTTGGAAATCATCACGCCAAGCAAAGTTGTTTTCAAAGACGAAGCAACAAGTGTGAGCGCACCGGGTGTTGAAGGCAATTTTCAAATTCTGTACGACCACGCTCCGTTTCTTTCGGCGCTTGAGGTCGGTGAGATAAAAGTGAAAGACAAAGCCGGCAACGACATGCACTATGCAACAAGCGGCGGCTTTGTTGAAGTGAGCGGCAACCATGTTGTCGTTCTCGCTGACTCAGCAGAGAAGTCTTCGGAGATTGATGTTGACAGAGCGAAAGCGGCGAAGGCTCGTGCCGAGGAGCGGCTTCGCACGAAGCAAGAGAACCTCGACCGAGAGCGAGCAAACGCTGCGTTGATGCGCGCGATGAACCGTATGCGATTAAGCCGGAATGTTTGATGAATTACTAACTTTGACAGATAAAGCCCTGTTCCGTCTTGGCGGGATAGGGCTTTTGTGCTTTTTCTTCAATGTTTATAGAGTAAGTGAAGTTTATGACTAATGTTTTTCCGGTAATCATGGCTGGTGGAGTCGGGACGAGATTCTGGCCCCGCAGCCGCGAGAAGTCGCCAAAGCAGTTGCTTGAAATTATTGGTAAAGGCACGCTCATCCAAAACACGGTGAAGCGCCTTGATCGATTTGTCGATGTTCAGAATATTTTTGTGGTTACCAACAAGACGCAAAAAGGACTCGCAAGCAAACAACTCGACGCGGTAAACGTAGATAAAGAAAAAATTCTTTTAGAGCCTGTTGGTCGCAACACCGCCGCGTGTATCGGTCTCGCTGCTCTTCACATTCGAAAGATTGACCCAAATGGTGTAATGGTCGTTCTTCCCTCCGACCATGTGATTCAGGATTTGGTTGAGTACGAGCGAGTAATGAAGCTGGCAGTGGAGATCGCCGAGGAGTCGAGAAGTCTCATTACCATCGGTATCCAGCCGACATATCCGGAAACGGGCTACGGCTACATTCAAATGTTTAATGAAGACGGGAAGCATAATCCGTTCTTCTCGCGTGGTGTGTGCAAGGTAAAAACGTTTGCTGAGAAACCCAGTCTTCAGATTGCCGAAAAATTTCTCGCAAGCGGCGACTTTCTTTGGAACAGCGGTCAGTTTGTGTGGCGCGTTGATGTTATCCTGCAAAAGCTTGAGCAGTTTCTTCCAGACCTCTGTACCGAGTTGAAGAAGGTTGACAAAACAATCGGTACACCGCAGTACAATACTACACTCGAACAAGTGTATGGACTTATTCGTGGCGTCTCTATAGATTACGGCGTGATGGAGAAGGCGGATGATGTGTACATCATTCCAGGAAATTTCGGCTGGAGTGACATCGGTTCGTGGGATGAAGTGTATAAGATGTCGGGCAAAGATGAGCACGGCAACTCCATTACAGGCATGGTCATTCACAAAGACACGACCAACTCGTACATTTATTCACAAGACAAAGTTATAGCAACGATAGGTGTTGACGATTTGATTGTCGTCGATACCGGCGATGCGTTGCTAATTTGCAAGCGCGGCAGGTCGCAGGAAGTGAAAGATATCGCCGACTATCTCAAACGGAAACAGATGAACGAATACTTGTAGTTGTATGAGAACAGCGTTAGGTACTCTTGTTGCCATGTTCTCACTTTCTTTTGCGTTCTCTTCATGTTCGACAAGTTACAATGCTACAACTGAATATGAAGACCAGTTGGAAGGGATTGCCTCGTATTACGCTGACGATTTTCACGGTCGCAAAACTTCCAGCGGGGAGATTTACAATATGCACGCGTTGACTGCAGCGCATCGCAAGCTTCCATTTAACACAAAAGTGCGTGTCACCAATCTTGAGAACAACAGAAGCGTCGAAGTCCGCATTAACGACCGCGGTCCGTTCAAAGATAATCGCGTGATTGATCTTTCATTGAAAGCAGCATTAGAGATTGGATTGATATCCAACGGCACCGGTCCTGTAAAAATTGAAATTCTCGAACTCGGTCCACCTGCTGCAAAGTAGAGTTCTCAATGGCGAAAACACTCATCACTGAAGCTTCCATCAGCGAAGCGCTTGCAAACGGCAAGAAGAAGATTGAGGTCCCGAAAGGGGCGATCATCACGCCGCTTGCCGCAGAGCTTGCTTCATTCAAGGGAGTTGAGATTGTCGAAGCGACGCCGAAGAGTGAGCCTCCGAAATCTTCAACGCCACAAAATCCCCATCGTCCAGCCGAGCAAACATCGAACAAGGAGAAAGTTGTTGCATTTGGAAGTGACCACGCCGGCTATCAATTGAAGGAACAACTAAAGAAGTACGCTGAGAGTTTGGGTTACAAGGTGTTGGATGTTGGGACAAACAGCGAAGAGTCGTGCGACTATCCTGACTTTGCATACGCAGTTGCTAAAGCTGTCTCTGCTGGTGAAGCATGGCGCGGAGTGATGATTGATGGCGCGGGAATCGGCTCTTGCGTCGTTGCAAACAAAGTTTCGGGAGTGAAAGCTGCGTGTTGCCACAATGAGTTTGTTGCTCGTAACGCCCGCGAGCATAACGACACGAATGTTCTGACGTTGGGAAGCAGGGTAACAGGTTCGGAAGTCTGTAAAGAGATTCTGAGGGTTTGGCTGGAAACGTGGTTTGCGGGTGGCAGGCATAAACAGCGAGTGGATAAGATTGATGAAGTCGAAAAGCGCTTTATGAAGTAAAATTTGAAGAATTTTCACTTTTCCACAAAGCCAGTCATTTGACTGGCTTTTTTATTGACCGTTTCTATGACTTGTGATGGGTAACATTGTTAACGAAATCTAACTTGCATATACTTTCCCACAAGCCTATTTTAGTCTGTAGTTTCAGAATGTGAACCCCGTCAAGTGAACGTTATTTCTTGGCATAGTTAAGGCTATTTAATACTTCACTACAGATGATTTTGGAAGCGTTTTGGAAGTTCACAGTTCAGAAACAATTGAGAGGTTTCCATGAAAAAACATTCGTACATATTGCTTGCATTCATCGTGCCGATCCTGAATGGATGTACTCCATTCAGCGAAAGCGTGGTGAAGAGAGCTGATGTGGCGGATGGAAATGAGGGGGTAACACAGGTTGCTTCTCCACGATACCGTTGGTCGATGGAAGCGCCTTCGTTACATGGAATTCAGCTCAGCGCAAATACTCCGAAGTTAGATTGGGCGACGCGGGGTATCATCAGAAGCTACGGCTCAACGATCAAGAAGTACTCTGAGCGGTACGGCTTCGATTGGCGGCTCACACTTGCAGTCATGAAAGCGGAGTCAAGCTTTCTTGATAGCGCAGTGAGTGAAAAAGGTGCGGCGGGCTTGATGCAGATTATGCCGGCAACGCAACAGGAAGTTGCGAAGGCGCTTGACATCGAGAATGTCATCGAGCCGCAGAACAACATTCGCGCAGGTATCTTCTATCTAAGCCGCTTGTATCGAATGTTTGATGAGGCAGAAGAGAATGATAGACTGCGACTCACACTGGCAGCGTATAACGCTGGACCTGGGAGAGTGTTCGACGCTCAAGAAGTTGCAAGGTATTTCAATGACGACCCGGCGCGTTGGCAATCTGTAAGAGACGCCTTACCGTTGTTATCAAATAGGTACTATACGCTTCATCAGAACGTGTGGGAAAAGCGAAGACCAAAGTGCGGCTCGTTCGGTAATCATCGTGAAACGATTACCTATGTTGAGAGGATTATGAATTACTACGATGAGTATCGTTTGGTGCTCAATTGAAATGCAATGAGGAAGTGTACGAAGCGCAAGCGCCCGCCAATGGCGGGCGCTTTTTTTTATTGCGTGCCCCGAGAACGGGGCGAAGTCCCGCTATCTGGGATTCCGCTCATAAGCGGGATTCTGAGAAGCGGAACGACCTCCGTCTGGAAAGATGAGATTGGTTCGTCGTAAAAAGCACTCCTTGCAATGACGTACCATACTACGGAAGCAGGATTGCGCAGGCAATAACTGTCGTCCAAATTCCATCCTTATGTCCTTCAGCGGATTGCGTAACGTTATACGTCTTAACAATCTTGCCGCTCATCTTATATTGCTTTTCGCGTTCGTCCCATGCAATGTTCGGATCAAACTCGACGCCTAATGTTGTAGCGAGCATGGTTGCAGCAAGGTCCTCTGCATAATCGCCTGCCTTCTCGTCTGTTTCACCAAACGGATGGTGCTCCGACAGATAGCCATACTGGTTTTGGTCAGCCGGCTGGGCTACACCGATGGATGCAGCAATCAGCCGGTTTGGCTCATTCGTTGCGTTGCGTGCCATGACAGCGAACGTGATCTGGCCGGGCTGCAACAGTTTCAATCCCTCGTCCACTGGAATGCGTTTGCAATTCGGTGGATAAATGCTCGAGACAGTTACGAGGTTGCATTTTTCGATCTTTGCATCTCGTAACGCAAGCTCAAACGATTGCAGATAATCTTTGTGGCGGCCTACCCCCTTGGTAAAAAACATCTTGCCCGGGACGTACACTTTCTCATCTCCATTGTTAGGTTAATAATGATTGTTAATTGCTACACTTTGCTGACTTTGAGGAATTTTCTTTTCCCCACTTTTATGATAACGTCTCTATGAAGTTCAATGACCGCCTTATCATCATCAATCTTATTCCCATCGACACTCACGCCGCCTTGATTGATCATGCGACGAGCCTCGCTTTTCGATGCGACGAGTTTTGTTTCGCTGAGAAGCTCAACGATACCAATTGAATCATTGCTGACAGAAATAGCAAGCTCAGGAATCTCATCCGGCAAATCCTTCTTCACAAAAATTCTATCAAACTCATCCTGCGCTGCTTGTGCCGCTTCTTCATTGTGGTAGAGCGCAACCAACTCTCTTGCAAGCCGCCGCTTCAAATCTCGTGGATTCGTGTTCGGGTCATCGAGTGTCTGCTTTATGAGTTTCAAATCAATCAAGCTGACGTTTGTTGCCAATACAAAATAATCGTAGATGAGCTTGTCTGGAATCGAAAGTGTTTTCCCGAAGATTTCCCTTGGCGATTCATTTATCCCGATATAATTGTCTAAAGACTTGCTCATCTTTTCCACGCCATCCGTCCCTGGCAAGATTGGTAATGTAATAGCAACCTGCGGCTCCATGCCATACTCCCGCTGAATATCTCTGCCAACAAGCAAGTTGAACTTCTGGTCTGTTCCACCCAACTCAACATCCGCTTCAATTGCCACTGAATCCATCGCTTGAGCGAGAGGATAGAGAAACTCGTGCACACTAATCGGCTCGCCGGCTTTGTGGCGCTTCTCAAACTCGTCACGCTCTAACATTCGTGCAACAGTATACTTACTTGCAAGCCCGATAACATCTGCAAAACTCATCTTGCCGAGCCACTCGGAGTTATACATCATCTGGAGCTTTTTTGTTGAAAGAATTTTCGTTGCTTGTTCAAGATAACTCTGTCCATTGCGGCGGGTTTCTTCCAGCGTAAGCGGCGGACGAGTTTTACTTTTGCCCGAAGGATCGCCGATAATTCCTGTAAAATCACCGACAATCAGGATTGCTTGATGGCCGAGGTCTTGAAACTGGCGCAACTTGCGAAGCACGACCGAATGCCCCAGATGCAAATCTGGACGGCTTGGGTCGCAGCCGAGTTTTACCTTGAGTGGCTTTTGAGTCTTGAGGGATTTTTCAATCTTCTGGACGAGTGCATCTTCGGGGACAATCTCGGCAACACCACGCCGGATGACGTCCATCTGTTCGTTAAAGGGAGGGAAGGACACTATAGGTTACCTTGCATACTTTCTTCGTAAGTCACGTTTCACTTCTCGTTCGGCGATGTCTGCACGCTTGTCGTACGATTTCTTTCCCTGTGCAATGCCGATGAGAACTTTGGCTACATTGTTTTTGAAATACACCTTCAACGGAATAAGCGTCAAACCCTTTTGCTGCAGCTTCCCTACGAGCTTGCGGATTTCATTTTTGTGCAACAGAAGCTTCCTGCTGCGAACGGGGTCAACGTTGGAATAGCTTCCTTGCTCGTACGGTGAAATGTGCATGCCCATCAGCCACATCTCGCCGTTTTTCAACATTGCATAGCCGTCGGTGAGGTTGGCTTTGCCTTGTCGCAGCGATTTTACTTCTGTTCCTTTGAGTACAAGACCTGCTTCGCAGGTGTCGAGAATGGTATAGTCGTGTCGGGCTTTGCGATTGGTAGTGACGAGTTGCTCGCCGCTCTCTTCCTGTTCTGCCATCTCGTTCCGTATTTTTTGTGAATAGAGTATATCAAAATCATGTTGGAAAATCAATGTAATCTTTTTTGATTGAAGAGCTTATAATCGCCAATCCTAAATCTACAATCGTCAATGATTCAATTCTTTCGCTTTCATCTGTGAATAACATTTTCTACATTTCACCCAATGTTTCGCTGCTCTTCAACCGTCTCACTTCTCACAACAAATCCTTCTTGGGCGTTATGACAAACTTCTCCATCCTCGACGGAAGCATCGTAGGTTTGTACTTGCTTACAACGATGGTTGCCGGAATTATGATGCGTAAGTATGTAGGCAAGGTTGAACATTTTCTCGTCGCCGGCAGAGAAATGGATGTGTACCTTGGCATCGCCTCTCTTGCTGCGACGGAGTTCGGCATCGTGACGTGCATGTACACCGCGCAAAACGGTTTTGAAAAAGGTTTCGCTGGAGCCATTCCCGGCATTCTTACCTTCTTGGCGATGTTTCTCGTCGGGTATACCGGCTTCTGTGTGAAGCCGTTACGCGATTCCGGCGTGATGACCATTCCTGAGTTGTTTGAGAAAAAATTCGGCTCGCGCGTCCGCTGGGCTGCAGGTGTGGTGATTGTGCTCGGCGGCTTGCTGAATATGGGGGTGTTCCTTCGCACGGGGGGAGAATTCCTTGTGAATGTCAGCGGACTCGATCCGGGCAATCTTGAAGTGATGATGACTGCGCTGTTAGTCGGCGTTGCGGTCTATACAATTCTCGGCGGCATGCTTTCCGTGTTGGTGACGGATTTTCTCCAGTTCATCGTAATGAGTGCCGGTCTCATCGTGATAACGTTTTTGATTCTCGATAAAGTCGGTTGGGATACGCTGGTCAACACGGTGCAGACACATTACGGCGAAGGCGGTTTCAACCCGCTCAAGAATGAAACGATGGGCTGGTCGTACGTCATCTTCAATGCGTTGTTAAACACCGCTGCCGTGCTCACGTGGCAAACACAAATTGCGCGCGTGCTGGCAGCAAAAGACTCGGCGACCGGACGAAAAGTGTACACGGGCACCTCGTTCTTTTTTGTTGCGCGATTCCTGATTCCGGGGATCTGGGGCATCGCCGCGCTCGCTATCCTGACGCCCGAACAAGTTGGCAGTAATTCGTTGCTGGCGATGCCCAAGATGCTCGCCATCGTTGTTCCCGCAGGGCTGATGGGACTTCTCGTTGCAGCCATGTTGGCTGCCGACATGAGCACGGATTCTTCCTACATGCTCACGTGGGGCAGCGTTATCTACAATGACATCATGGCGCCATTCCGCAAGACTGCGTGGTCTGAAAAGAAGGGTCTCTTCTGGAACCGCGCCATCATTGCGATCATTGGCGTGTTCCTTCTCATCTATGGGCTTTGGTACAAGCTTGAAGGCGATCTCTGGACGTACCTCGGACTTACCGGCACCATCTATCTTTCGAGTATGTCGATATTGTTGATTGCATGTTGTTATTGGAAGCGCGCAAATAGTTGGGGTGCGGCCGCTTCGATCTTTTTTGGCGCAATGCTGCCGGCTGCAACACTCGTGCTGCAAAAGGTTGGTCCCTACACTGACTGGTTCAAACGAAATGATACGGCTTGCGGTGTTGCGACGTATGTGATTGTTGCATTTGCGATGGTTATTGGATCGTTGCTGAAGACACGGAGTGCAGAGGCGAATCGGTGAATCGGTGACGGAGTAACGGCGTTAGCAGAGAACCTAACACTCCGATACGCCCCCGCTCCGATTCTTTCCAAGAGCAGAAGGCTGTTTATTTCATAGCAGAAGGAGTACATCATGACAAACCTCATCAACGGAATCGCAAGTATGCTGCAGAACCATTGGTTCTGGGGATTGATCACATTGGCATGTCTCATTTGGTATTCCACAATTACAGTGTATGTGGCGATCAAGGGAGCGAAAGACATTAAGAGCATGCTCAAGCGACTTGAGGAAAACCATCAATCCCGGCAATGAGCAATCCGCTTAACGAGCTTTCAGTCTCAACTCCCGGCAGGGTTTGCCTTTTCGGCGAGCACCAGGATTATCTGCACTTGCCGGTTATTCCTGCCGCAATTTCACTTCGCATTACAGTTGAAGGGAAGCGACGAAAAGGCTCTCACGTTTACATCAATCTTCCCGATATTAATTCAAGCGAATCGTTCTTACTTCAGGGAAAGTTTTTTTACACTAAACAGAAAGATTATTTTCGAAGTGTTGTCAACGTCCTATTAGAACACGGCTTCACATTTTCAAGTGGTTTTGATTGTGTTGTGCACAGTAACATTCCCATTCAAGCGGGAACATCAAGCTCGTCGGCGTTAGTTGTGAGTTGGGTAAATTTTCTTGTGTATATGAGCGACCAATGTCGCAACCTCCCACCCGAACTTATTGCTCGCTACGCGCATGAAGCTGAAGTGTTGGAGTTTAATGAAGCGGGAGGGATGATGGACCAATACTCGACTGCTTACGGCGGAGTGATTGCGATTGATTTCTTTCCTACGGTGAAAGTCGAGCAAATCAATGTTGAATTGAAGTCATTTGTGCTTGGCGATTCAGAAGAGCCAAAAGATACGCAAGCAATTCTTTCAAGGGTGAAGGATGGAGTGATCGAGATTGCGGAACTCCTTTCCTCTGAGCATAAAGACTTTTCTCTTCAGACCGCGACTGTTGAAAGCGTGGCTCAGTTTAAGGGCAAGCTAAGCACAGAGCAGCATAATCTTCTTGTTGGTACAATCCAAAATCACGAGATAACGAAAGAAGCACGGCAACTTTTGCGGACACAGCCGCTCAACCACAAACGTGTTGGCGAATTGCTCACGAACCATCACGCTGTTCTTCGAGATGCGCAAAGGATTTCTACTCCAAAGATTGAACGTATGCTCGACGCTGCGATGAATGCTGGAGCCTACGGCGGCAAAATCAACGGCTCTGGCGGAGGTGGCTGTATGTTTGCCTATGCGCCTGAACATCCTGAACGAGTTGCTGAAGCCATTGAGCGATCTGGTGGAAATGCGTACGTCGTTTTTGTTGATGAAGGAACAAGGGCAGAGAAAGTCCCGTAGTGACGATATGTCTATAGATTTTTTTTTTTGCTTCCACGATATAAGCTCCATCGCAGCGACATGCACATGCCGCACCTCCGAAGTCCCGTTCCGAAGGAATGCCTTCGGCAAAGGGAAGCCTTCGGCAGAGTCCTTCGGACTAATGGAGCTAAACGTTTGTATTTGAAAAATCGTCTATAAACATCTCGCCCCCCTACGGGGTCGTAGACCTGACGGGGCTAACAAAGAATGGATCGCACCATCGTCATACTCGCTGGCGGCACATCATCTCGGATGAAGAAGTCAGTTGATGCTCACCTCGACGCAACGCTTGCAGCCGATGCGAAGACGAAGTCCAAAGCGATGCTCGGTGTTGGCGAATCCGGTCGCCCGTTTCTTGATTACCTCCTTTACAACATTGAGAAGGCTGGGTATGAAAACGTCCTTATCGTCGTTGGAGAAAAAGACATTTCGATTCGTCAATACTGCGAACAGGACGGCGGCTCAAAACATTTTCCTCACTTGAAGATTTCAATTGTGGTTCAGAGGATTCCAGATGGAAGAAAGAAGCCGGTCGGCACTGCCGATGCGTTGCTGCAAGCTCTCAAGGCAACGCCGTCATGGAAGGGTCAACACCTCACTGTCTGTAACAGCGACAACCTGTACTCACAAACTGCACTTCGCTTGCTTCTCGAAGACAAGCATGAGAACGCGATGATTGATTATGACCGCGATGCTCTGCAATTCTCGCACGAACGTGTTTCTCAGTTCGCTGTGATTATGAAAGACGGCAATGGATTTCTTGCCGACATAATCGAGAAACCCTCGCGTGAAGATGTAGAGCGGGCGAAAGATTCTCGCGGAAGAATCGGCGTCAGCATGAACATCTGGCGATTTTCGTACGATAGCATTCTGCCGTACCTTGAAGCTGTGCCGCTTCATCCTGTGCGACAAGAAAAAGAATTGCCTGTTGCTGTGAAGATGATGGTTGCGAAGAATCCCCGTTCCCTGTTTACCATGCCTCTTTCAGAACATGTTGTTGATCTCACGAGCCAGGCAGATATTCCCATTGTGCAAGAATTCCTCCGTAAGGAATATCCCAACTTCTAAAGGAGCTATGTCATGACAACGACACGACGCATATTCATAAAGCAAACAGCAGCGGCTGCTGCACGACTATCCATTCTCAACAGTCCACTTCAAGCATTTGCATCAGAAAAGAAATCGAAAATCAGGTTTGGCTTCATTGGCGTTGGCTTGCGTGGACAGAGCCATCTTGAAGAAGCATTGAAGCGCAATGTACCCTTCCCGCGGGATGTGTACGACAGAGCAACGTGGTATGCAATTACTCCGCTTTCCGAAGCAAGCGTAGCGCAAGGCGGCGAAGTGCAACAGATTCCTGACTTCACAAAAGGAAAATAGATGAAGCGCCAACGGATTTTTTGCTTTGATGATCAGTATTGATAGGCGAAAAAAACCTTGACTATGTACCTTGACGGAGCTATATTTTACCCAGTTGCTTAGATGAGTTCCTGGGTGAGCAGTTGATTGAGACGGGCGGAACTGAAGAGCACATCGCATCACCCACCCACTGTTCTTTTCCTATGTTTCAAATTTTCTCATGGAGGCAGTTATGCGTGCTGCTGTTCTCTTTCTAAATGTTGTTATTCTTTCTTTCGTAGGGAACGCCCAATGGCCCACATCCACCCGTACTGACAGTGCCTTGAGTATCAACTACGGTTTTGAAGCGAACGCTGTGACGTTCGATGACGGAAGCGTCATCTTTTCACACGGCTACTCCCGATACCAATATCTCACGAAGTTTGACGCCAAAGGCTACGCACCGTGGTTCAATCCCGTCATTATCAACAACCATGACAGCGCCAACGGTGGGAATTGGCCGATGGTTAATGACGGAGCAGGCGGCATCATCATGATCTTAGGGGATCGGCGTGGAGCGACCTACGATAGTATCGGCAGGGCGGTTACCAATCCTATTTGGATGCAGCATGTCGACAGCAATGGCACAGAGCGATGGGGTGCAGGGGCACGAGTTGCACCCAACGATACTTCCGCGAAGTTTGCGTGGCTTACCACCGATGGAGACGGCGGAGTTATTCTCGTAACGATGGAATCTTCATGGGCGTTTCCCGGAGCGCTGAATTACAGCCGGACGCGCGCAAGGAGAGTGGACCAGAATGGACAAGTGCTTTGGGTGAGGACTCTCGATTCCAGCGCGGACATTAGATTGCACATCTATGTAGACAAAGTCAGCAGAGCCGGTAGGTTCATCTATATTGATGGGATGCGATATTTCCAGCCGGGGCGCGAAACGTACCTCACGCGCATAATTGATACAAGTGGGAATGTGCCGTCGTACTCACCTTAGTTTCAGTATTACAACAGCGAAGTCAGGAAAGACAGTGTCTTGTTCATTGCCAGTGGCCAACAGGTACTCAAGATCAGTAGTGATGGCGATACGGTATGGTCTGTCACCGTCCCGTTTGCACAAGGAACCGGTTGCCGGTGGTTATCTGCGTGGAAGGCTATCGTGCCGGAGAAACGAGGCGGCCTGTACTGGCTTAACGCATGCAACGACTCGCTGTATTACGTTACCGCTCACGGACAGTTGAGCAGGTTGAGGTTACCAGGTACTTCAAACCCTAACCTCAGTCCAAATACCATAGGAGTGTTCACCGACGCAAGCGGCGGCCTCGTCTGGGCTGATATAGGCGGTCTTGCTCAACGGTACGATTCACTCGGAAGACCTCTTTGGGGCGCATCGCCTTTAGTCTATCGAAGCGATCCTGAGAATGCTGACTTCGAGGCTTACTGGGGAGACAACAATGGCGGCATCATAGCGACGTTCTGGTCCCCTCGACGTGGTCTGTGCGCGCAACATACAGGGCGATATGGGAGACCAGGTATCGTTCCATTTATTCAGAACCCAACACCACCGGGGGAATTTGCTCTTTCGCAAAACTATCCCAATCCTTTCAACCCCAGCACAAAGATACGATACACTGTACCATCCCGACAAGAAGTCAGTATCGAGATTTACGATTTGCTCGGTAGAAAAGTGGAGCAGCTTGTCCATGAATTGAAAGAACCGGACTCATACGAGGCAGAGTGGAACGCTGATGGGATTGCAAGCGGTGTTTACGTCTATCGCATGAAAGCAGGGGAAAGCGTAATCGTGGTGAAAAAGATGATGCTTGTCCGATGATTTTTTCTCACGGAGGAAATATGCGTTACATGAGAATCCTTTTCGCTTTCTTATTCACAGCATTCATTGCACACACCCAATGGTCCACTTCCACCCGTACTGACAGTGCCTTGAGCATCAACTACGGTTTTGAAGCGAACGCTGTGACGTTCGATGACGGAAGCGTCATCTTCTCGCACGGATACTCCCGATACCAGTTTCTCTCAAGGTTCGACGCCAGAGGCCACACAACGTGTAACCCGGTGATTATCATTAACCATGACAGCGTGAACGATGTTTTGTAGAAGTTCTAGCGAAGCTTCGCCTCAAACCGACCAGTAAAAGCAAAAAATCTTTGACAGGATAACTGGATGTACAGGATGAGGTTTTGTTTCCTGCTGTCTCAATCCTGTTAATCCCGTTCATCCTGTCAGAAAAAACTTGTTGCATTTGTCCAAGTTTTGAGATATGAGAGTACCTAGACCGCCACTTCCACAACCAACAGGAGAACCAATGAAAGACTTCACCACTTTGTTTGCAGGCTGGCATAAGCGTCTAAGGAACCAGGTCATAAGGGTGGTCGTCACGTTACTGCTATGCCTAAGCCAATCTTTTGCTCAACAAGGATGGACGAGCCAGATGAGTGGAACAACGCGCGATCTGAAAGGAGTGTTTTTTACTGATGCAAACAACGGTGTTGCCGTGGGCGAGGGCGGCACAATCCTCCGAACAACGAACGGCGGAACAACCTGGACAAGCCAACCGAGCGGTACAGCCAATCATCTCTACGCTGTCTTTTTCACAGACGCCAACACGGGGTTTGTGGTCGGGGAAGCCGGCACGATACTGCAAACGACCAATGCTGGAGTGACGTGGGCGAGCCAGTCAAGCGGAACACAGGCTCCCCTGTGGGCGATATCTTTTGCCAATCACATGAGAGGGATTGCCATAGGAGTAGGTTTTGCGGCGGCATCACCTGATTCGGATGGTACGAGACTCTACACTACCACAGGAGGAGCAACATGGGTCAATCGGTCAACGGTAACTGGGGGTCTCAGAATTGCCTTGTCGGGTGTCTCATTTCTCGACAGCAGCACAGTGATTATTGTTGGCTATGGAATGATCCTCAGGTCATCGGATGCTGGCGTTACATGGAGAGGCATACACATTCCGGGGCTAGATAAGACTCTCACCGCAGTATCGTTTGCCGGCAGCAGTACAGGCACTGCCGTAGGAATTACCACAAACGGTTCCGCTGGTACGATAATGCGCACAACCGATGCTGGAAGAAGTTGGGCAATTCAATCGAGTGGAGTATTTCCCGGACTCCAGTCGGTGTACTTCACTGATAGTAGTACGGGAACTGCGGTAGGACATGGCGGCGCAATCGCGCGCACCACTGATGGCGGAACGACATGGGTAAGACAAATAAGCGGGACGTTGCGTAGTCTTTACGGAACTTTTTTCACCAGTGCGGACACTGGTATTGCCGTCGGGTTGTCGGGAACGATCCTCCGCACCACCACTGGTGGCGTCGTATCGGTGCAGATTGGCGGCCCCAACGAAAGACCGATTGCGTTCATGCTGGAACAAAACTATCCCAATCCTTTCAACCCCAGCACAAAGATACGATACACTGTACCATCTCGACAAGAAGTCAGTATCGAGATTTACGATTTGCTCGGTAGAAAAGTGGAGCAGCTTGTCCATGAATTGAAAGAACCGGGCTCATACGAGGCAGAGTGGAACGCCGATGGGATTGCAAGTGGTGTTTACATGTACCGGATGAAAGCAGGTGAAAGCGTAATCGTGGTGAAAAAGATGATGCTTGTCCGATGATTTTTTCTTAGGGAGGAAATATGCGTTACGTAGGATTACTTCTCGCTTTCTTATTCACAACATCCACTACACACGCCCAATGGCCCACCTCCACCCGTACTGACAGTGCCTTGAGCATCAACTACGGGTTCGAAGTGAATGCTGTGACGCTTGATGACGGCAGCGTCATCTTCTCGCACGGCTATTCCAGATACCAGTTTCTCACGAAGTTCGATGCGAAGGGGTACGCACCATGGTTCAACCCGGTTCTTATCAATAACCATGACAGCGCCAATGGCGGCAACTGGCCAATGATAAGCAATGGAGCGGGCGGCATCATCATGATCTTAGGTGATCGTCGCGGTGCAACCTACGATAGCATGGGTATAGCACGGACCAATCCTATTTGGATGCAGCATGTCGACAGCAATGGCACAGAGCGATGGGGAACAGGAGTGCGGGTTGCACCAGCAGATGGCTCGGCGAAGTTTGCATGGATAACAAGTGACGGAGCCGGCGGAGCCATACTGGTTACGCTCGAATCCTCCTGGGCATTTCCAGGGGCGCTGAACTACAGCCGGATGCGCGCCAGGAGAGCGAACCGGAATGGACAAGTGCTTTGGGTGAGAACTCTCGATTCAAGCGCGGACATTAGATTGCACATCTATGTCGATCATGTACGACGGGCGGGAAGGTTCATCTATATCGATGGGATGAGATATTTCCAACAGGGACGCGAAACGTATCTCACGCGCATAATTGATACGAGCGGGAATGTGCCAATGTACTCCCCTTGGCTGCAGTATCACAGTAACGAAGTTTTTCAGGACAGCGTACTGTTCACTTTTACTCCAGCAAATCGAGTAACTAAAATAGGGCCCGAAGGGAATACAGTTTGGAATATCACTGTGCCTGCTCCGCAAGATTCTTGTCGGGGCATGTCCGCATGGAAAATTCTTGTGCCTGATGAAAGAGGTGGCGTTTTTTATCTGCTGGCATGCAACGACTCACTTTATCACATTAACGCAATTGGTCAGTTGAGTCGGCTAAAGTTCGCGGGGACCTCAAACCCGAGACTTAGTCGCAATACCATCGGCGTATTCAGTGATGGAAATGGGGGATTAGTTTGGGCAGACATTAGTGGCCTTGCGCAGCGCTATGATTCACTGGGAAGACCGCTCTGGGGGGCGTCCCCAATCGTATATCGAAGCGATCCAGAGAATGCTGACTTCGAGGCCTACTGGGGAGACAACAACGGAGGCATCATAGCTACGTTTTGGTCCCCTTCACGTGGCCTTTGCGCGCAACATACGGGACGCTATGGTCGAGTAGGTGTCGTCCCGGTTATCCAACTACCACCACTCCCAGAAGAGTTTTCTCTCTCTCAAAACTATCCGAACCCATTCAATCCGAGCACAAGAATAAAATATATCGTTCCGACTCGTTCTCAAGTTACTATCGATATCTACGATCTCTTGGGTAAGCACATAGACCAACTGGTAAATGGGCTGAAAGAACCTGGTTCGCATGAAATTGACTGGAAGGCAGGTGACGTTGCGAGCGGTGTATATATCTATCGAATGAAATCAGGGGAACGTATTGTTGCAGTGAAGAAAATGATGCTGATCAGGTAACCTGTCGAGGCATGAAAATGGAAACGGAACGATCACCTCCGAATGAGAGAGTTGTAGAAGAATAAGAAAGGCGCCCTCGATTCCGTACCGACGAATCGGTATGGAGGGGAGACGGCCCCTACGTTTGTTACCCGGTCCAGGGATAACAATAGTTTGGGAAACATTTCCCAAGGGCGCCTTTACTTTCAGTCGGCTAAGAAAAAATATAATGATTCAAATCTTCATTCACAATTTCTCAACGAGGTGAAATTATGAAACAGATTCTTTTTGCAATGAGCGTTCTTCTCATGATCTTCCCGACCATGGTGAGCGCGCAAAACTGGGAGCCTGTCAACGACATTCTTTTTGAGAATCCACAGGCCCCGCAAAACCAGCAGATCATGAATACGGTATTCCCGATGGTCGTAATTTATGTTGATTTCTTAGACAGCCGGTTACCAAACGGGCAGCCGCCAGACGATACAACCCAGTTGGTCTCCCCAGTAAACATAAACGCAGTCGGAAGTTTCGGCTGGCTCAAAGACGCGAATGATATTTATTACAAGAAAATTCGAAAGTACACCTACGAGGATTATTGGGATCTCTGGTTCTCGACGCCTGCACCAGGTGATCCCGGCTGGACAGGCACACGCCATCCCGACTTCCAGAGTCATGAAGGCTTCGTCTGGCCCGGGTACCCTCCGCAAAATGATCCTGCTTGGGCTTACAAGCTCACACTCTACGGCAGCTTCCGTGATTACTGGAATGAAGTCAGCTATGGAAATGTTCAAGTGCTTCCGTACCAAACGCGTGCTGGTATAGGCGACAAGTATCACACCGGCATTGTCAACAATGTAGATGTCATCAATGGACGAAACCACATTCGCTGGATTAGGCTCCCTGGTTACAAAATTGATTACGCCGGCAACGATCCGTATGGGGATATGAGGAACACCTTGATCGCTTTGCACAACCTTCCTCATGGAAATCCTGATCGAATCGAATTCGACATCAGGCAATATGAGAATCTACCGCTTGGAAAACTTGCCATCATAGGAGCCGGTACCAGATTTGGCGGGTATGTTCCGTATGTTGGCTCTCAGTATCAAGTAATGTCGGAAAAGTGGAGCCCGCATGGGTATGTCCCCGCCTATTGGGATAACGAATACCAAGGAACGATATTCTCTGCCATTGGAGATATCGCACATGAGTTTGGACATAATATTGGATTCTATCACTATCAGGGTGGTTCTTATGAGCTGATGCATTCGGGAGGCCTCCGGAGGATAAATGCAAATTGCCCTCCACACATAAATCCGTGGGAGAAGATTGCCAAAGGATGGATTCCGCGAGAAAACAGAATCATCGTTCGGAGCAACATGCAAGTGCAGTTGCCTCCAATAAACAGTTCCCCAATGGTGGCAGTTGTTTCGCTCTTCGGCGATCCGGGGCGAGACGGGAGATGGGGAGGCTATTACGATTGGGGACACAGCGAGTTCCTCATCATCGAGAACAGACAACGGTTGGGTTTCAATCGGTATTCGGGCGGCGAGTTCGTTCCCCAGGAATTCACGGGCGGCGGTCTTGTTTGGCACTATTCGAGTATGACAGAATTCCCTCTCCCCGGAAATTATCTCATCCGTCGTCTCGGGATGAAAACTGTTGGTTATGGCCAGCCCCCTTACTATCAGGATCCAAATCCTGATCACTTCTATCCCTGGCATGGAACAACCCTTGCCGAATACTCGAATCCAAATTCGCGCACGGTTGCAAACTCTCCAACGGGAATCTCCTTACATAACTTTGCGCTCAATGGCGGTTACCTGACATTTGACGTCACTGTCCCGGGTGGCTCAGCGCCCAATTATGACATCTTCGTAGGTCCCGATTACGCCGTTCCATCCACGTGGAGTGGCAACGTCTATTGTCAGCAATACGCGTTCAACTCTCCATTCAACGTGACATCAATAGCAGCAGGAACGGTCGCGGAGATTTTCGGGAAGATTCAAGCGAGTGGTCTATCAGTCGCTGGCACACAATCACAACCGATAACATTGAGGGGATTGGGTTACGGTGATTATCGCCAGCAGTGGGGAGGGATTGAGATCAACTTCAGTGGGTCGGCGAACGTGAGTTACACGAATGTCTCGAAGGCAACTACGGGAATATCGTGCGGCTATGGGGCACTTTCTGTTGCCAACAGCAACTTCACAAAATGCAATACAGGAGTCAACAGCGGAAGCGTTGCTTCAATGATCACCTCAAACACATTCAGTCAATGCGGAACAGCGATTTCACTCGTACCGGTGAAACGTTCTCCGAATATTTCTTACAATACAATTACCGCGTGCGGCATCGGCATAGACTTGTACAATAGTATTCCCCCCGGCTACCCAACCATCATCTCAAATAGCATCACGGCGGGAGGGACCGGTTTGTATGTTCATTAAACGTACGGGCTGTTCTTGGATGCGAACTCCGTCAGCACATGCGAGGTAGGTCTGTATGTCGCGTCAGGTTCTCCTTTCCTGCAGCGAAATAGATTCGAAAACAATATCTATAACGCTGTCGTCTCTGAGAATGCCCACCCCACGTTTGGAAGCGAGTATGCCTATGACCAACCCGGGCTGAACGTATTGCGGTATAGCGGGTATGCAGATTTGCTTGCAATCGGTGGAGATCCATTCCTTGGCTTGTTTGAAGATGAACAGCACATCAAGGGTGGCTTCAACAGCTTATACTTCTCGACCGGTACACCACGCTGTATTGTTGAAGCGCAACAAGATGCAACTGTCACTGCTCATTACAATTGGTGGGGGGTTCCAGATCCCCCTGGTGCGTGGTTCTGCGGTAATGTTGACTACTCCAAACCACTCTGGTATGATCCAAATGGAATGGGCAACGGTGGGTTTTCATCATTTACGGTTACGCTTGGGGCGGAGGAACAAGAGTTAAGGTCGGCATACATTCAAAAGACGAACCGCAACTATGCTGCCGCTGTGAACGCGTACAAGGGATTCATTCTTAACCGTCCAAATAGTACACTAATCCATCGCGCACTCCGCGAATTGCGCCAGGCATTTCGGGACTTCATTGTCTGGGCGAACGACACAACGATTCACAGCCAATTGGTGAATTACTTGGCACCTTTGGCAAGCGCTGTAGGTAATGCCCCTCTGAAACGAACGGCGCAACTTGTTCTGGCTGAGGAACTACAGCATCGTGGTGCGTTGTCCGCGGCAATTGCAAGCTACCGGCAGGTGACCCAGCGCCAGCCAAACACCTTCAATGAACGAACAGCGCTGTTCTCATTGTATGACATCTATGCTTACGACGCTGCTGATCGGCGCGCTGCTGGCGATGTGTTGGCAAGCCTACGCTCTAAGTATCCAAATGACCGGCGAACGCGATTGGCGGAGTTACGGTATCAGTTCATGTCAGATGAAAATGGAAATAGGATCAACAAAGCGAATGGACTCATTCAGCCAATGGTATCTGCGGCTCCTGCTGAGTATCTATTACATCAGAGTTATCCCAATCCATTCAACCCAACAACCACAATTCGTTTCGCGATTCCTCAGAACGAACACCTCACTCTGAAAGTCTATGACCTGCTCGGTCGCGAGGTTGCATCATTGGTTGATGAAATGCGAACCGCGGGAACCTACGATGAGACATTTGATGCTTCAAAGCTTGCATCCGGCGTTTACATCTACAAACTCACATCCGGCAGTTTCTCGGCGTCGAAGAAGTTCGTGTTGCTCAAGTAGTCCAACGTTTTTCTTTTTGCCCAAGGGTGAGCCATCACGGCTTGCCCTTTTGATTTGGTATTCTGTACTTCAAAGCTTCGGCTCAAACAGAACCTCTTGCGCAGAAGACTCAGCCCGTACCGGTTGCTATTGCTCGCAATAATTTCCTCCAGGGATTTCTCTCTCACGAGGCCGTTACATTAGCCAATGGGATTTGTAAACAACTCATCCTCCGAATAAGAGATGAGGTTTTTTGTTAGCTCCGCTCCTGTTCTCTCGCCGTAGAAAACCAACGTGATTCGCAAGTTCTCCTTCCGAACTGAAAATACCACGAATGGGGTATTGCGCGGCAAACAATCTCTGTTAAAGTTGTACCAACAAAAAAAGCAGCCTCCACCATCGTCCGCATGCCTTGGGAGGAAACAATCCTGAACAACGGAATGATCGTGTATATGGTGAAGGAAGACATCCAGTTGATGGATGGAAACCATTGGGGCTTTAGCCAAACAACATCCTGCGATGAATGGCTAAAGCCCCAGCCTTTTTTTGAACCTTCGATCCACGACCTGCCTGCCCGCCTCATTGTGCTAAGAGAGCAGGCGGGAATGTCGTGGCAATAATTTTAGTGAAGATAAGAGCGCAGTTCTTTCTCCGTCTTCGCTCCAATCAACAACTCCTCAACGATGCCGCCATTCACAATTGCAGTCGTCGGTGTTGCCATTACACCAAAGGCACGCGCTGTATCCAAATCGTCGGCGACGTTTACCTTGAACACGTTAGAGAACTCGCTCTGTAACTTCTCAACGACAGGCGTTTGAGTTCGGCACGCCGCGCATGATGGACTGTAGAAGTACGCCAACACTCTTCCGCTGTTTGCAACAGACTTCCCAATCTGTCCCTTCAGCCCTTCAATCTTTTTTCCTTTGCTTCGTTTCGATTTCCAGATGACGAAGAACTGCATGCCGAAGAAAAGGAGAAGGACCCCGCCAACAACGTACAATGCAGTCGTCATGACGAAACTTCCTTCTGCTTGTTCGGGCTGCTCGTCCATCCTACCAATCCACCGATAAGCGCGCCGTATGCCGTGCTGATGTACGGGTTGGAAGTAATGGGACACGTTCCACTTACGCAGCCGATGAAGTAATAATACGCATAACCGCCCGCGGCTCCGGCAAGAATCACGAGTGATCGTTTCAACCAGATGTTCATCAGACTTTCTCCGTTACAAGTTCATCGTTCATTTCTTCAACCAGCTTGTTGATGGCATTATCGTCCCAGCTTTTGTCCAGCGCCAACTCTTCGAGCGTTCCCCAGCTCGGCTCGCCGCAAACGAGACAGGGGAGATTTCGGTTGATGAGAAATCTTACCGAGCCGGGAAACCTCTCAACCAAATCTTCGATGCTGGTCGTTCGTTGGATGCGATTCATTTTCCCGCTCCAAACATTCGAGTGATGATGTCGCCAATATATGCTCTTGTCGCATTGATGACAAGTGTGCTGTCGTGGGACATTCCCCAAATCAAAAACGGAAAAAAGCTTGCCACTAAGACACCAAGACACGAAGGTTTCACGAAGTTTTTTTAGGGATGCTCTGCGAGTTTGACCATTCTACGAAAGCATCTCTTGTTACTACGACACGTACTTCTTCGTGATTTCTTAGTGACTTCTCCCGAAGGGACTCCCTTGGAGGTGTCTTTTGCCGAAGGCATCACTTCGTGAGTGGCTATTTCTCTCTTTCCGTTTTGGGGAATCTCCAATGTTTTCGCACTCGCTCTAGAATCGGCTGCAAATCTGCTCGCTGAACTGCTTCGCCTGTTCGGCTGAGGAAGCTGTTTTGATGAGCGCCTCAGCCTCTGTGCAGCGTTGCTGCAGCAATTCTCGTTGAGGGTCGAGAGTTGGATGTTTGACCAACTCTTCCATGTTACTTCACCGCGGCTTCTTTCCCACGAGTTGAAATCTTGAATGGGGCATAGAGCGGGCAGAAGCTAATGACGCTCGTTGCGAGGAAGATTACTGCAAACAGACCGAGAATGATGCTGAGCGTTCCACTAATGGTTCCGTTCAGCAACAGTACGCCAATAACGACTGCGGCGATTGTCCTGATAACGCGGTCTGCGGTTCCCATATTCTTTGTCATGTTGTCCTCCATTATTGTTTTGTGGTTGTCCGAAGGACTCCTTCGGAGAATGGTTTCGGAGTTTGCGCTCCGATGTTGATGCATACATTTGATGCTCGGAGTGTTGAAAAGGGTCAACGGTTTATGCGCGTGGCTTTTCTGTCTCGCTGATTACCGTCTGTTGATTTCAGCATCGCAAGATTGATTATTTTGAAGAGCCTCTTCTCTGTGGAAAGGGAAACGGTTGGTCCGGTCTCTTTCCGATAAAGGAGAATGGTCTTCTTGAGCGAATCCAGATACGCCGCGCAATCAGGGCACGAATCCAAATGCTTCTTAATTGCCCTGCACTTCGGTGAGTTGATGTCGGCGTCCAAATTGTCGCAGATGTAATGATATGTCTCTTTACATTTCATCGTCATGCCTCACTTTCTGCCGTCATATACGGATTCAATTCGTCGCGCAAGAATGCTCTTGCGCGTCGCAGCCGTGACTTTGTCGCTTCGACAGAGATGCCGAGAATCTTTGCCGTCTCTTCATTCGAATTCTCTTCGACATCTCTCAAAATAAACACAACTCTGTAGTCCATTGGTAGTTTCTGGATTGCTGTATCAAGCACCTCGCCCAACTCATTGTTCATCAGAATATCCACCGGAGTTTCATCCCAGCGCGGAACATGATGCGCCATCGTCCCTTGGTCAGTAACAGACGGCTCGTCGTACGATTCCAACAAGTCATCCAACTTTCGCCGACGGCGCTTCATCAAACAATTATTCGTAACGATGCGATAGAGCCATGTGCTCAGCTTCGAGCGTCCGTCAAACGAGCTGAGGCTGCGATACATGTTCACGAACGTATCTTGCAGCGCTTCTTCTGCTTTGTCTCTATCTCTGCAAACTTTATAAGAGAACTTGTATACCATCTCTTCATAACGGTTCACGAGAGCAGAAAAGGCGGCTTTGTCTCCTTTCGTTGCGGCATGAATGAGCTGTTGGTCTGATTTCTCTTGTTGTGCTTTCATTCGATATGATGCAGTGAAGGTAAGAAACGTGTCTGTACTAACGTAACAAAAGTCGGAGTCGTCTGCAACGATGTGTAGAATGACTCCTTCGGAGAAGAATCCATCTACATTAGCTGCAACAGCAACTTTGAAAAACGTGAATAGTCAATGGTCAACGATCAATTGTCAACCGTACGACCCCGTTCAATTGCAATTGACAATTGAACATTGACCGTTGACCATTGACCGTTAGTTTTGTTTCACAATTCCTTGCGCTTAGAATTGCTCCTGGTGAGGCTCGCGAAACACGCGAACATACGGTTGCTCGCGGAACAAACGACCAGCCTGCCTTCCGACGAACTTGTTGAATCGCTGGTGAAGGAGTTCGAGCAGGTTGTCGAACGATATAAGAACTTGAGTGATTTTGCAAAACAAGCGCGGCAACTTGCAGCGAACCAAACTTCCGGACACCCTTCTCTACGCGAAGCAGCACGTTCACTTTCTGCTCTATCAAATGAGAGTTCTCGTACGGCGAAGAAAAAAGCTCAAGGCGCAGCACTTCCTCAGCCGCTGAGGATTGAGCCTATAGAGATCGACCTTCCTTCTATCGACTTGAAGCTCACAGAGCACTCAATTGCAGCGAAGCGTGCTGAAGAAGAAAGAAAAGCACAACTTCGCAGAGAATTAGAAACGATTGAGCGAATGATTCATGCTGAGATCGAGCGGGATTGGCAGAACAAAGCGGGAGAGATTCACGAGAGAATTGTTCGTCTGAAAAACTCACAACAACTTCTTCGCAACCAGCTTGCGACGATTGATTCTGAGCTTGAGGAATCAGAAGAAACTCATTCTTCGGTTACAACCCAGGCACCGCAACCCCGGCTGGAAATTTCGGATGACGACATAATTTATTTGCATGCTGTTGGTTTCTCTCAGAACACTGAAGATGGGTCATCAATAAATTATATTACTGACCTGAAGGGAATTGATGGCAAAAACCCCGTCTTTATTGTTGAACATGCCGGGTGTCGTTTTTTTGTCAGCAAGATGCAGCAAGACTATCTACCTGTGACAAAATCCGGTTTGTTGCTGCTCGGCAATCAAGAGGCGCTGCATTTACGATCTGTTCACGAAGAAATCTTGAACAGGCTGAAGTGCGAAGAAAGGCATTTACCATTTGAGTTTGGTTCTATTATGCAAGGGAAGGATGAATTTTTCAGCAAGGTGAAATCTGCGTCGCAAGAACTTCGCGTTGCGATAGAGGCTGAGGAACGGGCGAATGTATGGTCTCTTAAACTGTTTGCTCTTGATAGCCGTGCCGGTAAGATTGCTTCGAGTCAGCTCCCGGTAACAAAGGCTCGTGAACGAGGAAGAGAAACGAAAAGAACGTCAAAGCGTTTTGACATTAAGTTGCTGGAAAGAATACTCCGGCAAGAACAGATAATTGCGGAAACGATTCACAAAACACTGACCGGATGTTCAGTTTCTTCTGATGTTGTTTCGATGATTAGCATTAGCAACGGCACTTCGGAGGATTGGAAATTGATCCTTCACTCTTCGTACGAGATTGCGACTAACGATTGCTCGAAGTTCTTCTCAACCATTTTTGATTTGCAGGAGGAGTACCGAACAACGGGGATAATGTTCGAGGTCCACGGGGCATCGGAGCGGTTTTCTTTTGCTTTGGATTCGCCGGCTTCTCAAGCCATTTCGGTATAAAGTTCTGCGTTCTTCATTTCTTCGTCAACTGTTATGATAAGATTGTTGGGCCTGCAGCAAACCTGGCAGTCTTCGATATACTCCTGCTTTTGTCCGCCTGTTCCATCCACAATGGTCGTGTTGATTTGCAGACAATAGGCGCAAATGAATGTTGCTTCGATTTCCATGGTGAAGGGTTTCCTCATTGAATTCTCCGGAATGTTACGGACGGCCTTGGTTTTTTTATGGTGCGGGGCGCTATCCCACGCTCCCTTTTCTCATTCCGCGGATTTATCTCTCTTCAAGATGCGAAAAATCTGTGAGAAATGGTTTTTTGGGCTGGCATACAGTGTCCTTTTTTTCCATCTTAGACTACAAAGGAATTTCCAATGAACCCAACCCCGCCACTCTTTCTCACAGGGCTTCGCTGCATTATCTGCGGCGCAACATACGAACACGGAAACATCTTCACCTGTCCCATCTGTGGTGAACAGGGCGTCCTCGATGTGCAGTACAACTACGAATCCATCTCCCCACACCTAACATCCAGCACCTTATGCCAACGAGCTCAGACTCACTGGCGCTACCGCGAGTTGCTTCCAGTTTCGCCCGACATCGCTCTACCACCTCTTCACATCGGCTGGACTCCGATTTACGAAGTGCAGAGACTCGCGCAAGCAGTTGGAATCAAGAAGTTGTTTTTGAAAGATGATGGAAGAAATCCAACCAACTCGTTTAAGGATAGAGCAAGCTCAGTAGGTGTGATGAAGGCGCTGGAGTTTGGGTTTGATACGATTGCCTGCGCGTCGACAGGCAATGCTGCTTCGTCGCTTGCGGGCATTTCGGCTGCGGTGGGATTGAAGAGCTATATCTTCGTTCCTCAGCGCGCACCGGAGCCGAAGATAACCCAACTTCTTATCTTTGGTGCGACAGTATTGAAAGTGCAAGGAACGTACGAGCAAGCATTCGATTTATGCAAGCAAGCATGTGACAAGTTCGGCTGGTACAACCGCAACAGCGGAACAAATCCGTTTTTGGTTGAAGGAAAGAAAACTGCCGGACTTGAAATTGCTGAACAGTTCGGGAAAGATATTCCTGATTGGGTTGTCGTCTCCGTTGGTGATGGGTGTACGATTGGAGGCATTGGCAAGGGATTGCAGGAAATGAGGCGTCTCGGATTCATCGAGCGTGTGCCGAAGCTGCTTGGCGTGCAGGCCGAAGGCGCGAAGCCGATGCTTGAGGCGTTCAAGAGCGGAAAGGACTTGATTCCTTCCGACACAAACACGATTGCAGACAGTATCGCAGTCGGCACGCCGCGTAACTGGCGGCGAGCGATTCAACAAATCAAAGCTTCGCACGGAGATATGATTGCGGTGAGTGATGATGAGATTCTTGATGCGATGCGATTGACTGCGCGACTTGGTGGGGTGTTCGGTGAACCGGCCGGTGTTGCCGGTGTTGCGGGATTGAAGAAAGCAATCGCGCAAGGAATTGTGAAGCCAAAAGAGTCAGCAGTTGCGGTGATTACCGGCAATGGACTAAAGGATATTCAATCGGCGAAACAGGCGGCAGGAAAGGCGATAAATGTCGAGCCTTCGTTGGAAGCTTTGGAAAAGGCGCTTCGTTGACTTGTCATTCTGAACGGAGTCACGCCCGCTTTTGGCGTGACGGAGTGTCCGAAGGACTCCTTCGGAAAAGAATCTATCTACATTAGTCGCAACAGCAACTTTGAAACAAAATGAATAGTCAATGGTCAACGATCAATTGTCAACCGTACGACCCCGTTCAATTGCAATTGACAATTGAACATTGACCGTTGACCATTGACCGTTAGTTTTGTTTCACAATTGATAAATGATTGAACCGCACCATGCTTCTAAAAAACGCAACTCTACTTCTTCTTTCTCCCTCGGTCGTCGAGCGCGACGGCTTGCGTGTTGAAAACGGCAACATCGTCGCACGAGGAAAAAACCTTCGTCCGAAGAAGAACGAAGAAACGATTGACCTCACCGGCAAATTCATAATGCCCGGCATGGTGAACGCGCACACGCATTTGTACTCCGCACTCGCGAGAGGAATGTCGGCACCGAAGTCCGCCGGAGGCGGACCAAAGAACTTTGTCGAGATATTAAAGAAGGTTTGGTGGAAGCTCGATGAGTCGCTGGACGAAGAGAGCATCTACTACAGCGCGCTCGTCGGCAGCATTGAGGCTGTGAAGTATGGAACAACGACGCTGATTGATCATCACGCTTCGCCCAACCGCATCCCCGGCTCACTCAACATCATCAAGAAGGCGATGAGTGTCGTTGGGTTGCGAGGCATCCTCTGCTATGAGACAACGGATCGGGGCGGCCGCAAGCGATGCGATGCCGGACTTGAGGAGAACGAACGGTTTGTAACTGAGAACACGAACAACCCGCGCTTTAGAGGTTCGATTGGCGCTCACGCGTCGTTCACACTGAACGATGATACGATGCAGGCACTCGGTGAGCTTGCGGGACTGTACAACTGCGGCGTACACATTCACGCCGCTGAGGATAAAGCGGATGTCGAAGACGTGAAAAAGCGGAGTCATCCTGAGCGCAGTCCCGATGCTTTTCAATCGGGACGGAGTCGAAGGATGCGCTGGGGGAACATAGCTGACAGGCTCGAGAGTTTCGGGATTCTCACACACAAGTCCATCCTCGCGCACGGCGTTCATCTAACGGAAAACGAGATACAAAGAATCGGAGAGTCAGGCGCGTGGCTTGTCCACAACCCTCGTTCTAATATGAACAATGCAGTCGGCTACGCGCCACTCCGATGGTTTGGCAAGAACTCCGCACTCGGCACCGATGGCTTTCCTGCGGATATGTTCGAGGAGAGCAAGCTTGGCTTCTTCCGCAATCAAGAGTCTGAACACAAAGTTGAGTTTACTCGTCTGCCGGAGATGCTGCAAGCGGGACAAAAGCTAGTTTCGAGTTTCTTCGGTCCGCCTAATGCGGATTTCGGGACGCTGAAGGAAGGAAGTCCGGCTGATTTGATTGTTCTGGATTACGCTCCGCCGACTCCGTTGAATGCGAGCAATCTGCTCGGGCATTTTTTGTTTGGGATGAATTCGGGGATGGTGGCGCATGTAATGGTCAATGGTCAATGGGCAATGTTCAATGGTCAATTGGTTGGGATTGATGAGGAGAAGGTGATGGGTGAGGCGGCGAGGGTGGCTCGACGGTTGTGGAAGCGCATGAACAGATGAATTGTGAATTGTCGAGGGTCGACCTGCCTGCGTGCCGAGCCTGCACGCCGAAGGGCGTTTCGGCTCGCAGGCGTGCACTTCGGCAGGCATGCGGTCATTGTTCTCCGAAGGCGATAAATGTCGAGCCTTCGTTGGAAGCTTTGGAGAAGGCGCTTCGTTGACTTGTCATTCTGAACGGAGTCACGCCCGCTTTTGGCGTGACGGAGTGAAGAATCCATCTACATTAGCCGCAACAGCAACTTTGAAAAACGTGAATAGTCAATGGTCAACGGTCAATGTTCAATTGTCAATGGCATTGGTGACACTGTACGGTTGACAATTGACAATTCAAAACGACAGCGGGTCAGAGTTCGAGACTACGGTAGATGTCTTTGCGGTGGGCGATGCGACGGAGATAGACGTTCTCTGAATTGAAAGAGAACACCAAACGATAATCTTTAGCGACCACAGTTCGGAAATAGCCTTTGAATCCCGTTAGGGGCTTGACATCGAGTTCAGGATGGAAGATGTTGTCACAAAGCTTTTGGGCCACAGAATAGGCTTCGAGCTTGATATTCTCAGGCAGAGGTTTCAGGTCGCGAGCAAAGCGATTGGTTCGCTGAAGCCTACGTTTAGGAGAGGAAGTCATTGAAAGAATGGACTTCTTTCATGCTGCCGGTGCGGATATCGTCATCTGATTCTTTCAACCCAGCTACGAATTCCGCTTGGTAGAGTTCGTTAGGTGAAATTGCAGATGCGAGAAACTCCTGAATAATTCTATAGGCTTCGACGACTTTGGTCAGTTGTTCTTCGGTGAGGTTAATGGTTAAAGTTGCCATGCAAATTCTCCTTGAATGCTCAATGGAAAGATAGGAAGTTGTAAACGAAAAACAAATAGAAGGAAGTCCGGCTGATTTGATTGTTCTGGATTACGCTCCGCCGACTCCGTTGAATGCGAGTAATCTGCTCGGGCATTTTTTGTTTGGGATGAATTCGGGGATGGTGGCGCATGTAATGGTCAATGGGCAATGTTCAATGGTCAATTGGTTGGGATTGATGAGGAGAAGGTGATGGGTGAGGCGGCGAGGGTGGCTCGATGGTTATGGAAGCGCATGAACA
>Ga0082335_1002208_pt1 | contig 37274 bp, 25 predicted proteins | sample Subgrocontami58m_FD_72375 | JGI IMG/M metagenome (GOLD analysis project Ga0082335, IMG submission 72375) | Subsurface groundwater microbial communities from S. Glens Falls, New York, USA - GMW37 contaminated, 5.8 m (SPADES assembly) (version 2) ...
GGCCGAAAAGGAACTCGCCGACCTGTCCGTGCTCACGAATCGCGCGCAGTGGATCAACAAGACGTTCATCACCGACGACACCGACGCGCTCGCCGCGGAGTTCGGCGCGCGCAACACCGAGGTCAGCGTCCGGCTCGCCAAGGGCGCCGCCAAGTTCGATCGCGCCGCCGGGCTGTCCTTCGACACGCGGCGCAAACTGGATTTCCTCAAACAGGGCATCGTCCTGCCCGCGCCGAGCCGGCCGGGCGCCGCGACCGAACTCAACGTGATCGCGACGCGGCTCGAGTCGGCCTACGGCAAGGGCAAGGGCACGCTCGACGGCAAGCCGATCAGCGGGTCGGACATCGAGGAGGAGATGGGCAAGATCCGGGATCCGGAAAAGCTCAAGGAAATGTGGACGAGCTGGCACGACAATGTCGGCCAGCCCATGCGCGACGACTACGCCCGGCTCGTCACGATCGCGAACGAGGGCGCCAAGGAACTCGGTTACGTCGACGTTGGTGCGATGTGGAGGTCGGGCTACGACATGCCGGCGGACGATTTTGCGCGGATGATGGATCGGCTCTGGCTGCAGGTGAAGCCGCTGTACGACCAGCTCCACTGCTACGTGCGCGCGAAGCTGCACGAACACTATGGCGCGCAGGTGCAGCCGGCGGACGGCCCGATCCGGGCGGACCTGCTCGGCAACATGTGGGCGCAGGAATGGGGCAACATCTACGAGTTCGTCGCGCCGGCGGGCGCCGGCGACATTGGGTACGATCTCACCGCGCTGCTCACGGGCAGGAATTACGACCCGATCAAAATGGTGAAGACGGGCGAGGCGTTCTACACGTCGCTCGGCCTCGCGCGACTCCCCGCGACCTTTTGGGAACGCTCGCAGTTCACGAAACCGCGCGATCGGGAGGTGGTGTGCCACGCGTCGGCGTGGGACATCGACAACGTCGACGACCTGCGAATCAAGATGTGCATCAAGATCAACGCGGACGATTTCGTGACGATTCACCACGAACTCGGGCACAACTATTATCAACGCGCGTACAACCGGCTCCCGTTCCTTTACCTCAACGGCGCGAACGACGGGTTCCACGAGGCGATCGGCGACTTCATCGCGCTCTCGATCACGCCGGAGTACCTGGTGCAGATTGGACTACTGGACAAAGCGAAGCGGCCGAGTCCGGACAAGGACATCGGGCTGTTGTTGCGGCGCGCGCTCGACAAGGTGGCGTTCCTGCCTTTCGGGCTCCTGATGGACAAGTGGCGCTGGGGCGTATTCAGCGGCAGCGTGCCGCCGGAGAAGTACGAGGCGGAGTGGAACGCGCTGCGGCGCCAGTACCAGGGCATCGTGCCGCCAGTGACGCGAGCGGCGAACGCTTTCGATCCCGGCGCGAAGTACCACATTCCGGGCAACACGCCCTACGCGCGCTACTTCCTCGCCGCGCTGCTGCAGTTTCAATTCTACCAGGCGGCCTGCGAGCAGATTGGTTGGAAAGGGCCGCTGCACCGCGGCTCGTTCTACGGCAGCAAGGCAGTCGGCGAGCGGCTGAACCAGATGCTCGCGATGGGCGCCTCGAAGCCATGGCCCGACGCGCTCGAGGCGTTCACCGGCAAGCGCGAAATCGACGGCTCGGCCATGATCGCCTACTTCCAACCGCTGATGACCTGGCTGCAGGAGCAGAACAAGGGGAAGAAGGTCGGGTGGTGATGGCGCGCGGATCTAAAACCGGGATGATGCAGAGATTCTTCTGCTGCGCCCGCAGCTGACGATCGGTGTAGGGCGGGGTCTCCCGACCTCGCCGTCGGTGCATTTTGTGACGTATTTTCGGCGGGGTCGGGAGACCCCGCCCTACATCGAAATCACTGCTTCTTCGCGAACTCGGGGGCGAGCTCGAGGCCGAAGTAGTCGCGGGCGTTGGCAAAGCAGATGTTTCGCACCATGCCGCCGACCCACTTCAAGTCGCTGGGCATCTCACCGCGCGCCATGTCGGCGCCAAGGAGATTGCACAGCGTGCGGCGGAAGTATTCGTGGCGCGGATAGCTGACGAAGCTGCGCGAGTCGGTGATCATGCCGACGAACCGCGAGAGCAGCCCGATGTTGGAGAGCGCGTTGATCTGCCACTCCATGCCCTCCTTCTGATCGAGGAACCACCAGCCGCTGCCGAACTGGACCTTGCCGGGAATCGAGCCGTCCTGGAAATTGCCGATCATCGCCGCGAACGCGTAATTGTCGCGCGGGTTGTTGTTGTAGATAATCGTCCGCGGCAACTGGTCCGTCGAGTCGAGCGCGTTGAGGTACCGCGAGAGCGCGCTGGTCTGCGCAAAGTCGCCGATCGAATCGAACCCCGTGTCGGGTCCGAGCTTCGTGAGCAGCCGCGTGTTGTTGTTCCGCAGCGCGCCGAGATGGAGCTGCTTCGTCCAGCCCCGCGCCGCGTCCCAGCGGCCAAATTCCAGCATCAGGTACGATCCGTAGCGCGCCGCTTCCTCCGGCGTCGCCGCCCGGCCCCTGCGCGCCGCGTCGAACACCATCTTCGCCTGCGCGTGCGTGCACGGCTCGGCCAGCGCGTGCTCCAATCCGTGATCGGACACGCGCGCACCCGCCGCGTGGAAGTCGTCGTGGCGCTTCTTCAGCGCGCCGAGCAGGTCGTCAAACGTCTTGATGCCGTTGAAGTATCCGGCGGTGGTGGCGAGCTTGCCGAGCCATGCGTTGAACGAAGTCGGCGTCGTGACCGCCAGCGCCTTGTCCGGTCGAAACGCGGGATAAACCCGCGCCTTCAGTTTGCCGGGCCGCGCGCGAATCGCCGCATGATGCTCGAGCGAGTCCGCCGGATCGTCGGTCGTGCAGATCGCCGCGACGTTCGAGGCGTTGATCAGGTCGTGCACCCGCGCCGTCGCGAGCGTGCGGTTCGCGGTCTTCCAAATTTTTTCCGCGGTCCGGCCGTCGAGCAGCCCGTCGACGCCGAAGTACCGCTTCAATTCCAGCGCGCTCCAGTGAAACAGCGGGTTGCGCAGCGTGTGCGGAACCGTCTCGGCCCACGCCTGGAACTTTTCCCGCGGCGACGCGCCGCCCGTGACGAAGTGTTCCTTCACGCCGTTGGCCCGCATCGCGCGCCACTTGTAGTGATCGCCCCCGAGCCACAGTTCCGCGAGGTCGGCGAACTGGTGGTTCGTCGCAATCAGGTCCGGCGGCAGGTGGCAGTGGTAATCGTAGATCGGCTCGTCCTTCGCATAGCGATGGTACAGCTCGCGCGCCTGCTTCGTCGTGAGAAGAAAATCGTCGTGAATGAACGGTTTGGCCATGGAGAAACGGCAAGCCTCGTGGTTTGTCATTCCGGGCGCCAGCGAAGAATCCAACGCCGAGCCGCTGCGGAATCTCGGGACCCAGGCGCGGTCATTTCGAAATGTCGTTCTGCATCTCCTCGAGGCTGGTGTAACGGGCGAGCAGCTGGCGGGCGCCGGCGCACGCGGCCGCGGTGGCAAGCCCGGTGTTCTCGGCAAGAAACACGATGTAGCTCGCGATGTGCTTCCAGAAATTCAGCCGGCCTTCGTCGCTGATGCGGTAGAAGCGCGCCCGCTGCCGGTAACCCGCGGGCGTGTGGTCGCCGAGGGCCGCCTTTTCCGCCCGGCCGTCCCCCGCCAGCACGTACAGGAAATTGTACTCGAACCAGAACATGTGATCGGGGCTCGCCGGCAGCGACTCGAGCGCGGCGCGCGTCACGGTCGGATTCGCGAAGACATCGACGCCGCGGCCCGCCTTGGTCAGCGCATCGGTGATGAACACGCGCGCCATCTTCTGCTCGGTGGGATCCAGGCTGAACGCCCCGACGGCGGCGAGTTCCACCGTGAACTGGTACCACGCCTTCCACAGCGCCTGGTCCTGCGGGTGCTGCGAGCGGAAGAGCGCGCGGCCCATTTCGTAGGTGTAACGTCCGCTCGTCTTGATTTCCAGCCGGCCGCCGGTCACCTGCCCCATCACCTGATAATTCTCCGCCGATTTGCCGGAGCCGGAATGAAAACCAATGCTCGCACCGAACTGCCGGCACACCGCCCACTGTTTCTCGATCAAACCGCGCAGCGCCGCGTTGTCCGGAAACGGCATGTTCTTCTGGAAACCAAACGCCGGCGCCACGAAGTTGATCTTCAGGCCGAGCGCCTCGCACAGCGAAAGCATGATCGCGGTGGTCTCCGGTGTGGTGAGGCCGGGCAGCTCGTCGATCGAAAGTTCCCGCAGATAGCCGCGGCCGGGGGCCGTCGTGAACGCCCTGGCCCGGGCCGTCGCGTATTTTTCGTCGCGCCGCTTCATCTTCTGCAACGCCGGCCAGACGTACGCGACCAGTCGCGCCAGCTCGGCTTCATGCAGCGTGAGCCCGGCGCGGGCCACGCGCGTCTTCACCTGCTGCAGCAGTGGCGCCGGCACGTGCGTCTTCACCCACGCGGCGGCATCATCCGGCACCTTCGTCTGCGCGAGCTCCGGCGACAAATCGAAGGTGATGTAGCTCGCGAGCAGGCAGCCGGCGACGAGGGCGTCCTCCCGTTGATCGAACTTGCCGCCGATCGGCTGGTGGTCGGCGTTGAAGCTCCACGCGACGCCGCGGCGATGGAAACCGGATTTGAGCTTCGCGAGCACGCAGCCGTGGCTCATGCCCTCGACGCTCTGCCCCTGGTGCCCCTCGGGCACGTTCGTGCCGATGAACGGAAACGGCACCGTGTCGAGCCTGCCCGCGAGCATCACGTCGACGTCGTACACCAGCTCGCGCGGAATCGAGTTCTGGTTCGCGGTCAGCCCGAGGTTGAGCGCGCTCATGGCCCAATCGACCGCCGGCCAGTGCAGCGTCGTGAAACGCGCGCCGATCCCGAGGGTGCTTTGGCCAAGCCGCTCGGTCGCGGTCGGGAAAATCGTCGTCGCCACGTTGTGCTCCTGCACGAGGTTTTTCAGCGCGAGCAGGTTGGCGAAGGTGGCCGGGAACGCCTGCGTGCCGTCGGGCAGCTCGACCCCGTCGTTCAATACCTCGGTCTGCCCCTGCAGCCGCCACGCGCAATCACCCTCCGCGTTTTCCAGCAGGGTCCACGCGCCGGCCTTCGTTTCAAAACGGCTCTTCGGGTAAACCTTGAGGAGCGTGCCGGCATGCAGCTGGTCGCGCAGCGCCGGCCAATCGAGGCAGAAATCCGGGCTGACGCACGGATTCGTGGCGATCCGGAGGTTGTGCTCGAGCAGGAAGCGGTTGATGGCAGACATGAACGACGCGAAGAGCCTGCATTCGCTCAGATTCCCCTCCGGCTGACAAGGCTGCGGTGCGGCGTCCACCGAAGCCATCGCTCCAGAAAAAAAATTGCCGCGCGCGCACGGCGCAGGCGCGACAGCAAGTTCCGCCAGCAATCGTCCCGCGCGCGATTTTGGTGATTGCGCGGGAGCCGCGCGCCGCTGTTCTCGCGGGCTTTCTCCGCATGTCCGAAGTCGCCGCCCCGGCCCACGCCTCGTCCAGCGAAACGCTGACGCGTTCCGCCACGCCCAACCCCGATCACATCCTGCGGCTCGCGCAGGAACTGAACGTCAAAGTCTTCCAGGTCGCCGCCACGGCGCAGCTGCTCGCCGAGGGCGCGACCGTGCCGTTCATCGCGCGCTACCGAAAGGAGGCGACGGGAGAATTGGACGAGGTGCCGGTGACGTCGATCCGCGACCGGCTCGAACAGTTGCGCGCGATCGACGAGCGCCGCGGCTCGATCCTCGCCTCGCTGAAGGAACGGAGCCTGCTCACGCCGGCACTGGAGAAGGCCATCACTGCCGCGGACTCGCTGACCGTGCTCGAGGATATTTACCTGCCGTTCCGACCGAAGAAGCGCACGCGCGCGACCATCGCGAAGGAGAAGGGCCTCGAGCCGCTGGCCGAGTTGATTTTCGCCCAGGATCCCGGCACCGATCCGGTCCGCGCCGCGAGCGAGTTCGTCGGTCGCGAGTACTCCATCGAGAATCGCCAATCGAAGATCGAAAATGCCGAAGAAGCGCTCGCCGGCGCGCGCGACATCATCGCCGAACGCGTCAGCGACGACAAGGACGCGCGGGCAAAGCTGCGGACGCTGTTCGCCAAGGACGCGGTGATTTCATCGAAGGTCCTGCCGGGCAAGGAAACCGACGCCGAGGCGGCGAAGTTCAAGGATTACTTCGAGTGGTCCGAGCCCCTGGCCAAGGCGCCGTCGCACCGCGTGCTCGCGATGCGCCGCGGCGAAAAGGAAATGTTCCTGATGATGCGCGTGCAGCTCCCGGACGAGAGCGCCGCGTTCGCGGCCGTGCAGGGACTGTTCGTGAAGTCCGCCCTTGTGGGCGGAATGCCCTCACCTCGCGCCTCTTCGCCGGGTGAGGGGACCCGGCCTACATCAACCTGCAGCGATCACGTCGTGCTCGCGGTGCAGGATGCCTGCAAGCGGCTCCTCGCTCCCGCGATGGAAACGGAGATGCGACTCGCGTCCAAGAAGCGCGCGGACGAGGCCGCCATCAAGGTCTTCACCGACAATCTGCGCGAATTGCTGCTCTCCGCGCCGCTCGGCCAGCGCGCCGTGCTGGCGATCGATCCCGGCTTCCGCACGGGCTGCAAAACGGTGCTGCTCGATCGGCAGGGGAAGCTGCTGCACAACGACGTGATCTTTCCCGACCGCGACCCGGTCGAGGCGAAGGAGAAGCTGCTCGGGTTCGTGAAGTTTTTCCAGGTGGAGGCGGTCGCGATCGGCAATGGCACCGCCGGCCGCGAAACCGAGACCTTCGTGCGCGCGGTGGGGCTGCCGGCCACGATTCCGATCGTGATGGTCAACGAATCCGGCGCGTCGATTTACTCGGCGAGCGACGTCGCGCGGGAGGAGTTTCCGGAGCACGACCTCACCGTGCGCGGCGCGGTGTCGATTGGCCGGCGGCTGATGGATCCGCTGGCCGAACTCGTGAAGCTCGATCCGAAGTCGATCGGCGTCGGCCAGTACCAGCATGACGTCGATCAGTCGGCCCTGAAGCGCTCGCTGGACGACACGGTGGTGAGCGCGGTCAACGGGGTCGGCGTCGAATTGAACACCGCGTCGAAGCAGCTGCTCAGCTACGTCTCGGGCCTGAACGCCACGACGGCGGCGGCGATTGTCGCGCGGCGCAACGAGAAGGGGCCGTTCAAGTCGCGGGCCGAATTGAAGGAGGTGCCGCGGCTCGGCCCGAAGGCGTTCGAGCAGGCGGCCGGGTTCCTGCGCATCCGCGATGCCGCGCACCCGCTCGACGGCAGCGCCGTCCACCCGGAACGCTACGCCGTCGTGGAAAAAATGGCGACGGACGTGGGGGCGACCGTGGCCGACCTCGTGCGCGACGCGCAGCTGCGCGCAAAAATCAAACTGGAACATTACGTGACCGCCGAGGTCGGGCTGCCGACGCTCACCGACATCATGGGCGAGCTGGCCAAACCGGGCCGCGACCCGCGCCAGCAGTTCGAGGCCTTCAGTTTCGCCGAGGGCGTCAACAAGCCGCAGGACCTGAAGCCGGGCATGAGGCTGCCGGGCATCGTGACGAACGTGACGGCGTTCGGCGCGTTCGTGGACATCGGCGTGCACCAGGACGGACTCGTGCATGTGAGCCAGCTCGCCGACACCTTCGTGAAAGATCCGGCGGCAGTCGTGCGGCCGCAGCAGAAAGTCATGGTGACCGTGACGGAAATCGATCTCGCACGCAACCGGATCGCGCTCTCGATGCGGAGCAAACCCGAGATTGGACCGCGGCAAGCGACCAATGTGGGCGGGGTGCCCTCACCCCGCGGGGGACCGGCGCACAAGCGGGGTGAGGGCCCCCCGCCCACACTCAAGTCAAGTGCACCGCCATCGCTCACCGGCGACTGGTTCAGCGCCGCGCTGAACAAGAAAAAATAATACGTCAGCGACGATCGGTGGGGCCGGCTCTCCGAGCCGGCCTGGGGTTGCAGCGCAACCTCCGCCGCTCGCAACCTGGAACTCAGGCCGCTTCGGGAAAGCGGCACCCCCGGTTTTGTCATTCGGCCCCGGGAAACTGACTGGAAACTCGAACCTGTTCTCCAGCTCGCTTTCCGTGGCGGTTTGCACACCAGTCATCAATCTCCCGCCATGACCGCGTCCTCCCCTGCCCGCTTCGGCTGGCTCAAGCCGTCGCTCGACTGGTTGCTTGTCTTCGTGCCGATCGCGCTGGCGATCCGGTATGTGCCTGCTTGGCGCAACGACACGGCGCTGTTCATCGTGGCGGCGCTCGCGTTGATCCCCATCGCGGGCTGGATGGGCCACGCCACCGAACAGCTCGCCCACCGCATGGGCGAAGGCATCGGCGGTCTGCTCAACGCCTCGTTCGGCAATGCGGCCGAACTCATCATCGCGCTGATTGCGCTGCGCGCCGGCCAAATCGAAGTCGTGAAGGCCTCCATCACCGGCTCGATCGTCGGCAACCTCCTGCTCGTGCTCGGCGCCTCGATCGTCGGCGGCGGATTGCGCTACAAAAAGCAGAATTTCAACCGTACCGCGGCCCGCGCCTCCTGCACCGCGTTGATTCTCGCCGCTTCGGCCCTCGTGATTCCCACCGTGTTCCACTTTGCCGCCGCGCAAACGCCGACGGGCTGGACGCCCGCGGCCGAGCAACGGCTGTCGCTGGCCATCGCCATCGTGCTCATTACGACTTACGGCGCGATGCTGCTGTTCTCGCTCGTGACGCACAAACAGCTCTTCGTGGGCGGCGAGGCGGACATCGCCCAGACGAAGGAGGGCGCCAGCGATGAACACTCTGAACCGTGGTCAATCGGCAAGGCGGTGGGCATTCTCGTGCTGGCCACGTTCGGCGTCGCGTGGATTTCCGAGTTTCTCGTCGGCGCAGTCGAGGCGGCGCGGCATTCGCTCGGCGTGACGGAGGTCTTCGTCGGCGTGATCATCGTGGCCATCGTCGGCAACGCCGCGGAGCACTCGACCGCGATCACGATGGCGTTGAAAAACAAGATGGATCTCTCGCTCGGGATCGCCGTCGGGTCCAGCCTGCAAATCGCGCTCTTCGTCGCGCCGGTGCTCGTGTTCGCCAGCTACCTCTTCCCGCACCGGTTGAACCTCGAGTTCACGCTGCCCGAGGTCGCGGCGGTGGTGCTCGCGGCCTTCGTCACCGACCAAATCGCCGGTGACGGCGAGAGCAACTGGCTCGAAGGCGTGCAGCTGCTCGCGCTGTACGTGATCATCGCGTTGCTGTTTTATTATCTGCCCGCGACGCACTGAGAGGCTTCGCCTCGGACCAGGGACCAGGGACCAGGGACCAAAGACCAAGGACCCCGAACCACCCTATCTCAAAACGACGCCATTAAAGATTTCGCATTCCTGGAGGGACGACCTCCGTGTCGTCCGCGGCCTCGCCAAAGGCGAGCAAGCCGCACGCTTTGCCCGCCTGTGGCGGGGAGGCGGGCCCTCCAAGTGTGTGCGATCGATAATGACGTCGTGTTTGGCTCCATCGAACGTGACCGGCTCACAACCTCCTTTCCGGATCAAGGAGTGTGGCGCCGGTTGGCGCGGGTGGGCAGTTTCGTTCTGAGCGTGAGTCCGGAGCATTCACGGCCCCACCCCGATCCAGCCCAATCCCGCGCGCAGCCAGAGGGGAATCACGATGATGCCGAGCGCGGTGGTTCCGAGCACGATTTGCACGGCGGTGCGCGGGTGGCCGCCATAGAGCTGCGCGAGGATGATGGGGAACACGGCGGTCGGCATCGCCGCCTGGACGACGATCACGCGCTTGAGTTCGACTGAGCACGGCAGGTAATTCGCGAGCAGCAGCATGACGATCGGCAGCAGGCCAAGCCGCAGGACCATCGCCGCGCTCAAGACCCGGGCATCGAAAAGTTCGCGCGGGGCGTGCAGGTATTGCGCGAGGTTGACGCCGGTCATGATCAGCCCGAGGGGAATCGCACAGACCGCGAGCGCGTGAATCGTGGCGGTGACCGCGGCGGGAATGTGCGGAGTCACGCCGGCGCGATTGCAAATCACGGCGAGCACCAGCGTGATCAGGATCGGGCTCGTCGCGAGCCGCCGCCAGCCGGCGCGCAACGATTCACCGCTGAGCACGAGGACACCGACGGTCCAGAGCGCGATTTCGACGCCGAGGTTGTGCACGAGGAGCACCCCCCGGCTCTCCGGACCCCAAATTGCCTCCATGATCGGCAGCGGCAGGTAGCCGTAGTTCGTGATTCCCACCGTCAGCCCAAACGTGCGCAGGCCCGTGCCGACGTGGAGCCCGATCGCGCGCGCCATCAGCAGCCCCGCCTGTATCCCGAACCAGGTTACGCCAAACCCGACGAGCGGCGGCAGGAAGAGATTGTCCGCGGAACGCAGCGCAGCGTTGCCCGCCACCGACTCGAAGATCAGGCACGGGTAGCACACGTTCACGGCCAGCCGAATCAGGCTGGTCTCCGCCTCACCCTCGATCCAGTGCACGCGCCGCACGACCACGCCGACGCCGATCAGCGCGAAGACCGGCAGGACGAGGAGGAGAAGTTGAACGTAGGTCGGAATAAGGGGACGCGGGAAGGAGGAATTGAGGGAAGGAGGGAAAAGGCACAAGGCCGCACGTCATGGGCCCGGACTCCTTACCCGGAAGTGTGCAGCCCCAACACCAAAGGGACTTTTGCCCGTGACAGGACCAGCTTGTAGCGACGAGCGCCAGCGAGTCGTCTTGCACGCTCTCGGCTCGCTGGTGCTCGCCGCTACACAAACGGCGCTGTTTCTCAGGTCGTTGCTCCCTCGGTCCCTCCTCCCGCCATTCCTCGTCCCGCGAGCCACCCGGTCGTCCACGCCGACTGAAAATTGAATCCGCCGGTCACGCCGTCGATATCCAGCACCTCACCCGCGAAGTGCAGCCCCGGACACACGCGACTCTCCATCGTCCGAAAATCCACCTCGCTCAGCCGGACGCCACCGCAGGTCACGAACTCCTCCTTGAACAGGCTCTTCCCGACGACCTTGAACTCCGCCGTGGCGAGCTGCCGGCCGAGCGCCGCCAGCGCGGCATTGCTCACGCCCGTCCACACGGTGGTCGGCGCGATCCCGGCCGCCGCGACCAACCGTTCCCACAGCCGCTGCGGCATCGCGAACGGACTCCAGGTCGAGATTTGCTTGCGGGGACTCCTGGTGCGGATGGCCGCGAGCTCGGGCGCGAGCGATTCCGGCGTGTGCGGCGGCACGAAATTCACGTGCAACGCGAACTCGTATTTCTTCGCCGCCAGTTCGCGCGCGCCCCACGCGGACAGTTTCAGGATCACGGGGCCGCTCAGTCCCCAATGCGTGATGAGCAACGGCCCGGTTTCACGGAGCCGCGTACCGGGCACCGCCGCGGCGGCGTTCTCCACCGACACGCCCGACAACCCGATCAGGCGTGCATCGTCGATGTGAAACGTGAACAGCGACGGCACGAGCGGCTCAATCGCGTGGCCGAGCACCTGGGCGATCGCGAACCCAGCCGACGAACGGTTGCCGCCGGTGGCCAGGAGCAGTCGTTCCGCCCGAAGGCCCGTGCCATCGGTCAAGGTAATCCAGAAGGCGGACGCGCCCGTGGCACGGGCAACCTGCCCGTGCTCCGAGGAAGGCGCGGTCAGGTTGACCGCGCTACGTTCCACCGTGCGCACGCCCATGCTCGTGACGAGCCGGACGCCCGCCTGCTCCGCCGCTCGCATGAGGCAATCGACGATCGTACCGGAATCGTCGGTAACCGGGAACATCCGGCCGTCCTCCTCCGTTTTCGTTTCCACCCCGCGTTCCGCGAACCACGCGATCGTGTCACGCGGCTGCCAGCGATGGAAGGCGCCGAGCAGTTCGCGGCCGCCGCGCGGATAACGCTTCACCAGTTCGCGCGGCTCGAAACATGCATGCGTGACATTGCAACGGCCGCCGCCGGACACGCGGACCTTGGCCAGCGGATGCGCCGTGGCTTCATAGATCGTAACCTGGCCGCGCGAACCGAGATTCTCGGCACACGTGATGGCGGCAAAGAATCCAGCCGCGCCACCACCCACGACGATCACCCGCGTTTGCTCCGACATACCGGCACGCTGCGCGCCGACGTCGGCGAGTCGAAGCCGAAACGCGACCGATCCATCAGGCTCACGAGAACGGGGTCAGGCCGTTACATGCTACAACCGCCAGGGGATGCTTCTGCGAGGTTGCGGTGAGTTTGTAACATGTAACGGCCTGACCCCGTTCTTCCCTCCCTGCAAAAAAATTGCCGCCGCGGGCTGCGATCCGCGGCGGCTAGTAACACCAACCCCTGACAAATACTATGGCAGCTCAGTTCTTCTTCTTGCCGCCAGCGGGCATCGCTGCGTCGAACTTCGCCCGCTGTTCGGCGGTGAGCACGGCGCGAACATCCTCACGCTGCTTCTTCTGCATCGCCGGGCCCTTTTCTTTCCGTTCTTCCTTCGGCAGGGCCTTCGTGTCCTCCTGCGTCTTGCTGGCGATCTTCATGATCTTGTCTTTCTGCTCCTTCGTGAGCGAGCCGACCGCCTGCTCGACCCGTTCACAATATTGCTCCGGCGACATGCCGCCCTTTTTTTGCTGGGCGTTGGCGAAAGGAGCGGAAGCCACTAACCCGAAGGCAAGGGCGGCAATGAGGACTTTAATGGATTTCATATCGACTGGAGTGTAAACTACTTGAGGTTGGTTTTTTGGCGAGTCAGGTTGAACCGGACCCGCAGCAAGACGGTACACCGAGGGAACGGTTACTCATTTTTTGTACCTGTCTCCGGCCCGCGCGCAGGGGCTTGCCGGAACCGCCACGGTTCCGCAGCGTCGCCCGCTCATGATCGAGGTCCAAGGTCTCCACAAGCACTACGGCAGTTTCACCGCGGTGCGTGACCTGTCTTTCGTGGTAAGACCCGGCGAGGTCCTTGGCCTCGTCGGTCCCAACGGCGCCGGCAAAACCACCACGCTGCGCTGCCTCGCCGGCATCATTCCAGCCAGCGGCGGCAACGTGCGGATTGCGGGGTGCGACATCGCCCTTGAACCCGTGGCGGCGAAGCGCGCCCTCGCCTTCTTTCCGGATGAACCGCGGCTCTTCGATTACCTTACGGTGCGACAGCACCTCAACTTCGTGGCGCGAATCTACCAGGTCGCGGACCACGAGGCCATCGCGCAGCCGCTGTTGGACGAGTTCGAGATCGCCGACAAAGCCGATCAGCTGCCGACGGAGCTCTCCCGCGGCATGAAGCAAAAACTCGCCATCGCCTGCGGGCTGCTGCACCGGCCGCAAGTGATGTTCTTCGACGAGCCGTTGACCGGCCTCGATCCGCTCGGGATTCGGCGGATGAAAAACTCGATCGTCAAACGGGCGCGCGAGGGCGCCACCATCGTGCTGAGTTCGCACCTGCTGCACCTGCTCGAGGAGGTCTGCACGCACGTCCTGATTCTGAAGCGCGGCGAGAAAATCGCCGACGGCACGTTGGCGGAAGTCGCCGCCCGTTTCAGCAACGGCGACCCGCACATGAACCTGGAGGAAGTCTTCCTCCGCGCGACCGGCGGTTCGGAAAACTGAATGAGCGGCCACCTTTCCTCTTCGGCTGCGACCACGATCCGATGCTGAACGCCCTGCTCTACCTGCGGTTCACGTCACTCAAGAACTGGCTGATCAGCCGGGGCCGGCGGCTGCGTCAGCCGAAATACCTGCTCAGCGCGATCGTCGGCTGCGCTTATTTCTACTTTTTCTTCTTCCGCCACCTGGGCCGCGACGCCGCGCACCACGGCCGAAACGCCGCGGCGACGCAGGCGATGAACGATTTGGTCGAGACGCTCCCGGCCGACTGGCACGCGGCCCTGATGGCATTCGGCGCCTTCGCGCTGCTCGTGTTTCTCACGCTGATGTGGGTCGTGCCGGCGCAACGCGCGGCGCTGGGCTTCACCGAGGCGGAAATCGCGTTTCTGTTTCCCGCGCCGATCACGCGGCGCGCCCTGGTCCATTTTCGGCTGCTCAGTTCGCAACTGCGCAGCCTCGCGGGCGCGACGGTGATGATGCTGTTTTCCAACCGCTGGTCGATACTCGGCGGGAACGCGTTGACGCACACGCTGGGGTGGTGGTTCATCTTTTCCGCGCTCAACCTGCATTTCAGCGGTGCGAATTTCACGCTGACCCGGCTGGCCGACCTCGGGCTCAGCGCCTGGCGCCGGCGCGCGCTCGTGTTGTTTTTCATCCTGGTGATCATTGCGATGACCATCGCGCGGCTGCCGGTAGACGCCCGCGTGCCTGCGATGGGCAACGCCATGGATCTGGGGCCCGTGACATCCTGGGCGATCGCGCTGACGACGACCGCGCCACTCGGCTGGTTGCTCTGGCCCATCAAGCTCGTGCTGGCGCCCTTCGTCGCGCTCGGGCTGCGCGACTTCCTCGTCGCGTTCGGACCGGCCTTCGCCATCATCACGCTGCATTACCTGTGGGTCGTGCGCACGGCCATCGCGTTCGAGGATGCGTCGGTCGATTACGCCCAGAAACGCGCGGCGCGCATCGCGGCCTGGCGAGCCGGCGATCGCCGGATGGGCGGTACGCCGACGCGCGGGCGGCCCGCGCCGTTCCGGCTGGCGAGCACCGGCCGGCCGGAAGTGGCCTTCCTCTGGAAAAACCTTCTCTCGACCTGGCAGTACTTCAATCTCCGCGTCCTGCTGGGCGGGGCCGCCGCGATTCTCGCCGCCTGCATCTGGCTCAATGTCCGCGCGGATTGGCGCGGGTTCTTGCCCGGCATTGCCGTGCCGGTGCTGATTCTCGCCGGCTACACGCTGATCGTCGGGCCGCAATTCGCGCGTCAGGATATCCGCAGCGACCTCGTCAACGCCGACATCCTCAAAACCTATCCGCTGTCCGGCTGGCAGATCCTGCTCGGCGAGCTGCTGACTCCGGTCGTGATTCTGACCGCCATCCTCTGGCTCGCACTGCTCACGCTCGGGCTGACCTTCCACGCGGTCGACGCCCGGCTCGACTGGTTGACCGCCGAGTTGCGCGTGGCGATCGGCCTGGGCCTCGCGGTGCTGGTGCCGCCGCTCGTCACACTGCAACTGCTCGTGCCGAATGCGGCTGCGCTGGTCTTCCCCGGCTGGTTTCATCTCGCCCGTACGCGGGGCGGCGGGCCGGAGGTCATCGGCCAGCGGATGATTTTTTTCTTCGCGCAATTGCTCACGATGGCCTTCGCCCTTTTGCCCGCGGTGGGAGTCGGCGCCCTGATCGTGGTGATCTCGAGCCACTTCATCGGCACCACGGTCGCGGTGACGATTGCCACCCTGTTCGTCCTCGCCGTGTTGCTCGCCGAGGTTTGGTGCGGCGTGTGGCTGCTTGGGCAGCGGTTTGAAAAACTCGACCTCTCGTCCGAGCTTCGCGGGTGATTCGCCCCGCTTGCCCGCGCCGCGACCCGTCAAAGAAGGTCACCGATGGATTTCACGCAACTCACGCAAATCGCCGCCGATACCGTGGGCGCGGCCCAGCGGCGGCTGCCGCCCGAAATCCGGAAGCTCGCGCGCGATGTCGCGGTGCATTACGAACGGCTGCCGGCGGCCGACGTCCGGCGGGAGTTCCCGGACGACATCCTGGGACTCTTCACCGGCGGCTCGCATGGCACCGAGCTGACCGACGACAACCCGACGCCGCCACAGATCCTGCTTTACCTGGAGAACATCTGGGACGCCGCGGAGGGCGACGAGGGACAGTTCCGCGACGAGGTTCGGATCACCTACCTGCACGAACTCGGCCATTATCTCGGCTGGGACGAGGACCAATTGGCCGCGCGCGGGCTGGACTAGCACCCGTCGGAAGCCTCCGGATGACACCGATGGATGTAGGTGGCGCGCTCGTGGCGCTACGTGGCGCCGCGAGCGCGCCACCCACAGATCCCGGGCCCAACGTTGATTTTTGGAACGTCGGCCCAACCCGGGGGAACCTTGCCAGCCTTGGTTGTGTCCGGCCAAACGGCGGTCGAATCCACGCTTTTCAAGCGTGCAGTAGCCTGCCTACACTGCCAGCCAGTCTAGCTTTTCGCACTCTCATGAAGAAACTCCTGTTTGTATCGCTGGTAGCGCTGCTTGGCGCCGTCGTCGTTCGCGCCGAACCCACGCGCACCGATCTCGTGAACCGCATCGAGACCTGTGAAGCGATCCTCCAGGAATTCGCGACGCGCTCCGCCATCGGGCCGTCGCGCGAGGCCTGGCAGCGCGCGCGCGCCGTCCTCGTCCTGAATCAGTTCAAGGCCGGCTTCCTGCTCGGGGTGCAGGATGGCTACGGCGTCGTCATGGTGAAGAAGCCGAACGGCCAATGGAGCCTGCCCGTCATCATCAATGCTGGCGAAGCGAGCCTGGGACTGCAGCTCGGCGCCAAGTCGGTCGAGAGCGTCTTTATCATCACCGACGACAACACGCCGCGCATGTTGTTCAAAAACCGGTTCAACATCGGCGTCGACGCCAAGGCCGTGGCTGGCCCGAAAGCGGCGGAGAAGGAGCGCAACCACGAGGAAATCCTCAAGACGCCGCTGCTCGCCTACACCAAGAGCGTGGGGCTTTACGCCGGCGCCACCGTGAAAGCCGGCCACATCTCGCGCAACGACAAGGCGAATTTCGATCTCTACGCCACGCGCTACACGATGCCCGAACTCCTCTACAGCGACTGGGTGCAGCCGCCGAAGGAAGTGCAGGCCGTCATGGCGCTGATGCAGAAGTTGTCGCCGTAGGGCGCCGCGCGGATGCGGCGCAAGTGACAAGGATCAAGTAACAAGAGGACGCGGAGTCCCGCTTCGCATCTTGGTACTTGTCACTTGATCCTGGTTACTTCCGCGCACGCAGTGCGCGGAGGTACTCCAGCAATTCTCCCAGCGCCGCATCGGCGATCATCGCCTGCACCTCGATGCGGCTCGCACCGGGGCACTCGACGCGCCCGCTGAAGACCCGCACGAGGTTTCTTTCCGCTCGGTGGCACACCGCCCACCACGCAAACGGCTCGCGGACCTTCCAGTTGGTTGACGGCTCCGCGTAACCGGTCGTCGCCACCCCCAGATCGCTGCCGAACAGCGCGCACACGCCGCGGGCCATCTGCTCGGCCACTTTCGCCGACACCGAGTTTACGCGCTGCGCCGACGCGCGCGCCACCCGCAGGTGTTCGACCTTCTGATTGAGCGAATACGCGGTGATGCCACCCAGAAAGAAGTCGGATGCGCCTGACACCTCGCCCACTCGCGCCTGGACCCGGCCGCAGGTCAGGCTTTCGGCCACCGCGAGAGTCAGCGCGGGCGGTCGCAACATCAGCTGTTTGAGTTGCACGGCGAGGGAACTGGGGGCGCTCATTGGCACGGCTGGAGATTTGCGAAATTCTTTTGCAGTTGGCCCCGGGTGAACGTGCGCTACGGGATTCGCTGAAAATCGCCTGAGGTTGCGCTTGGCCCCTTGCGTAAATTCAGAGCGTATTACGAGGGACTCGTGCTCGTCGAGCAATGAGGGCAAGCCATCAAGGCCCGACCAGGTCTCCGAGCATCTTCAAGGCAGGCCAGGTGTTCGAACACCCGCCTTCGGCATCGAAACGCATGAAGTTGGAGGTCTCGTAGAGTATAAACCCGCTAAAACGGCCATCCTCACGCACCCGCTGCACTTGCCCGGGCACGTCGGAGCCGTTCGCGCCCGAACGGACAATGTACTGATTGAATGTGACCGGCACGGCTTTCCGGCGGCAGTGTTCGATCATCTCGCGACTTACCGGATCCGTCAGTACTGCGGCATGCTGTAGGTAGAAGAACCGAAGAATCGCTTCGTCCATCAGCCCCTCTTCGATCCACTTCGACGATTCCCAATTCATGTTCGCCGGGAAAGCCGAGGCGCGATCGGCAGGTCGATCCGGACGCAGCCAATCCATTTGCAGGTTATAGCGCATGCGCTTCCCCGCGGCGGCCAGCCGCTTTTTGCATTGGCGCAGAAAATCGGTGTAGGCCCGACCGCGAATCTCGGCGATTTTCGCGGTCAGCGCTTCGCCCTGCAAATCGCCGCACTGATCGAGGATGACCTGATTGAAGCCGTAGTCCTCGGGGTGATCCGTTACCATGCTGTGGTTTTCCTCACGGAAATCCACGCCATCCACGCCGGCGGCGATCATTTCCTCCAAACAGTCCATCCAGAACTTCCGCACCTGCGGTTCGGTTTCGCACAGCGCCCCGCACAAATAGCGATTTCGGCCCCGGGCAAACGCAATCAGCCCTTGTTTGCCACTCGCATTGGGTCCATCCAAGGCTACGCGGGCGGCGCCCCGGCCGTAATCGAAGTTTAGCCCAGCGGTACGGAAATTCTGCAGGGCGGCGCACCAGATGCTCCCGCCCGTGGCAATCTCGATTGGAATCACCCGTCCTCGGGCGTCAATCACCTCCATCAAGGCCGTGCCGGCGTTGATGAAGTCGGCCTTGCCGTCGGCGAAATCGGTGGTGATGAGCACATGTTTGTCCGTGAGCTCGAGGCCTGACAGAGTCAGCACGCGGACCGGCTGACCGGCCCGCGTCAACACGTTGCCGCGATGGTCGCACACGCTGTGCGGGGCCGTTTCGACCATATCGGAGAAAGCAAAATCAACTTTTGCCTGCTGGTATTGCCAGTTGGTTTCGCTGGTCCAGATCTGGAGGTGCTCCTTCGTGATCCGGGTGGGCGAGTCATCCTTCTTGATCAAACGGATCGAGGTTACGACCGCTTGCTCGACATCCGGAGGCAAGTCATCGGCTCGTCGTTTGACCCGGAGCTCGGGGTGAGACTTGACGAATGGATCCATCCAACCCAAGCGCCCACCGATGTGCGGCAGCAGGCCCATGGTCTTGGCCGCCGGGCTTCCTTCGGGAAACAACAGACCGGTTCCCGTCTCATAGGGCTTGAAGTAGGCGTAAACCTCCAGGCCATTTCGGTGGCCTGCCTCGACGGCGACCTTGAGCGGGTTGCCCAGACCGCGATACGTGGCGTCGTAATGCTTCCATCCGCCCTGGTAATCTCCGTCATAGCCAGCCGGACAGAGCATCCCGCCATGTCCGTCGCCATAGTAACTCCAGCTCACCCGCCGCACACCCAGTTCCTTTAGCCGCCGCATCATGGCGTCAAGGTGCCGCGGGGTGATCGTTGTCCCCGCAACGAGCGCGTCATCGGGAAAATCGACCAAGGCCTCGAGCACGAAGGGTCGGGTTCCCTCGATTGGTGCTGCCGCTGGAATCGGGCCTGCCTTGTCACCTCCTGCGGCCGGCAATACCGACGATACAATGGCGAGGACCACGCCCGCCAACTGGCTCCGCCATATTGCTCGAGCTTCGTTCCGAATCATTTCAGGTACGTGGCCAGGAACCTGTCTGCATCGCCTTGCAGCATGGCGATGGCCGCATCGATTTCGGGCCACCGAATGGGCATCTTATCGGCCGACGCCGTGGCGGGCGCCTGGGCAAGTTCCTCCAAATGATTCTCCCGATCGGCCTGCAAGACATGCAGCAATTCCCCACGCGCGCGCGCGAATGCCTCCGGGCGCGATGCATTTGTTCGCATCAACCGGACCAGGTTGGTTTCCCGCATGTGATACGCCATGCTTGCCGCGCGGCGGCGGATGCGTCCCGTGTCCCGCAGCACCTGCGCGAAGGACTCATCGAGGCCAGCCGGCACGTGCGATGCGATCTTGCGGCCCACCTGCTCGGCCGCTTTCCACCGGCCGGCCGCAATCTCCAGCCGCAACTGCATGTCCTCCGTCAGCCACGGATGATCGCGATCGACCGGGGCGATGCGAATGAACATCGACTGCCGGCTTGATGACCACGACGGAGTGGATGGCGGAAAAGGACGCAACTTGGCTTCCTGATCCAGGCGGTGCAATGTGGGTTTGTCCCCGAACCGCCGAATATACCAGGTGGCCTCCCAGGGGAAGAACTCCATCGCGCTACCGCATAGACGCCAAAACGTCTGAACATCCTTCGCCGCGGCCCCGTAGGGTTCGGCCAACAACCGCAAAGCTTCCGCCTCGGTATTCGCAGGATGGGAAAAGAACAACCCGGTCATCCGGAGGTTTGGGTCTTCGCGTTCGGGTGCCAGTCCATAATACTCCTTGATTCCGACGACGCCCGGCAGCTCCGCGATCGCCTTGAGACCACGCAAGGTCACCAGCGGACTGGCCAGCATCAACGGTTCGACCTCCTCGCTCGTGGCCCCGAGGAAATACTCCACGATCACGGGCACGCCGCGTTCGGCCGCCAGGGCCGTCGAATTCTTTAGCCAGCGATCGACGGAGAAGGTGGACATCACCTCCGCAATGTTCGCATGCAACGCGAGGCCGAAGCCTTCGGGTTTGATGCGCTCCTGGCATTGGTAGACCTGCCCGGCCGACAACTCCCATGGCTCCCACCACAGCCGCCCTTGGGGTCGCACCTTGCGCCACGCGGACGTGAGACGGTCCAGAAAAGCTGGCAATCGCTCGTGCAACGGCACGGCCGCGCAACGCGGGCAATTCGCGAATTCGCTGCACAGCCACGCGTCCTGATCATAAGTATAAACCAGGATGTCGTCGACCTTGGGAAAATCGCGCGCGAAGCGCTCAATCAACAGCTCGTAGCGCTTGGTGGTCCTCTCGTCCAAAATGCAGTTGGGTTCCGTTCCCGCGAACTTGGCGTGGGCGTTGTACGGCGCGCCAAAGTGAAAAATCGTGCGGAATCCCATCGCCTGGCCGAGCTCGGCGCGCGTTCGCAGTTCGCCGCGCCGCTGCTGGTAGGCATCCTCACCGGGCTTGGAACGCAGCTCGACCGGCTGCGGATACTCGTCGGCCAGTGGGGCCTCCAGCCGCACGACATCCTCGATATTCAGCGGCTCGTCCCCGGGCCGTCGCCCCCAGGCAACGTTGAGCTGAAGTGTATTGAATCCCAGATCGCGGAGTCGCTGGAGGTTCTCGCGCGACCAAGGGACTTCTCGCAGCATTTTAAACTGCGTGGTCGAACTTGGAATCCCGAGGAAACCCACTCGATACTGGATCGGCGCGCCATCGGCGATGCTTTGTGGCGATCCCACGAATCCCCTCGCCGGTGCCGCCGCGGCCAGAGCTCCCTCCGTCGCCCGCGCAAGTCCCGACGTCAATACTATACAGAGCGTCAGAAGTCGCAACGTAAACACGACGTCAGAAGTTGCCCTCGCTGTAGGCGGGGTGCCCTCACCCCGCGCGTCTACCGATACGAGTGCGTTTGCCCGCGCGGTGAGGGCACCGCGCCTACAATTCATGCCATCATTTCTGCCGCTATCCGCCACACCGTGACATTGCGCGGAGGTCATCCGTTCTCCCTGTTTTCCAGGTCCGGGCCTAGAAATCGCCTTTGAGGCCGAAGTTGAACATCGCGCCAGGAAATTGGAGGGCGTCAATCCGCGCAAAAACGGGCGTATCGGGGGAGTAGTTTCCGCCCCGGAGGGGAATGCCCCACAGGTTCCGCACGGCGGCATACAGCGTATAGTGTCGGCTGAACATGTAGCCAACCGAAACGTCCGTCTTGGTCTGCGGAGCATACATATTGTAACTGTTCGGCCGGATCGAACTGCTCGCGTTCACCGGAGTGCGCCGCGTCCAGCCGACCTGGTTGACGCTCACTCTGATGTCGAACCTCCGGTTGGTGAAGCTGACGCCCCACTGGGACGTCCTCGGGGTGAAGAAGGTCAGGTCATCGGCGTTCGGCCCGCGCAAGGCCATGCTGGTCAGCATGGCGAAGCCCTGGATCCCCTTGCCCCAAGCCGGCAGGAATGGAGCGAACGATTGCCGATACGACAGCTCGATGCCACGGATACTGGCCTGCCCGACGTTGCGCTTTGTCACGATGTCATATCCAAGGTAGGTGTCGTTCAAACCCAAGGCGGCGAGACTTTCGGAGGTCGCGGGCGTTCTGATCGAACCGAAGAAATTGTTCAGATCCTTCTGGAAGAGACTCACCGAGGCGACGGCTCCCTTGAGCTCGTACGTTTCCAAGCTGAGGTCGTAATTGTTCGCGGACCATGGCTTGAGGGCGGTATTGATGACCGTGACCGTGCGGTTCCCGACCGCCGCATCGGGATCGGCGGCCGTGATGCCAGGGATGATTTCCGGAAAATTTGGCCGTCCGATGGTCCGCGCATAAGCCGCCCGCGCGATTATGTTCGGCGTAATGGAATAACTCGCGTTGAAGCTCGGATAGTATCCTTGATAGCTTCGCTTCGTGTGAGTGCCTTTTACCGTATATTGCAGTTGGGCAAGCTGCAAGGCGTCGGTGGTCTTGCGAATCAATCGGCCGCTGGCATCGCGCACCAGATTGCCATTGGCGTCCTGAACATAAGTGCCGCGAACGTCGTTGAGCGGACCCCAACCTTCGTCCGTTGTGCGCTCAAAGCGGATACCGCCCACCATCCAAAGTCGGTTTTCGAACAACCGAATGTCGCCCCGCAGGTAGGCTGCGGAAATGGTCTCCTCGATGGTCTTGGTCAGCGTCGCTTTGCTGATGTAGGCGGCGGGCGCGTTGAACACGAACCATTGCGGGTTGGCGTCGAATGCGCGTTTCAGTTTCGCCAGATTCACCCAGTTTACCGGGACGTCTTTGCCGTTGGTGTCGGTGAAGACGCTGCGCGGGGACACCTTGTCGTTGACGAGATCGTAATTGCCGGCGACCTGCGCCGCGGTCCCGCCGGGAGGACTGAAGGTCCAGGTGCGGGCGCCCGCATCCGCATCGTTGTGCCGGCGACTGATAACGGCGCCGGCTTTCAAGGCGACCGGAAAGGAAAAACCGAGATCCCGGCCAATGTTGAGCGCGGCGCGGCGCATTTCGTCCACGATATCCTGCGGAGAACTGCCCACGGTGGTGACACTATGGAGACGTCCGTCATGTATGTCGATCGGCGCGCCCGTGCGCGTCGCGGCCGTCACTGCCGCAATTTTCCGCGATCCCGCCTCGGCGATCTGATCCAGCCCGTCGTCGCGCAACACGAGGTTCGCCAGCGTGGTTGAGCCGGAGTTGAAGAACCCGTCGTCGAGATCACGATATCTCGTGCCAGCCCTGGAAAAGGCGACGCCTGCGTCGATTTTCCACTTCGGTCCGTCGTGACGGTAGCTGACCGAGTAAAGATTCAGATCCTTGTACTGATCGTTCCACGTGAGAACCATCGAGGCACTGCCCACCCCCGCGGCGGTGCCCTGGGCGAACGTGGCGTCTCCGAGGGAACCGGTGCCAAAGGTGTGGGTGAGTCGATTCGACCGGACGCCGACGTTCTGCGTCGAATGGGACACATTGATGCTCACCGCATTGTAGTTGTTCAGCTTCAAGTCCAGCGTCGTGGCCGCCAGCAGCTTGTGTTCAGGCACAAGCAACGAGGTGATGGAGTCGTTTGCGATTCGCAATGTGACCTTGTTCCACGCTTGTTGCTGGAAAATCCAGTCGTTGTAACGGTCGGATTTGCTCAATGAAAAGGCCAGGGCCACGGATTTGTTGACGGGAAAAAGATACGACAGATTGATCGAGGGGTTGATCCGCGACATGTCCGATTTGGCATCCGGCCCGTCGCTCCGGCCGAAGATGGGCCCTGGCCCCCGCGGTCCATCCATGGTGGTCAGCGTACCGAACAGATTGTAGCTGAAGAGCGGGGTCTTCCGGCTGAAGCCGCTTTTGGTGATCATATTGACGCCGCCGCCCACGGCGTTCGCCGGCATGTCGGGGGTTGGCACCTTCGTCACCTCAATCCGATCGATGTTGCCGGTCGCGGCCAGGCTTATATCCGTCGCCCGTCCCGTGATGCCGTTGGCGGCCACTTCCATTCCGTTGGTGGTGACCAGGGTGCCGGTGTCAGGCATCCCGCGAATTGAGGCGGAACCGGGCGACTGCGGATTCTGGCCAAGGTAGACGCCGGGAACGTATTTCAGAAACTCGCCGACGTTGCCTTCGCCCAGATCCACATCGATCGCGATCACGTTCTTGATGTTCGGGGCGAAGTGCTGCTCGTTCGTGGCCAGCGCCTGCGCCGTCAGTTGCCGTTCCTGGACGGTGAACGCACCGAGGGTGACGATCTCCCCGCTGCCACCGCGCGTGGCACCCGGGAGGGAAAGTTCCAGATCCTTCCGACTGATCGTGCCGGCCGAGACGGTCACCGTTGTGGTCTCGCTGGCCAGGCCATTGAAGGAGGCGGTGATTCGAAGTTCACCCGGTCGCACGCGGGATAGGCGGTAATCGCCATTCTCGTTGGTGAATGTCTCGAGCGTGGTGCCGTCAACGGCGACCCGGGCATTGTTCAAATAGCTGCCGCTCGTCCCATTCAGCACGCGTCCTTCGATTGTTCCCGTGCCGATTGCTTCGGCCCCCGCGCCAGTTGGGGCCAGCACGAGGGCGAGCCAGCCGCTGATGATAGCAATCGGATTCTTGTGTTTCATTGAATAAAGGGACCCTGCAAAAGGAGGGGGAGGATCGGAATTTGGTTTTGTGATCCGGGCCGCGGAGGCCGATGCGCGAAACGTCGGTTTCGACCAAGAAATCCATCCGCTCGACGCGCCGGTGACGGAGCTGCGTCAGAGCGAGATTCCGCGCCGTGGCGAAATGCAAGGCCCTGGGCGATTTGACCTCGCCGACCTCACCGGCCTCGAGAACGCGCACGAACGCCTCCTGCACGATGTCATCGCCATCGCCGGCCGAACGGAACTGCCTGCGCAGCCATGCGCGCAAAATTGCTCTGTTCGACAGCACCCTTTCGGCGAACCAGCGGAAATGCTCGGTACCAGCGGAGGCCATCAGCGACTACCGTGGCAACGACTGAATCCAGTGTCGATGCCCTTCACCCCGTGTTCCTTCACTGCTGGCGGCCCGCCGGGGTACGATGCCCACCTGAAATTCTCCTGCACGGGCGTCAGCCGATCTCCAGCCCAACCGGACAATGATCGCTGCCCATCACCTCCGGCGCGATCCACGCGCGCTTCAGCGATTTTTGCAGCGCCGCGCTGGCCACGAAGTAATCGACCCGCCACCCGATGTTCCGCGCGCGGCAATTCATCATCTGGCTCCACCACGAGTAGTGACCGGGACCTTTCTCGAATTCGCGAAACGTATCCACAAACCCGCTCGCCAGCAGCTTCGTGAAGTTCGCCCGCTCCTCGTCGGTGAACCCCGCGTTGCGCCGGTTCGTCTTCGGATTCGTCAGGTCGATCTCGGTGTGCGCCACGTTCAGGTCGCCGCAGAAGACAATCGGTTTCCCCTTTTTCCCCAGCTTCTTGAGGTAGGCGAGAAACGCCGGGTCCCACTCGTTGATCCGGTAGTCGAGCCGGGTGAGTCCGCGCTGCGAGTTCGGTTGATAAACGTTGAGCAGGTGGAAATCGGGAAACTCCGCGCTGATCACGCGCCCCTCGCTGTCGTGATCGCGGATGCCGAGGCCCAGCGTGACCGCCTTGGGCTTCAGCCGGGTGAAGATCACCGTGCCGCTGTAACCCTTTTTCACCGCGGGATTCCAAAATACTTCGTAACCATTCGGCCACGCGATGTGTTGTACGTCACCGGGATGACATTTCGCCTCCTGCAAGCAAATCACGTCCGCCTGCGCCTTCGCCATGAAGTCGAGCAGTCCCTTCTTGTGCGCGGCGCGGACACCATTGACGTTCCACGAGACAAGTTTCATCGCCGCTGACGCTACCAACGTCCACCCGCAGCACGGCAATCTGTTTCCGCCCCTTCGCGATCCATTTGCCGACGCAGCACCGACCTCCACGCCTTCCATGCATCGTCCGCTTTTCGCCCTCGTCCTCTGCGCCGTGACCGCGCGGGTGCTCGCCGCCGATACGGCGGACGAGATCAAGGGTTTCGCCCCCGTCACGGTTTCATCCGCCAATTATCGCACGACCCCGCGGGCGGAGTTGTTGCGCGCAGTTGAAGACGCGTCGCCGGCCATCAACCCGGAGGCGCCGACGCTGCAGCCGCTGAAGAAACCCCAGCGGTTCGTCTTCGTCCGGGGCGAGATTTTCGATTCGGACCTGACCTACGAGCAGGTGACCGCGTTGCTCACCACCGCGCTGGCGAAAAAAGGCTACCTCAACGGCGTCGATGCCCGGGGCCGGATCTACGATCCCGAGAACATCGATCTGCTCCTGCGCGTGAGTTACGGCACCCGGCTCTGGCGGCTGCCCACCGTGCGCACGCAGGGATTGAACTACGACGATGGCATGATCGCGCGGCCGCGCGGCCTGGGGCTGCAACTGCTCGGCGGCGAGCAGTCGTGGGATCAGCGCGCCGGCGGCAACGACGACGCGCTGACCGCGATGGCCAACAACGACGCGAATCCCGCGTCCGGCGGTTTCAGCAGCGCTTCGAGCCGGGCCGCGCCGGGGCAGGTCGCGGTCGACACCGGTGCCGGCAGCGCGGCGCTGTTGCCCGGCGGCACCGACTTCGGTTCAACGCGCGAATTTCACCTGATCGTCGTCGATGCCTTCGATTACCACGAACTGCGCCAAAACGGCCGCGACACGAAGCGCCTGTGGTCGACATTCGTCTCGGCGCCAAAGCAGCCGCGGCAGAATTTCTCGTCGGTCGCCGCCGCCCTCGCGCGCAACGCCATGTCTTACTTCGGCGAGACCACCCACGGCTTGCAGGTTTACTCCGACGCCCGCGCCGAGGTGAAGATCGGCGAACTGATCGAAGTCAGGGACGAGCCGAAGAAGTAGAGCGCGGCCGACCGGATCCGACCGCGCCGATCGCGGGGCTCAGTGCCACGCGCCGAAAATCGCGCCCTGCAGCGTGAAGAGCACGATTTCGTGCCCCGCATTGATGGCCTGCAATTTGAGCGAGCGATTTTCCCACACGCCCGCGTTCAGCATGCGCATGCTCGTGACGAAGACGCCGATGAACATGCCACAGGCCGCGCCGTGTTTCCAATTCGGCAGCCCGTGCGACACCAGCACGACGACCAGCCCAAACGTGCTGAGCAGCGTGAAGATCAGGCCCTTGATCATGTAGCCCGCCATGCCTTTTTCGGCCATCTGTGCCTTCATCTGCTCTTCGCTGATCTTCATTTCAGCCATCCATGGTTTGCCGAATAACGGCCCATACCACAGCCAGCCCAGCAGGAATCCGACGACGGTGACGACGATTAGAGAAATGTAGTTAAGGTGCGTGATGGCGAATCTCATGGCGGTTTAGGGGTTGAAGTGGACGCGCCATGCCTACGACTGGCCGCCGGAAAAACCGAGTCCGATGTTCGCAAGCCTTCTGCGCCTTGGGGCCACGCCCCGCGCCTTTTACCGTCCGATGACACGCGCCGGGGAACGTTCCCGTTGCCCAACGTCTCTCAACCCGCAACTCTCACCTTACCTCAGCCGCCATGTCTGTTTTCAAGCCACTGCCTCTCGGCGAACGCATCCCTCCCAGCCCGCACGCCGTGTCGTGCAGCCTGCCGCGCATGCGCGACGTCCGCGGGTATGAGGAGAAGGATGCCGAGACGATGCGGCACCTCACGTCGGGCTACCCGCGGTTCGTCGTGCATCCGTATGCGCGGAAGCTGGCGGAACACCTCGCGGCGACGACCCCGTTGCTGGCCGACCGCACGATCTGGCTGACGTCGTCCGCGCGCATGGCGACGCAACTGGCGGAGTTCCTCGGACCGGAGGTGCACAAACACGCCTTCGCCGGCGACACGCTGCACGGCGTGTCGCACCCGCATTCGCCCGAACTGCACAGTCGCGCGAAGACCTATCTCCAGAACATCGGCGGCTTCCTCTCGTCGCGCGAGGCGGAGGATCACCTCGTACGGCTGCGCCTGCTGCCGCAGGTGCACGCGGAGCCGGTCTTTGCCAGCAACGCCGGTGCGGAGGTCCGACGCGTGCTGCGCACCGCACTGCCCCGCGCGACCGATGCGGACCTGCTGCTGGCCAACAGCGGGATGAATGCCGTTTACGCGGCTTTCCGCGCCTCGGCGGAAATCCAGGCCGCGCGCCGCCGGACCGTCTGGCTGCAACTTGGCTGGCTGTACCTCGACACCATCGCGATCCTGAAGCGGTTCACCGCCACGCCGGCCGACTACGTTTACGTGCGCAACCCGCTCGATCACGATGCCATCGCGCGAATTTTCGAGAAACATGGCGCGCGCATCGCCGGCGTGATCGCGGAGCTGCCGACCAACCCGCTGATCCAGACCCCGGATGTGCCGGCACTGACGAACTTGTGTCGCCAATACGGCGCGCACCTGATCCTGGACCCTTCGATCTCGAGTGCGTTCGACGTGGATGTGCTGGAGTACTCGACGGCGCTCGTGTCCAGCCTGACCAAATACACCGCGAGCGACGGTGACGTGATCGCGGGAATGGTGGCAATCAACCCAGCGAACTTCGACGCCGCGGAGCTGCGCCAGCGAGTCGCGGCGCACCTCGAACCGGTTTATCCGCGCGACCTGGCCCGCCTCGCCGCGCAAATCGGCGAAACGCGCGATTTGCTGCAACGTATCCACACCACGACCGCGCAGGTGGCCACGTTCCTGCAGAATCATCCGAAGGTCCGCGAGGTGTACTGGGCGTTGCGACCGGAGTCGCGCGACAACTACCTGAAGATCGCGCGCGCCCCCGACGCCGTCGGCGGAATGATTTCATTCACCCTGCGCACGTCGATGGAGCGGTTCTACGACCGGCTGCGGTTGCCGAAGGGTCCGAGCTTTGGGATGAAGACGACGCTGATTTGTCCGTTCATGTACCTGGCGCACTACGATCTCGTGACGACGCCGGCCGGCATCGCCGAACTGGCCGCCAGCAATCTCGATCCCGATCTGCTACGGCTGTGCTGCGGCACCGAGTCGGCGGAGGAAATCATCAAGGCGCTCGACGAGGCGCTGTGACGATGGCCGCCGAGGTCTGCACGCTCGCGGTCAAGGCGATTCCGAACGCGCCGCGCAACCAAGTCGTCGGCTGGCTGGGCGATGCGCTGAAAGTGAAAGTCCACGCACCGCCGGTCGAGGGCCGGGCGAACGAGGTGCTGTGTGAGTTTTTGGCGGATACGCTGGGGGTGCCCCGCCGCGCCGTCACCATCCTGCGCGGCGACACTTCGAGGCAGAAGGTCCTGCGGATCGAGGGCGTGAGTCTCGCCGCCATCCGCGCGCGATTCCCCGTCTGAACGGGCACGAAACGGGACTGGGGAAAAGCGCGTTCACGCCGCTCTGGTACCAGCGAGACTTCGCTCAGGTCACACTAGCCGTGGATTGCCCGTTTTTTGGAGGGACGACCTCCGGAGGCTGTCACTACCCCAGTCGACGTCGTCGAACACACCCCGCCCTGCGGGCACCCCTCTTGGTAGAGGGGATTTCAAGAAGACACGTTGACGCAGCAGTCTTGAAGATCCCCTCTAACAAGAGGGGTGGCGCGAAGCGCCGGGGTGTGTTGGTCCGAAGACCACATGTTCCGAGACAGCCTCTCCGCGTCGTCCGCTTGCGAAGACTCGGTCCACGCGGAGGTGGACCCTCCAGGACTGGATTTCGTAACGACAAACAGGTTGGGCCTGCGTCTTCGGACTCTTCCGGCGGGGCCAGCCGCTTCGTTCCGCCTTGCATCATCGGCGTTCATCGCGCCAAACGAAGCGAGCCCAACCCGGCCATGCCACCCCTCCCATCTCCGGCCCGCGGACCGCAGTTCGCCGGCGCCCGCAGCGCCCTCGTCCTGCTGCTGCTGATCAACCTGTTCAACTATATCGATCGCCAGGTGCTGGCCGCGGTGGTTGGGCCGCTCAAGGCGTCGTTCTTCGGGGAAAAAGGCGTGGCGGCGGCGGGCGGCGCGACGGCCGAATTGCTTGCCTGGTTTCAGCACCGGCTCGGCTTCAAACCGGAGGACGCATTGATTGGCGTCCTCTCCACCGCATTCATGGTCGTCTACATGATCGGCGCGCCGCTCTTCGGCCGGCTGGCGGAGCGTCACTCGCGCTGGCTGCTGATCGGGATCGGCGTGATCCTCTGGAGCCTGGCGAGCGGCGCATCGGGACTCGCTTCGACGTTCCTTGCGCTGCTGCTGACGCGCTGCGTCGTCGGGATCGGCGAGGCGGCCTACGGCCCGGTCGCGCCGACCGTCATCTCCGACTTCTATCCCGTCGAGCAGCGCGGGCGCGTGCTGGCGTGGTTCTATGTGGCGATTCCGGTCGGCAGCGCGCTGGGCTACGTGCTCGGCGGCGCCGTGGCCGACTCGAACATCGGCGCGTGGGGCGCCGGTTGGCTTGGCGCGCATCACGAGAGCTGGCGCTGGGCGTTCTACATCGTCGTCGTGCCGGGCCTCGTCTTGGGCGCGTGGAGTCTGTTCATGCGCGAACCGCCGCGCGGCCAGGCCGACCTGGCCGCAGGCCAGCCAGCGAAGGGGGCGGCGTGGCGCGATTATGCGATCCTGCTGCGGACGCCCTCCTACGTGTTGTGCACGCTCGGGATGGCAGCGATGACCTTCGCGATTGGTGGCATCGGGTTCTGGATGCCGTATTATCTCGAGACGCGTCCCGGCGCACCGACTTCGACGACCCTCATATTCGGCGGCATCACGGCAGCCGCCGGACTGACCGGCACACTGGTCGGCGGATTCGCCGGCGACCGGCTGCGCGCGCGGTTTCCCGGATCGTACTTCCTCGTTTCGGGCGGCGCGATGCTGGCCGGGTTTCCAGTCTTCCTCGCCATGCTGCACGCGCCGTTTCCGTGGGTCTGGGTGCTGATCTTCCTGACCTGCTTCTGCCTGTTCTTCAGCACGGGCCCGACCAACACGATCCTGGCCAATGTAACGCATCCCTCGATTCGCGCTGCCGGTTTCGCCTTCAACATCCTCGTCATTCACACCCTCGGCGACGTGCTCTCGCCGGTGCTGATTGGGCTGCTCAACGATTATTTCGGCGACATGAACAAGTCGTTTCTCCTGATCGGCCTGATGTTCCTGGTGTCTGGCGTCCTCTGGCTGGCCGGCGCGAAGTTCCTGCAGCGCGACACGGAGCGGGCGCCGGGGTCGCTGAAATGAGATCAAGGGACGCAAGGGGCGCAAAGGACGCGGCGCAGCCGGCCTTCATTCCGCCGCACGGCGGTTACGAGAGTCTACATTCGTATCAGAAAGCGCAGATTGTTTATGACGCTACCGTCCATTTCTGTGCGCGCTTCCTGGAGAAGCGCGACCGCACCTATGACCAGATGGTGCAGGCGGCGCGCTCGGGGAAACAGAACATCGTCGAAGGCAGCCAGATCTCCGGCACGTCGAAGGAACTCGAGCTCAAGCTGACCAACGTCGCCCGCGCGAGCCTCGAGGAGCTCTTGAAGGATTACGGCGATTTCCTGCGGGTGCGCGGGCTGGCCCCGTGGCCGCGCGATCACCGCTACACGGCGCGGCTGCGGCAGCTCAATCAAACGCCTGGCGCAAACTACGAGACGTTTCGCAAAGGCATCGAGCACCCCGATCCGGCAATCTGTGCCAACGTGATCATCGGGTTGATCAAGGTGACGTGTTTCCTCCTCGACCGGCAGATCGCCGCCCTGGAGCGAGCCTTCATCGAGGAAGGCGGCATACGGGAACGGATGTCCGAGGCCCGGCGCCGCGAAAAAATGAAACAGAAGCCCCGCCGCGAAGCCTGATCCCCCACGGTGCCGCCCCTTCCGTCCCTCCCGTCCCTTTCGTCCCTTCAAAAAAAGGAAGCCAAACGGATCTCCCGGTGATACAACGGTAACATTCCCCCCGTAGGGTCTCCGGCGAACCAGCCAACAAAGGAGACACTCATGAAAAGCTTCACCCCAGTCCGCGTCGCCGTGGCGTCGCTTGTTTTTATTTTCGTGAGCGGCGTCCACGCCGCCGAATCGCTGTCCGTCCTGCTGCAGAAGGGCATCTACGCCGAGGAAACCGAGGGCAACCTCGACTCGGCGATTAAGATCTACGAGCAGATCGCCACCGAAGGCGCCGCCAACCGCGGGTTGATTGCGCAGGCGCAGTACCGGCTGGCGGTGTGTTATCAGAAGCAGGGGAAGAAGGAGCAGGCCATTGCCCTCCTCAACGAGCTGGCAAAACTACAGCCTTCGAACGACCCGCTGGTCGAAAAGGCGGAGGGATTACTCGCTCAGTACGGCGTCACGGTGTCGGGAGAGCTGCCGTGGCGCAAACTGCCTCGCCTCGAAGCGCGGTGGCTGAGCTGCATTTCGCCGGATGGCGGCCACATCGCGTTCGTCGCGCCGAACAACGTCGATTTGTGCGTATACGAATGCGCATCAGGAAAAACCTGGAAGATTGGTGAATGCGACGCGGGCTCGCTTAATCAAAATTTCGGCGCAGCGATCCAAGACGGGGTTTTCTCTCCCGACGGAAAAAATTTCGCGTTGGCGAAAGATGACAAGCGCTCGAGCCACCGCGAAGTCTGGGTGTTCGCCCTCGATGGCACTACCCGTAGAAAAGTATATGACCGCAATTCAAATGGTGGCTGGCTCTGCCTGATTGGCTGGTCTCCTGACTCCACGCAGTTGATGAGCTGTGCATGGGAAACCCCGTCCTACCAGTCCTTGCTAGCCATCGATGCAAACAGCGGAAGCACGAAGCTCGTTCGCCGCGTCTTCATGGATCCGGCCCTCAACACCGATTGGCGCTTGTCATGGGATGGAAGGTATTTGGCCGTGCGACGGGGCGTAAACGAGCGATGGATCGCACTGATCGATTTGAACACGGGGCGTGAGGAAAAACTGGTCGAACGCGACGTGCGGAGCCTCATCGGCTGGACGGGGGATAACCAGCTTCTCTTCCGCACGATGCGGCCCGGCAGTCACCGCAATGAGTATTGGGCGGCGAAAGTGAACGAGGGCAAGGCCGCTGGAGCGCCCGCTTTCATCGGCGACAAGCCGCAGTTCCTCAACGAGGGAAACGCGACTCCGCTGAGCTGCACGCGCGATGGTAGTGTCTTCTTTCACGTGTCGGATGAGAAGAACGGTTCGTTCCCTTACGTTTTGGACCGAATTCTCACGAAAAAGGCCGCGGCTGCGCCCCCGGAGCCCCAGCCTGCGACTGAAATTCCGCTGGCAGATATCATCGGCGAAAACAACGCGATCTTCGACCGCACACTTGGCTTCGCGGCGACGGTTCCGGCCGGGTTGAGTGTTACCAGCGCCGTCCGCCGTGGCGACGGCTCGTGCATGATTAGTTTCAAGTCTAGCGCGTCCGATGGTGCATCCATATTCGTCATATACCGCGCGACCAAGCCGTGGCGAAGTGATGACGTCGTGGGAGCGGAGCCGCCGGTGCTGTCCGAGGTCGATCCGTGGCTGAGAGGTGTGGCCGACCGCATGGCCCAGTATAAATCCAAACAGAAGTGGCGTGCCGATTACACTAATGACCCCGCGAGTTTTCGCCCACAAACGATCGGCGGCCACCGGGCTCTCAACTGGATTGCACAATTCACTCGCAACGAACGGAAGTCGTTTGACCGGCATACGTTCATCTACAGCGACGCAGCCTGGGCGTTGATTCTGACAGGGGGCGAGCCAGCCGAAGTCGAGGCCGTGAGTGCGGTCGTTGATCGCCTGATCGCAACGGTCCGATTGCCGTAGCCGCGGGTAACCGGTTGCCCGCTACATGGATTGAAGATGCTGGCTGAAAACCATGATAGTAATCGATGGCCAGGGTCGCTCATTGCGGCGCTGGTCATCGCCGCACTCGTACCCGCGGTCTGTGTACTCTGGTTCATGTCCGTCGCCATGCGCAACGAGCGGCTCGCGGTGCAGGAGCGGATGGCAGACGTGTACTCGAACCAGCTCACCGCGCTCCAGCGGCAGGCGGAGGCTTTCTGGAAAGAACGCACCGCCACGCTGCAGAACACGACCGCGCCTTCGCCGGCGGAACGGTTCGCTGCGAGCGTTCGCGCCGGCGTCGCCGACGCGATCGTGCTCTTCGATTCGGGCGGCCAGCTGGCATATCCGGCTGCGGCTTCCGCACCACCCTCGAGCGACAGCACCGCCGGCTGGGCGGCGGCGCAGGAACTCGAGTTTCAAAGGAAGGACTTTCCCGCCGCCGCTGCGGCGTACGCCCGAATCGCGGAGTCGGCCGACTCGATTCACACGAGGGCGCGCGCGTTGCTGGCGGAAGCGGGCGCCTTGCTCAAGGCGGGCGACAAAACCGCCGCGCTCATCCGGCTGAGCCAGGTCGCGGGCGATCCGACGCTGCGGAATGCCGTCAGCCCACAAGGGTTCGCGATCGCGCCGAATGCGCAGTTGCTGATTCTGAGGACAGTTCCCGAGGTGGGGCCGGCTCTCCGAGCCGGCCTGAGTTCCGGCGGCGAACGCGCATCAAACCCAGGCCGGCTCGGAGAGCCGGCCCCACCTTCGCTGCGCGAACGCACGCTCGCTGCACTGGTTAGCCGGTTGAACAACTACTCCGACGCCAGCCTGCCTGCCGCGCAGCGTCGGTTTCTCATGCGTGAGGTGAAAGCCATCGCACCGGGCACAGATTTCCCGACGCTCGCCGCCGAGGATCTCGCAGCGGATTATCTCGAGGCCAACGCCGCATCGCCGGCCGGCACGAAATTGCAGCGCACGCCGCTACCGCGCGTATGGCAGCTCGCCACCGCAAACCGGAGCCTCGTCGCGCTTTTCCGCGAGGAGCAGCTCAAGGCGGACCTGGAAAAACTACTCGCCGCCACCGCGCTGCCCAATGTGCGCGTGACCGTGCTCGCACCCGATGAACCGTTTGCCGGCAGCAAGCTCCTTCCGCCGCGTGACGCAGGCGAATTCCTGCCGGGCTGGCGGCTCGCGCTGACGTTCAACGGTGACAATCCCCTCGCCACCGCCTCTGCGCGGCAGACGCGGTTCTATCTCTGGGCGGGGTTGCTCGTGGTCGTCGTCATCGCACTGCTCGCCTGGCTCGTCGCTCGCACCGTGAACGCGCAGATGCGGCTCGCCCGGCTCAAGAACGAACTCGTTTCCACCGTCTCGCACGAGCTGAAGACTCCCCTCGCCTCGATGCGGGCGCTCGTCGACACGCTCGCGGCCGGCCACTATCGCGACGAGCGGCAGCTGCGCGAGTACCTCGACTTGATCGCCAAGGAAAACGTGCGGCTGAGCGAATTGATCGAAAATTTCCTGACGTTTTCCCGGCAGGAGCGCGGCAAGCAGCAGTTCCGGTTCGAACCGCTCGAGCCGGCGCGCGTCGTCGACGAGGCCGTCGGCGCGCTGAAGGAAAAACTCGGTGCGGCCCATTGCTCCTTCGCCCAACAGATCGAGCCCGGGCTGCCGCGGATTCGCGGCGACGCCAACGCGCTGTCGACCGTGCTGATCAACCTGCTCGACAACGCCTACAAATACACCGAGGCGGAGAAGCGGATTTCGGCGCGGGCCTACGCCCAGAACGGACACGTCTGCTTCGAGGTCGCAGACAACGGCATCGGTTTCGACCGCAATGAGGCGAAGCGGATCTTTGATCGCTTCTATCAAGTCGACCAGAGCCTCACGCGGCAGCGCGGCGGCTGCGGGCTCGGGCTCGGCATTGTTCAATATATCATCCGCGCGCATCACGGCGCCGTGCAGGTCGAGAGCGAGCCGGGCAAGGGCAGCACGTTCCGGGTGACGATTCCGGTCGATGTGAACGCTCAACCGGCAACGCTCGATGTATGACGTCCAACTGATGAACTCTGCGGGGCCAAATCTCATTCTCGTAGCCGCGGCCATTAAGCCGCGGACCAACTTCTTTTCGGCACGTGTTCCACCGCGCCTCAATGGGCGCGGCTACGAGGGCACAGGCTCGAGCGGCACTTCTTGACCGTCATCGCGAATGTCTACCTTCAGCAAAGCCGTCTTTCTCTCCTACGCCTCCCAGGATGCGCAGATGGCGAAGAACGTCGCAGCCGCCCTGCGCACAGCCGGCATCGAGGTGTGGTTCGATCAGACCGAGCTGCGCGGCGGCGAAGCTTGGGACGCGCGGATTCGTCAGCAGATCAAGGCGTGCGCCTTGTTCATGCCGTTGATCTCGCAGCACACGCAGCAACGACTCGAAGGCTATTTCCGGCTGGAATGGCACCTCGCCGAGCGCCGAATGCAGCACATGCACGAAGACGCGCCGTTCCTGCTGCCGGTGGCAATCGACGCGGCCGTCGAGGACACGCCGCGCGTGCCGGAACGGTTTCTCGATGTGCAGTGGGTTCGGCTCGCCGGAGGCGAAGTGACGGCGGCCTTGGCGTCGCGGGTGGCGGCGATGCTGCGGCCTGAAGCCGCAAGCGTGGCGGCAGGCGTCCTCCCTCGACCAGTTCAAGGTCCCGAGCCCTGTCGAGCGGCCGCCGGCCGGTCTGAACCGGGGAGTGCGCAACTGCGCGCCGCGGCAAACACAGGCAACGTTCAACGCTTAACGTTTAACGCTCAACGCACAAGTGCGCGCGAAAAACGGGAGGGGCAGAACTTCAGCGTTAAGCGTTCAGCGTTAAACGTTGAGCCCGCCAAAGGACGGGCAAGCGCTTGCTCGCCTTCGGCGAGTTCCGGCGCGGCCAGCGCCGGCCGCGTTCTCATCGTCGAGGACGACCCGACGATGCAGCGCGTGCTGAAGGACAACTTCGAATTCCGCGGCTACGAGGTGCGCGTCGCGCCCGACGGTCGCCAGGCGCTGGATTTGGTTTCCACGTTCCATCCCGACCTGATCGTCCTCGACATCATGCTGCCCGGCGTGAACGGATTCGACGTCTGCCGCCGGATCCGCGGCGAAGGGCTCGCCACGCCGATCATCATGCTGACGGCCAAGAGCCAGGAATCCGACATCGTGCTCGGGCTGAACCTCGGCGCGGACGACTACGTGGCGAAGCCGTTCAGCATCGAGGTGCTGCTTGCGCGCGCCACCGCCTGCCTGCGGCGGCGACAGGAGCCGGCGCGCACCGCTTTCGAGTTTGGCGAGTGCCAGCTCGACCACGAGTCGCACAAGCTTTTCCGCCGCGGGGCCGAAGTCGCGCTGACGCCGAAGGAATTTGGCGTGCTCGAATATTTCGTGCGCAACGCCGGCCGCGCGCTCACGCGCGAGAAGATCCTCGATGCGGTGTGGGGCGACGACCTGATCGTGACCGACCGCAGCGTCGACCGCTGCATCAACACGCTGCGGAACAAGATCGAGCCGAATCCCGACCGGCCGCGCCACATCCAGACGATTCGCGACGTCGGGTATCGGTTCGAGGCGGGGTGATCACGCGGCTCCGCCCGTCCGACGCCTCGCGGCGATGACGCGCAACTCCTTCGCGGTAATGGCATCCTTGTCGCGGTTCATCGCCTCCTTGGCCGCGATCAAATCCTCGAGCGACATCACGTAGCAAACGCGGCCGTCCACCTCCAGCCGCTCTGCCTTCGCCCTGAGCCGC